>Ga0116142_10001310_pt1 | contig 30181 bp, 26 predicted proteins | sample AD_UKC033_MetaG_FD_89785 | JGI IMG/M metagenome (GOLD analysis project Ga0116142, IMG submission 89785) | Active sludge microbial communities of municipal wastewater-treating anaerobic digesters from USA - AD_UKC033_MetaG | ecosystem: Engineered > Bioreactor > Anaerobic > Digestate | place: USA... | reverse complement strand
CTCCAGCCTGGCGACGAACGCCGTCGACGCGGCGAACGCCGTCACCGGGGCGAGCAACGGCCTGGTCTTCGAAGGGGCCACGGCCAATGATTTTGAGACAACCGTCACTCCCACGGATCCCACAGCGGACCGGACGGTCACCCTTCCCGACGCTTCCGGCACGGTGGATGTCCTCGGCTCGGCCTCCCACGACTACGGGGCCGCCGCTGTGGACTGGACCATGACGGCCGCCGAGGGGAACGCGACCTACATCACCGCGACAAACGCCAACGGGGCGGTGAATGCCATCCTGGCGTCGGCGGTGACCGGGAAGATCTACATCGTCTACAACGCCACGGGCCAGGTCCTGACCTTCAAGGTCACCGGGCAGGCCGGCGGGACGATCGCAAACACGAAATACGCCATCTACATCTGCAACGGAACGGATGTGGTGGAGATCTTTGAGCAGCCGTAACGGACAAAAAGAGCGGGAAATGCTCTTTTCATGACGAGGCGGGAGACCTTCGGGCTCATCTCCCGCCCCGTTTCCAAGCTCCCGGAGCGGATGTTCCGGGGGCTCGAAAACGGCGACAAAGGGGCAGGAAATGAAAGAAAGAAAACAGGCGGCATCCAAGTCCAGGATTCTCACGGCAGCGCTCCTGGCGGCCTTTCTGGCCTTCCTGGCGGCCTTTCCGGCCCAGGCCTGGGACCGGAGCACGAGGGTCGTCACGATCCTCTCGTCCGGAACCCGGACGGCGGCAACGGCCCAATCCTCGTCTTTCGTGGTAGCGGCCTATGCCGAGGGGCAGATCTTCGTGGACGTCACGGCGGAGGCCGGCGTCTCGACGCTGGACATCACGATCCAGACGTCCCCCGATGACTCCACCTGGTACACCCACACGACGATGAGCCAGATCACGGCCACGGGCCAGGTCCGCCAGGCGATCACGAATTTCGGGAAGTACATCCGGGTCAGCTACACCGTCGGCGGGACGAGCATGACTTTCTCAATCACCGGAGTGTTCAAGAACTGATGACCAGGCAGGACTACATCGTCGCGATCGGAAAGCTTGTCGGCGGGGAGCATCCCCTGGGCGAGCCCGAGAAGCTCCTCGCCATCGGGATGGCCGTCAAGACCCACTCCCGGCACCGGCCCAGGGTCATCGTCGAGGATGAATCGGGAGACGGCGGGTTCGATTATGCGATGACCCTCCTCGCTTCCTGGACGGAAGGGTTCTCCAAGATAAAACAGGTCGAATACCCCGTCGATGACACCGATGAAACGGCGGACATCCTCCAGGACGACGCGTGGACCATTTACGAAAAGCCTTCGGGAAAGTCTCTGCGGTTCCTCGAGGATAAGCCTGCCGCAACGGAGTCGTTCCGGGTGACGTACACGGCGCTCCACACGTGCGCCGACGATGATTCGACGATCGAATCCCTCGACGACGAAGCCGTCCAGGCCCTGTCCGCCGCGTATTTCTGCGAGATGCTGGCTACGTACTACGCCCAGAACCAGGGGAGCACCATCAATGCCGACTCCGTGGACCACACCTCGAAGGCCCGGGACTATTCCGCCAGGGCCAAGTCCTACCGGAAAATGTATTTCGACCACCTGGGCGTCGAGGAGGGGAAGACCCTGGCCGCCTCGGTGACGCGGGACCAGGACAAGGCGGCCAGCTGGGGAAGCGACAAGCTGACCCACAAGAAGAGGTACCGATGATCGGTGCAAGAATCATCGCAAACCTGTCCGGACTTGACTCCCTTATGAAACGGTTCCCGGAGGTGTCCCGGGAAGTAAGGGAATCGAAGATCTCGGAGGCGCTGCTCCTCCTCGAGGGGCGGGTCAAGGAGAAAACGCCCCAGGGCGCCGGGCCCATCCATCTGAGGGACACGATATTCCCGAAGGTCCAGGTCACGGGCGACCAGGTCACGGGCATCCTGGGGACGCCACAGGAACACGGGGAGCCCGTTGAATACGGCACGAAGCCCCATTTCCCGCCGACGGAGCCGATCAGGTACTGGGTCCGGAAGGTTCTGGGCCTTCAGGGCAAAGAAGCCCGGACGGCGGCTTTCCTGATCGCCCGGGCCATATCGAGGCGCGGCACGAAGGGGGCGGCGATGTTCGAGAAGGGATTCAAGGAGAACGAGGGCCAGGTGATGAGGCTCCTCGAGGGCATTGCCGGCGAGATCGTCCGGAGGGTGTCATGAGCCTTCCGGAGATTCGGGAGCGGATCCGGGTGGCCCTTGCGGGCGTTTCCGGCATGGGGAGAATTCATGACTACGAGCGGTTCGCGGCAGACTGGCCGAAGTATCTGGGCCTTTTCAAGGACTCGGAAGACCGGATCAACGGCTGCATGTTTCATCGGACCGCCTCGGGCAAGCGGCAGGCGACCCTGGGGGAGAAGGAAAAGTTCCATGTGATCACATTCCGGTTCTTCCGGGGCCTGCAGGACGACCAGGCCACAGGCGTCGATTTCGACGATTTCATCGACGACGTCGGATCCGCTTTCGACGACGATCCGTCCCTTGGGGGGGCGTGCCTCACCATAGACCCAGACTGGGGGCCCATGTCAGGCCTGACGGGGCTCCAGGTGGATGCGATCGAGAACCGACGTTTCGGAACCGTGCTCTGTCACTATGCCGAATGCCGGCTTTGTGTCATCGAAACCGTTTAGGAGGAATAACATGAAACAGTACCGACTCAAGAAAGGACAGGAATCCTTCCAGGTCGTCGACGGGCCCCTGGCCGGCCGGAAATACCTGAAGGGCCAGGTCTATGGGGAAATCCCGCCGGGCGAAAAAGGGAGGTTCGAAGAGGTCCGGCCAAAGCCATTTTCTTCGGAACCGGCTCCCGGCCCAGAACCCTCGCCGGCCGGAAAAGGCAAAAGCGAGAAGAAGGAGGAATAAATCATGACCAGATCTTATCAGGCCACCCACAACCTGATCGCCGTGTCGGCGGCCGCGATGGAGACCGCCATCAACACGGAGCAGACCCTGGATGTGTGCATGCTGGCGGCCCTGACGGACGCCATCAACCTCGAACGCCGGCGGCAGGCGAACGATGACGAGGCGACGGGGTACGAGGAAGCCGATTCCATCTATGACCTGGGCGCCCTGGCGGGCGGGCCCCTGTCGTTTCCGAAGGGGCAGCCCCAGCATTTCGCCTTTCTCATGGCTTATGCCCTGGGATCCGTCTCGACGGCGGCGGCAGGCACCGGGTGGGAGCATACCATCACGCCGATCAGCGGGGACCTTGACGCCGATCGTTCAATCCCGTCGTTCACCCTCGGTCAGAGATTCGGCTCGACGGTGCTCAAGCGGCGTTACGCCTCCATGTTCGTCGATTCCTTCGTGGCCGGGTTTTCGAAGGACGACTGGTGCAAAATCAGCGCGACCTTGAAGGGCACCGGCCTGGTGACGAACAACGTCGAGGAGGAATCCATAACGGCGGCCCCGGATGCCGCGTCCCTGACCCTCGCGGCCAACGGCGTTGAGGGCAGCACGGCTGCCGAGCGGCTCCAGAACGTCCAGCGGATCCGCGTGGAACTCACGTCCGGCGTCTGGACGGAGGTATCCTACTCGGTTGTTTCCGCCGCGACGCCGGCGGTGATCACCATATCCCCCCCCTCGGGCGCCGGGCCCAATGTGACCTACAAGGTCCTCTACATTCCCACGGAGGCCGCCTGGTGCACGTTCCCGGCCCGGGTCGTGGAGACGCCGCTTCGGGTCTCCGAGATGACGGTGAAGCTCGGCGGGAAATGGAGCGGGGCGGCCTTCGCAGGAGGCCGGGAGCTGACGTCGGAGATCAAATCCATCGAGTGGAACTTCGCCAACAACCTGGCCGTGGAATTCGTGCCCGGCGGAGGCGGAGCTTACGCATCCAGGGCCCTCCGGTCGGGCCGCGTGCAGACGCTCAAGCTGAACAGGGAGTTCCGGGAATACATCCTCCAGCAGCACATGGACGACAACGATGAATTCGGGGTCTACATCCTGGCAGAGGGCGCCATATACGACACGCCCCATAAGTATCAGGTTGAACTGATCTTCCCGGCCTGCGGCATCCTGAATTCCCCGATCTCCGTGGACGGAAAGCGCCTGGCTGAGGCCGGAGACCTGCGCGTGCTCGAGGATGCCACGTACGGATCCGTCATCGCGAAGGTGAAGAACCTGCAGGCGGCGTATGCCGGATAAGACAGGTCCGAACCGGGCATAAGCGCCACGACGGACGCCCCCCGGCGGGTTTACCTCCCCCGCCGGGGATTTAAAAAACAGAACGGAAAAGGAGACTACCATGCCCTTTCTTCTCAGCGAAAAACCCTGCGAAGTGACATTCACCGACAAAATAGCGAATTGCAGCATCACCCTTTTTTACAAGCTGCCCAGCACGGAGGAGCGGACCGCCTACTCCAGTGAACTGATCGTCCGCAAAAAGCGAAAGGTGGAATCGAAGATCGGCCCGACCCGGCTGAAATACGGGCTCAAGGTCCTGACGGGCTTCAAGGAGGGGGATTTTGCGACGGACCGCGGGCCTATATCGTCTGATCCGGGCTCATCCCGATATGACGCCAACTGGAAGGCCCTGGTGACGAAATACGCCTCCCACCTCATCATGGCTCTGGGAGCCCACGTCTTCGAGTCGGCGGACGAGGAGGAGCCTGATGAAACTGAGCCCGACGACGGCGACGGCCAGGGGGAGGTCTTGGCCGATGAATGCCCTTTGTCCGGGATCTCGACGTCCTGACAAACGCCTGCACCGAAGCTGAGAGACGCAAGTGCGAGGCTGAATTCGGAGACAACCTGGAGTGGACCTGTGAACGCTGTCCCAAAAAACGGCCGGAGGACATTCATCCCTACACGATGAAGATCCTCCGGCTGCGGCGTCTGATCAGGGCCGGGTATCCCTTTCAGGCCAACGATTTGACCGTCGAAGAGTGGGAAGACCTGGCCACGGCGAATGAAATGATCGAAAAGGCGTCATGGCAAACAAGAACACCATAGAGATCACGCTCTCCGTCGACGACAAGGGAAGCGTGACTGTTCGGCAGTTCGGGGAAGGGACGAAAAAGGCGTTCCAGGATACGGAGAAGTCCGCCGAGGACCTGTCCAAAAGCACGTCTTCCCTTTTCAGCACGATGAAGAGCCACTGGGTCGCCCTTTCCGTGGCGGGCCTTGCCGCCGTCTACGGCATCACAAAAGCCATCGGTGCGGTCATATCCGCCACCCGTGAGTGGGTCGGCCTGGCGAACGTGCAAGAAGCGGCTGAAAAGAGGCTGGAGGCCGTCATCAGGGCCACGGGGGGGGCCGCAGGCTATACCATAGGCCAGCTAAAGGAAATGGCCTCCCAGATGCAGTCCGTTACCACCGTCGGCGATGAAGTCATCCTGTCCGGGATGTCCATCCTGAGCACCTTCCGGAACATCAAGGGGGACGTGTTCAAGGACGCCTCGATGGCGGCCCTGGATATGGTCACGGTCATGCGCCAGGGCAAGGTGACCGCCGAGGCCCTCGACAGCCAGATGATCCAGCTCGGGAAAGCGTTGAACGACCCCGTCGAGGGTCTGGCTGCGTTGTCCCGGGTCGGCGTCCAGTTCACGGCCGAGCAGGAGGCGACGATCAAGGGCCTCGTGGAGACCGGGGACGTCATGGGCGCCCAGCGGGTCATCCTCGAAGAACTGAAAAACGAATTCGGCGGAACGGCGGCCATGATGGCCGACACTTTCGCAGGGGCTGGCAGCCAGGCGCGGAACGCCCTGGGCGATCTCAAGGAGGAACTCGGCTTCATCATCACGAAAAACTCCTTCTTTATCGAGATCCAGAAGCTTGCAACCCGGACCTTCACCGAATGGGGCCAGAAAGTCAAGGACAACAGGGAGTATCTCATTTCGCTGGCGAAAGACGGCGTCCTCTGGCTGGTGGAATGCTTGGTAAAAGCCCTGGACACCATCCGGTTTTTCCACAATGCCTGGCTCGGTATCAAGCTCGTCGGCCACGGGGCGATCCACGCGATAGCCGTCGCCCTCGACGAGCTCCTGCGGGGGATGCGGGCCCTTGGCAGTCCTCTCGATTACATCTTTAAGGGACTGGTAAAGATCGGCGCCGTCGAAACCAACCCCTTCGACAAGCTCGAGGAGGCCTTGGGGCAGTTCCGGCTGTCGAGCGGGGACCTGGTCGACGACACCTGGCGGGACATCGAGGAGACGAACCGGGCCTACGATACGGTTATAGATAAAATCAGAGGATGGGAGGGCCAGATCCGCGCCATTCCCGCGGCGCATGTCGACGCCGCTGAATCTGTCAAAAAGACAATGAAAACCACGGCGGCGGAAATCCAAAAAACAGCGAATGACATGTCGGAAGACGTCCACCTGTCCATCCGGGAGACAGTGATCGCCGAGAAGGAATTCATCGCTTCCCTCGCCATCAACCAGGCGAAGGAGGTCGCAAAGACCGTCAAGGAAACCGAGCGGGAGCTCACCGGCCTGGAAGAATACTGGCAGCACACCTATGACAACATCCACGACGCCACGGCGGATTTCTTTTACGATATCCTTCGGAACGCCAAGCTCTCGTTCGATTCGATCAAGGACTGGTTCGTGCGGCTCATCGCCGAGATGCTGGCCACGGCGGCGGCAAACCCCATTAAAATCGCCATCGGCTCCGTCATGGGAGTGGGGGCTGGAGGAACGGCCCTGGCCGGGACCGGCGGCGGGGGAGTGGACAGCCTGTTCGACCTCTCGGGGGTCTCCAAGCTCATCTCCGGCCTCGGGGCTGCCGGATGGGGGCTGACCATACCCGGCGCCGGCGTTGGAGGGCCGATGGGCATGGCGAGCGGCCTCGGGACAGCCGGGACCTTGGGGGCGATCAACTGGGCGAATGTGGCCGGGTACCTGGGCCTCGCTTACGAAGCGTTTAACCTGTTCAAGTCCATCGGCGAGGGGGAATACATGACATCCGGCGGAATCGCCATCGGTGCGGGAATCGGCGCATTCCTGGGCGGCGGGCCTGTCGGGGCCGCCCTCGGGGCCGGCGTGGGCGATCTCGTCGGCGGCATCCTCGATTCAATCTTCGGCCTCGGCAAGGACGAGCCCGAGTTCACCCTTTCGGAACACAACCCCCGCTACGGGCAGGATCAGGCCCGGTGGATCAAGGGCCGGGGGGTCGGCACGGGATACTGGCCGGAGTTCTCATCCGATTGGGAAGCGCAACCGACCGTCGCCTATACCGCTATTGCCCAAGCCTACGCCAAGGGCCGTAAGGAGATTGCCGAGAATTTCAACGAATCCATGAACACCTTCATGGAGGCCCTGCCGAGTGAATATCTGACTGTCGTCGAGGACGCCCTGGCCGGGATGGATTTCACCTGGAACGCCCCCGGTTATCGGTATGAGTTTGCGAACGCCCAGGAAGTCATTGAAAACCTCCTTCTCAACTACGCCGATTTCCTGGCCGGCAAATTCGATGAGATCGTGAACGTGGTCGGTGCCGCCTACTTTGAGCAGGACATCTCCGGGTCGGATCTTTTCGGTAAACTCACCGCCGGGAAGCAGGGTCAGGTGAAGAACCTTCTCTCTGGGGGCGACCTGACGGGGGAGCAGTTCCAGTCCTTCCTTGAAGAGTGGCAGGCCCTCGCCACCGTAATGGCCGGATTCGAGGCCCTCCTCGCCCCCACGATTGCGAAGATGACCACTTACGAACAGGTCACGAAGGCCGTGGGGGATCAGTTCGACGCCTACATCGACACCCTTGAGCGGGCCGGGGTGGAGGTGTCGAAGCTCGGTGACTTGGAGCAGATGAGGGCCGATGTCATCGCCCGGGAGGTTACCGCCCTCCAGGATTCCTTCTGGACCGACTTCACGGAGGAGATGAAACTCGCCTACTCCGGCATGACCGACTACGAGAAGAAGGTCTATCAAATCACTCAGCGGTTCGCCGAATACATCGCCCAGGCCGAAGACCTTGGAATGTCGGAAGACCGCCTTGCCGAGATCCGGGAATGGGAAAAGATGGCCCTGGACAGCCTGACGGAATCGGCGGATGAGGCCGTCGAAGCCGTTGACAACCTGTCTGATCGCCTCCGGCAGATGGAACAGCTTTCCAACGCCATGTCCCTCATGGCCGGGGGCGGGGGGAATACCCGCATGGAGCAGATCTCCGCCCGGTATGATTGGAGGAGCTATGGCGGCAAGTACGACCTGGGCGGGGGGCTCTACAACTGGGATAACATCATCAATGAAATCCTCTCCATGAACCTGAGCCTCGAGGGGGCTGAGAACGTCGCCGCAGCCCTCGGGATCACCCTTGACCAGCTCCTTTCGGATTTCGATTACATCGCGGATCAGTTCACACAGATGAAGGCCGCCGCCGCCAGCCTGAAAACCTCCCTCGAGGACCGTTACATGCAGGCCACCATGAGCGGGGAGGACTACGCGAAATGGAAGGCCGGGGCAGAATATAGCGCCACCCTCTCGCAGCTCGATGATCTCCGTAGGCAGGGGATCATCAGCTTGTCCGAGCGCAACACCATGCGACAGCAGGCGTGGGCCGTCTATCAGGCTGACATCGAGGCGGCGACGGACGCCGCGAAAGATCAGTTCAGGGGCCTCATCGATGCCGCCTATGATGCCTGGAAGGGGTTGGCCGATTCCATCGGAGACTCCATTCTCAGGCTTCAGACCTCATCCGACAATCCCGCCGATGTGATGGAACGGCTCGGGGTGCAGGCCCAGGCCATCCGTGACTACACCGGAGGGATGAACCTCCAGGCTTATCTTGGCACCCTCGGCACCGACGAGGACCGCCGGAGCGCCATCAAGGACATGATGGACCTCTACGGGGGGTATCTCAATATCGCCCAGGAAGCCTATCAGCGGCCCTCTCAGGAATACCAGGCCATCTATCAGGAAGTGCTTGCCGCCTACCAAATGATGGAGGGGATTGCCGAAGGCTATATGAGTGAGTTCGATGTGCAGACCGAACAGCTCGAGGTATTGAAGCAGATCGCCATTAACACGGGGCTTTATGGCTCCTATGACACCGGGACGGAATATGTCCCCAGGACCGGCCCCTATCTCCTGCACCAGGGGGAGAAGGTTGTCAAGGCGGGAGAATCCAGCGGCAATGTGTATTTCGGGGACATCGTCATCCAGGGCGTCTCCAATGGCGATGAGGCCGTCAAGAAGTTCCAGGACTATCTCCGGTCTCCCGTGGGCCGCAGGGAGATATTTCAGGCGGCAAGGGGTAGATAATGGGGAACATCATCATCACGAACGCCATTGAGACCGTTGCGAATTCGGGAATCACGGCCCGGTCGGAGGCCACCGGATACCCGAAGATCAATTGCATGATTCACACCAACCTTGGCAGGCGGTTTCAGGCCGATGACAATAACACGAATGACTATCTACTGAAATTCAATTTCGGGGCGGCTCAGTCTCTCGCCGCCATCGCTCTGTTCGATTGCAACTTCAACAAAGTACAGATCCAGGGCCACGGGTCGGATGCATGGGGGTCACCGGATTATGCCGGATCGTCCCTGACGGTATCTCAAAACGCATGGACAGGACGGTATAATATCTTTATTCCCCTGACGGCGTTCAATTATCAATATCTCAGGGTGTTCATCCCCACGGGAACAGCGGAGGTCGTGACCAGCCTGTCTAAATGGCAGGTTTCGAGTGTCGTCCCTCTCTCCACCGCCACGGCCCTCACGACCAATATGTCCTATGGATACGAGAGGACCGTGGAGCAGTTCGAGAAGGTGAACCGACTGGCCGGGGGCGGGTTTGATTCCTTCCGGTATTCGGACATTCTCCAATGGCGAGGTCGGTTGATATTCTCTCATCGGGGAGTATCCGAGGAAACGGAACTCCTGACCATGAACCGGTATGCCATAAACGCCCCCATTGTTTTTTATGAAAACGGGTCAAGCACTGCCCTCTGTTACCTCTGCCACAGGGCCGGATATTATTCGGGGTCCTGGCTGTATGCGAACCTCGTGAAGGGGAACACGATAGCCCTTGAGGAGTATGTGTAAATGATCACCGTTGATGATGGCCCCGTTCCCGGACTGATCGACGACGACGGCCCCGTGTCGGCTGACTCGGACCATGTGCGGGAGTGGGATACCGATAAGCAGGCCGCATATTCGGCCCGACTGACGGAGCCCCAAGTCTGGATTGAGTTTCACTTCACCACGGCGGGGGTGCTGTGCTACGGGACGGTGGATCATGTCTCGAATACGACCCTCCGGCATTACAGACCCGCCTTGATGAATGTGCCTGAAATCCTCTCGCAGCTGGCCGATCAATACTATGGAGTAGAGCAGGGCGGAAGCATCACCCTGACGCTCTCCGACATCGACAACGGAGAGGATTCCACGTGGGCTGAAATCACGGCGGCAGAGGAAATTCGGGGGCAGGCGGTCAATGTCTACTCGTTCAACGAGGATGACGGGGCCACATTCGAATTCCGGGGAGAGGTGAAATCATACAAGTTCCAGCCCGGAGTCTGCGTCATTGAAATCCAGTACCGCAATGAAGACATCCTCCAGACCATAGTCCCCCAGCATGTGGTCACCACGGATTTGTTCGACGAAACGGCGATAAGTCTGGGTGAATCCGTCCCTATATGCCTTGGCAGATGCCGCGATGTTCCGCTCCGGAACATCCAGAACGACCTCACAAACGACGAATATGACTACCTGATAGGGTATGGAACCATTGATTCAGTATGGTCTACCCCGGCATCAAATATGGGCGTCAAGCGAAACGGTGTGCTCGTTGATTCCTCGGAATACACCTTTTATGACGGGTCACAGGTCACGCCGTATTCGGGATATGCGTTTCTCCGGTTCACAACCGAGCAGAAAGATTTCAGCGGCGGCTTCCACGAGTTGACCGCCGACGTGTACGGCATGGAGCTTGGCCAGGGCCAGGTATGCCGGAACCCGATCCGGCAGATCCGGTATCTGCTGAACGACTCCACCTATGGCCTGAATGAGTCCATCAACTCTGATTCCTTCGATGATGCGGCCACCGCCATTGATGGGATAACGAACATTTATTCTGACGGCTCAATCGTTAACCAGAGGGCTATCCGGGATTATATCGATAAGCTCCTCGCTATCTGCCGGGCCAGGCTCTGGAAAAACAACGAGGGCGAGTGGTGCATCCACGTGGACCGCAACGAGGGGGTGTCCGGTGTCTATACGGACGGGGTGGACTGCGAGGTGATGGAACTATCGGCTCCCTCATCGACGGAATCAATCAAAAGCCTGATATGCCGCTATGCCCATGACCGGACCAACGACGATAGGCCATATTACGAGATGACCCTGGCCGTCAATTCAGGGTTCGGCTCCGACAAGGTGCTGGATGATGAAATGATGTTCGTCCTCGAAACAGCGACGGCGAAGAAGGCCATGTCATACATTCGGAACAGGCACGTCTGGGATGATTCCGGGACCGTCCGTCCCCGCGAGAGGATACAGGTTAAGATCGGGGTGGAGGGAAAGCACCTGGACAAGGATATGATCATTACGATCACTTCCACCCTGTTCGGCCTGTCGTCTGTCAATTTCAAGATCACAGGGATCAGGAAAACCGCCGGCGAGTATGTCGTGGACGGATACCGTCATGATTCGAACGTCTATGCGGACGCCACGATATCGAGCCCCACGACCGTAGCCCAGACATCATCCTCGTATGGCATCGTGGTCGGTGAGCCCTGGTTTACGGTATCGCCTACCTACGGTGTCGGAAAATATCAGACCATACAGGCGGCCCTTAACGATCTGCCAACGGCCGGCGGACGGATAGCCCTGCTCAAGGGGAATCATGTCCAGACGGATGTCATCACCGTACCGGACAAGGATGTCTATATTGAGGGGGAGAATCTCGATCAGGTCGTAGTGAAGAACAAGGCGGGAAGTCACCTGTGGGTTATGACCGACCTGACCAAGAAATTCGAGTTCCAGCGATTCAAGATAGCATCACAGAACTCAGGCTCCTACAGTCGGATGTTTTCAATCACCGGGACTGGCGCGGCGAACAATACCGCCGAGATCCTGATTCGGAACATCCACTTTTCCCTCATTGACCTGAACACTTACGCGTCTGCCTACAACGATGGCGATTTCGGGGTCTACGCCGCCACGGGGCAGGGGTATATCCGCATCTCTGACAACTGCTATTTCAACAACGCTCCTACGCAGGTTTACATGAATGGTTACAGCGGGACGGCTGGCCGCCGCGTTCTCGATATCCTGAACTGCAAATTCAACAACCCGACCTATTCCGGGGTCCTGGTAGACGGCGGAACGGAATGGTGCATCACGGGCTGCCGCATAGAGGATTTTTGGCAGAACGGGGTTGATGGAATAAACACGCCGGGCCGCGCCTTCGTGGTTGCGAATTCCTTCATCGGGAGGAACGACTCATTGGACGGCGACTGACAGGGCGCCGTTTGGCTCCGGGGGAGCCGGTCAATCGCAACGGGAAACATCATATACATGGCGAACACGAGGACGGGGGGGTGTACTGTCGTCGGGGTCGAGTGCTTGACGGGATACGTGAAGGCCGACACTAACCAAATCACCATTATAAACTCCACGGGGGACATAGTCCCGTATGGCATCCTTAATACGGCAGGAGACAGCGGATCAATCTCATCAAATACCATAGACATCGATGTGGACGACACGGATTACAATCATTACGGGATCTATACCAGCGGCGGCTACGGGTCGATAAACGGTAACGTCATCGATATGTATAACAATGATGCCAAGGATTTAGGGATATACCTGGCCGGGGGGTACTGCACGGGGCGGGCGAACATGACCTATCGATGCGGCACCGGGATCACCGACGCCGGGGCGTCGAATGATGTCCTGGGATTGGACGGATAAATGAACCTAATCGTAAAGGACAAGAGGGGCAATGTGATCCACTTTCTGCGGGATGCCGAACGAAGCGGAAACAATTATCGAGGGACAAACGGAAGGCTCTTTGGGCTCAAGCCGGACGCGCATGTGTTCGTTTGGACGGAGGACGAAATGGGGGCGAGCGAGACCGTGAAGCGCCTCAAGAGGGGGCGGTCCATTGTGGTTCGGTCATTCGCGGGACGGCCCGTTAAGGAATCACCAGAACCCCTATCCAAGACCGCGATGCTCAAGGATCGAATCGGCAAGGCGAAAAGCGTCGAGGAAATCAAATCACTTTTGATTGACATAGTCGGGAGGCTGTAATGGCGTCGAAATACTGGCATAGGACGAGCCTGACGGGTGGAATCGATGGTTCTCTGGATAATATAGACGGGGCCCTACTGTCGAATGCAGACAAGGCTTATGTCGCCACGGCCACAGCCTTCTATGTGTACAACCTGAATGCGACTTCCGGGGCCGCCGAAAGCTCCCCCGCGATAATATCCCCTGATAGAAATGCGGGAAATAAGCGCTGGGAACTGGTCCAGTCGTTTGCATCAAAGACGATGGCCGCCATCTCCAAGACCATTGGAGCGACCGGTGATTATGCCACCTTGACAGATGCCATCGATGCCATTCCTGATTTCCTGGCGCATAATGTGACCCTGACCATTCAGGCGGGAACCACGTTATCAGGGGCCGCGACGATAAAAAACAAACATGCTACAACAAACGCAACCCTTAGTATCGTCGCTGAAAAATATTATCCGACAGGAGGTACTACTTCCACAGCGCTGCCAACCGCCGATTCCGCTACCGCCACGACCCTGGTGGATGCGGAACTGGCCACCGCCGCTCTGGGTGACGATTATTTCAACGGGTGCTGGGTTTTTATTGTCGACGGAACGGGAACGGACAATGGATTCGTCGCTATCACCGATTATATAGATGCTACCGGGACGGTGACCGTCGCATCCTGGCCGGGGACACAGCCTGATAATACATCCCGTTACATGATAGTGGGCGCTCTCATTGACGCGAACCCGTTGACGGTGCAATACTGTACCGTGCCCGTGAACATTTACGGGATAGGCCAGCAATCACATACATCCGCGGGGTTTAATATAAATGGATGTTCCTCGATGACGTATAAATGTAGCGGGGCTTATGGGAACTCCGCCAGCGGCATATTAATCACCTCCACCATCAACTCTACAATGATGCATTGTGGATGGGTGAACAATAATTCAGGCAGCGGAGTAAATGACGGGGGGGTCCAAGGAAATGCAGCAATGACATTCACTATATACCAATGCGGGATATCAGACAACAATGTGCAAGGGATAAAGATCCGGGGAGTATCAGCGCCCTATATCTCTAATAACTATGGGGACAATAATGGAACGTGGGGAACGAGTACAAATACCTCCGCTACATCTACGTTTAATGGAACAGAATGTTCCGGGTCGTCCGGCGATCATACGCCATAGATAGGGAGGATGAGAGATGGTTGTAATGTCCAAGGAAATAACGAAGCGGAAACCCGTCCAGCTCATCAACTCTGAGCTGGACGGGGATCAGATCATCTGTAACCTCAGGGCCTTCTGGGATGAGGAACCGATTGACGAGAAGGAAACCATCGACATTGGCCCATCAGATGCTTCGATGACGATAGAGCAACATTACAAGTATCAATACAAGACCTTGGACTTTCAGTATGCGATCCCCGTAGTGCCAGATATTAGGGCCTACTTGAAGGCGCACCTTGCAGATATCCGGGCCTATGTCCAGGTCCAGGTGACGGCGGATAACTGTCTCGTCAAGAAGATACCGCAGACCATACTGGATGAGTGGAAGGCGGCATCAACGGTGCCGGAACTGAAGGCGGTTCTACAAAAGATATTGAGGAAAATACTATAAACAGAGGATCATTAAAATAAATATCTAATACTTCATAGCTGTGAAAAGGTCATAATCCTGACAGCGTAAAATGCTGACAGGATTGTTGCACCCTTTTGATGACATCCTTTTAAATTCTGATTTAGTGTGCAAAAATTCTGATTTAGTGTGCAAGTTTACACTAACCATCTAAAACTTCCCGAACCTTCCGTGAGAGATATTTCAGTTGAAAGGGTTTCTGAAGGAACCCGTTGCAGCCCCGGCTAATGATTGCTTGGGCTTCTCCGTCGATGCTATAACCGCTGGAAAGAAGTACCAGGATGTCAGAATTGATTTCTTTAAGGCGATCATAAGTCTCGCTTCCCGATATCCCCGGCATGATCATGTCCAGTATCACCAGGGCAATCTCTGTTCTCTTTTCCATGTAAACGGCAATCGCCTCCTGACCGTTCCCGGCCTCATAAACCCGGTATCCCAGGGATTCCAGCATCTCCCTGGTGACCGCAACCACAATTTTTTCATCATCCACCACCAGGATCGTCTCCGTGCCCCTTGAGATTGTCTCGGTTACCGTCTTTTTCTGCACCACTTCCTTTTCCGAAGCGGGAAAAAAGATGCTGAACGTCGTCCCATGACCAGGCTCGCTATCCACATTGATCGTGCCCTTGTGACCTTTGATAATCCCATAGACCGTAGCCAATCCCAGTCCGGTTCCTCTTCCCATTTTCTTCGTTGTGAAAAAGGGGTCGAAGACCCGCTCCCTTGTTTGTGCGTCCATCCCTATGCCGGTATCGGTGACCGTTATTCTCACATATTTCCCCGGATTGATGGCATTGGAGATAGCCTGCTCATCATCCAGAAGAACATTCTTCGTCTCCAGATAAATCTCCCCACCATCGGGCATAGCCTGCCAGGCGTTCACATATAGATTCATGAATACCTGCTCCATCTGTCCCTGGTCAACCTCTACCGGCCAGAGAGTTTTTGCGTGTTTCTGATGGATGGCGATCTCCTTTTTTGTTCTTCCGAACATGGAGGAGGTCTTCTGAATGATGTCGTTCATGTCGGTGGGCTTCACCTCATATCTCCCCCCCCTGGCAAAACCCAACAACTGTTTAGTTAAATACGACCCGCTCTGTACCTGTTCCTCTATCCGCTTGATCCTCTCATAATGGGGATGGGAGGGATCAAGATCCAGAAGTGTCAAAGAAGCGTACCCCTGAATCCCCATGAGCAGATTGTTGAAATCGTGCGCAATGCCCCCCGCCAGTGTACCGATGGATTCCAGCTTCTGCGCGCGGGCGAGATGGGCCTGGAGCTTCTCGCGCTCCTCCTCCGCATGTTTGCGGTATGTGATGTCGGTCAGAGTAGCTGCCAAGTTTCGAATTCGTCCCTGTTCGTCACGAATCACAAAGTAGTTCTCCTCAGTGGGCACGTTGCGGCCATCAACAGTCTGAAGTTCGAGTTCGCCCTGCCAATACCCCACGCTCATCAACGAAGGCAGGACTTCCTCCTGAAGTTTTTGTGTCATCGATGGTGAGTAATACGCAGTCGGGAAATGCTTTCCCAAACAATCTTTGGCGGTTTTCTCCCCAAGCATGCGAGCCAGAGTAGCGTTGGCAAAGGTTATACGTCCGTCAAGGTCAGCCATCCCCATGCCGTACTGACTGGCATCTGCAAACCCTGAGAAACGAGCCAGTGCGTCGAACCGTGCCTCCTCCGCCCGCTTGCGCTCGGTGATATCCGCAATAAAACTCAGGTTCGCCGGTGCACCTTCCCACTCGATCACCTGGGAATTGATGGTGAGCCACTTCACCGCCCCTTCAGAATCAATGATCCTGAAATCGTAGCCTGTTTCCACGGGTTCTCCACGCATCCTCCTGAGGTGATGGTCAACGACCATTGCCTGATCATCGGGATGGATGAAGTTGATAAAGGGTTCCGATGTGATCTTTTCCAGGGGATACCCCAGAATACGCTCCAGAGCCGGGTTAACGAACTGAAGTGTTTCACCGCGGGTAACCAGTATTCCTTCCATCGCACTTTCAAACAAATGGCGATATTTCTCCTCGCTCTTTTTCAGCGCTTCCTCGGTCTGTTTCAGCTCGGTGATGTCTGAGGCAAGACAGAGACTCGCCAATTTTCCCCCCCATGATATCAGGGCAACGCTCATGTCAGCCCACCGGGTGTTTCCCCACGCGTCTATGAAACGGAATCTATACCGGGATGGGACATCTTTGCCCTCCAATCTCTGAATGTATCGATCGAAAACCATTTGCCGATCGTCGGGATGAACCAAATCGTTGAAAGGCATGTTGATTAAATACGCAAGATCATATCCGGCAATATCGGAGAAGTTTTTGTTGCAGAATTTGATTATGCCATCTTGTGCAATGAAGATAGCCTCTCCGGCGGCTTCCACAAGAACACGGTACTTTTCTTCACTTTCCCGCAGCGCTTCCTCGGATCGCTTGCGGTCTGTTACGTCAAGGAAAAAGAAGAGGATGTAACGCTGTCCGTCCAAAGTGATCACTTCCCCGCCGGCAATGGTTTTGATCAACTCTCCGTTTTTCCTCCTCAACGTCAGTTCGACGTTCTCCAGGCGACCCTTTTCTGCGAGTTCAGCGACCACGCGCTGACGTTCCTCAGATGAAGTCCATATGTTCAACTCCACCGTTGTCTTACCAATGAGCTCCTTCCGTTCATATCCTGTTAGCCTGACATAGGCCTCATTGACATCCACACATTTCCCATTGGAAAAAAAGCTTAAAACAACTGCCGCGGGGTTCGCACGGAAGATGATTGAAAACAGCTGCTGCGACCGTCGTAAAGAATTCTCCGTCCGCCTGCTCTCCGCTACCATTGCTTCCAGTTCCCGAATACGCTCTTTTAAAGCGGCGTTTCCCGTGGACAGTTCCTGATGTGTCTTTGGCTGGTCGGGCATATATCTCCCATATCGTGTCGAAAGATATAGAAATGAAACAATCATGGATAGTTATTCAGGCATAAATGTACGAAATATTATCGGAGACCCATTGAGATGTCAAAATAATTCCGTCGTCCGACCGTTGCTTACCGTTAGAAAGGAAGTATGCTTCTGACATCCGGTGTTTATTGAGTTCAGGAAGGCGTCCGGTGTGGATGGATAACTGAAATCAGAAAAGACAACCTAAATCAACAAGTACTTGAAAAAAGAGAGGCGATCATTAGATCGCCCCTCGGTCAATGCGTTTTTACTCAGTTGCTCACGCCAGCATGCGATCAAAGCCCTGACAGAAAACTCTTATTCAGTCACTTCTGCCGCCCGAAAAGCTATACCTTCAAGAAATAGGGGATTGACATCACCGGACGGATATATGCCTAGGCGTACTTCACCATTGGCTGAAATGATTACACGAACGACCGAAGGATCCGTAGACTTGACAACATGCATTTCATCGTGGGCAGGGCGATACCCTTCCGGCAGAATAAAAATTACCCTGGGATCGCTCCATGTGAAAGAATTAAACGTTGTCTCGAAATCTACAACTCCCTCGAGTTAAGAGCCTGGAGCCTGGATGATCGTCAGCAATTCCTGTTGTAATGCATCGGGTTTACTTTTTGTTCGACGGGTCTTTGCCAGAACTGCTGCCTCTGTTCGTGGATGAGGCCGTATTTATTTTTCTCCCAGTTCCTCCCGGAGTTTCCGGATTTTCTCCTCCGTCGATTTCAGCTCTCGGTGCCAGTAGCGTTTCTTGGCGCTCTTTTCCGCCTTCTTTCCCTTTATCCTGTATTCTTTAGCCTGACTCTCGAGATCGTCGATCTTGCCTTCAATACGGGCACGTTTCGCCTGTTCTTCCGCCTTCTCGGTAACCAGGGCCTCTTCTTTCTTTCTTCTCTCCTCTTCCCGCTCCCCTTCGGAACCTCCCAGTCCCGGCTCCCTATCCCTGCCAGGGGAATCCTTCTTCACGCCAGGCGAGGCCTCGTTCCTCTCGACAAAGCCTTCCCCCTCTGCATCCGTGGCAGACTTATACGTTGTTACCTCGGCGTTCTCCACGCCGGGCGGAATATTGGTTATACGGATGACCCCCTCTTCGTCCGTCCACGTGTACACGGTGTCGGCAAAGGCCGCGGAAGCGGAAAACAAGACGAGAAAAAAGACGAGTGCCTTCATTGCCGTTCCCTTTCAAAATCCGAGTTTATTCTCTCTTGTGCCTTGAGCATTGCCCCGTGAAGGGGTATTTTTCGGCCTCATTACCGAAGCACACGGTCTTGACCCGGATCTGCCGACCCTGGGCATGAACTGATATTTATATTCCATTCGCTAAAAAAGTGTAAAAAATTGAATCACATCAAAAACCTCATGTCAAGGCTGTTCGGAACAGGCTGTTCAAAGGGGGTGTCGCTCATATTCGATTGACAAGGCAGGCACTGCATTGCCCCACGGTGCGATTGCCGGTAATGATGTCCATGCGACTGCTCAAAATGATATCCGTGATTGTACCGAAAAAATCCATTTCGCCATCGCGCTCCGCCACTGCCGGCGCCGCGCTGCCCGGCTCCGGTACGGCCGCCTGCCTGATGCCCTCCGGCACGCCGGGATCGACGATCAACCTGGACCTGGTCCCTCATATGGTGGCCCCTGCTGGATGGACGGCAGGAAACGCCTTGTTCGGGTCCTGGAAGCAAAAAAAAGGATCTGTTCCTCTTGTTTTAACTGTCCAACGTGCTCAGGCGAACCCTCAGGTTGATTTTCCTGTTGTGGATGCCGAGTTTCTTCCGGATATTGGCCCGATGACAATCCACCGTCCTGGTGGAAAGATTCATGAGTTCGGCGATGGTTTTCGTGGAATGCCCCTGCCTGACCAGGTTGGATACCTGGATTTCCTGCGGCGTAAGGCGTTCATCCATTCTTTTCAATATATTAATGTAAGGAGACACGACGGTCTCGAGATTTTTCCCGATAACGTCGAGAAACATCCTCTGCCCGTCGTCCGGCAAAAGCAGTCGCAACTTCTCCACCTGGGGAATAACGAATTCCCGGACATTGCTTAGAACCGCTTCCTGAATCTCCCGGGTGTCCTTCTCCCGCTGGGCCAGGAGAACTCTGAGGGCGACGTTGGCCTCCTCCAGGTAACGGGTTTTCTGTCTCAGTTCCCGTTCCCTGTCCCGCAGTTCCGCCGTCCTCTGTTCCATAACTTTCTCCAGGTTGTCCTTGTAGGCCTCAAGTTCCTGCTCCACCCTCTTTCTCGCGGTGATGTCCTCGACCCTCCCCTCGTAAAATGCCGTCGTGCCGTCCGGGCCTTTTACAGCCCTGGTGTTGGCGGACACCCAGAAGACCGACCCTCCCTTTCGCCTGGCGGGAAACTCAAAATTCATTGCAAGGCCTTCTGTTTCCAAAAGGTCCAGGTGCCTGACCCGGTCCGCCGGGTCCGCGTAGAAATCTCTTACCGAACTGCTTACGTCCTCCAGCATCTCTTTCGCCGACCCGTAACCGGTCATCCTGGCGAGAGCGGCGTTGGCGCTTATGAACGTACCGTCCGATGTCGTCTGGAAGATTCCTTCCACGGCATGTTCGACGATGTTCCGGTAGCTCGCCTCACTTTCCACCAGGGCCTCCTCCGCCCGAACCTGCTCGGTAATGTCCCGATGCACGGAAACCACGCCGGTCACGATGCCGTCCCGGTCACGAATCGGCACCCCGCTGTTGTCCACCCACAAATAACGGCCGTCCCGGTGACGGACCCGGTATCGCGTGATCATTTTCTCGCCTTCCCGCATTCTTTGCACGACCCCGGAAAGCCTCTCCCGGTCATCCGGATGAACTTGTTCCATGCAGTCCCGGCCCACCAGTTCCTCGGGCCTGTATCCCGAGATGGGTTCGCAGGAAGGTGTCACAAACTGGACCCCCCCCCGGAGGTCGGTGACGGTGATCATGTCGTTCATGGACGCCAGGATGATGCTCAGCTTTTCCTCTTTTTCCCGAAGAGCCTCTTCTGTCTCCCTTCTCAGGGAGATATCCTCCAGGAGACCGTACACCCGGACAACCGCCCCATTCTCGTCCCGGTCGAAACGGTAACAGTCGCGGACCCATTTTTGCACTCCCCGGCGATCCAGGATCCGGTAGACCCGTTCACCGGCGGACGCCGCTCGAACGTCGCTCGTGAATTTCCCGAGGAGTACTTCCCGGTCCTGCGGGTGCATCATGTCGTGAAGGAGGGACGGCTCCCCTACGAGTTCATCCTCCGTGTACCCTGTCAGTTTCTCGACCCACCCGCCGACGATAAGTTCCCGGATGGGATATGCCGGCAGGTATGAATACGTGACGACGGGGAGGTTTTCCAGGAGGACGCGATACCTCTCCTGGCTTCTCCGCAGGGATTCCTCCACGGCCTTGCGCTCCGATATGTCTTTCACGATGCCCTCGAAGAAGGAAACGCGGCCCTCCCCGTCCCGGATGACGCGAACGCTGTTCAAAACCCACTTTCTCTTGCCGTCCCGGCATTTGATCTGTATTTCCATCTCCCCGTGGCCTTCCTCGAGGACCTTGCGGATCGATGCCTCCCTGTCCGCGGAATCCACGTAGACTTGTCTTCCGATATGGACGACCGATTCCATGAGTTCCCCCGGCGAATCGTAACCGATCATCCGGGCGAAAGCCTCGTTGGCCATGATGAAACGTCCTTCGGGGGTGCTTCGGTACACGCCTTCCTTTGTCCTTTCGACGATGTTTCGAAACGCCTCCTCCGCTTCCCGCTTCTTTTCCTGAAGCCGCACCTCGTCCGTCACGTCGAGCATGAGGCCGTCCCAGAGGATGTCGCCGTTCTTCAAACGGCGGGGTCGGGACGCTCCCCTGTACCAGGCGGTTTTTCCGTCGATGACAAGCCGGCCTTCCCAGCGCCAGTCCGCCAGTCCGCGGGCGGATTCCTCTATGCTGGAAAACATTCCGGGCAGGTCCTCGGGATGGACCAGATCAAAAATCCGGCCGGTTTCATCCATGACCTCCCGGGGATCCAGCCCCATGGCCCGAACGCTGTCACTGACAAAAGGACACCCGTAGGACCCGTCCTTTTTCCTGAGAAACTGATAGAGTATCCCCGGGACATTCTCGGCGATCCGGTTCAACTGTGTCAGCGTTTCGCGGCGCTCACCGCGGGCACCGGCGGGGAGGATACCGTTTTCCTGAACGGGCCTTTTGTTTCGGGACCCTCCGGGAGAACTCCCTTTCCGTGTACTCATAACCGTATTCCTTTCGGAGAAGAAACTTTTGAGGGGGAACTCTTCTTATCGGTAAAAATCGGAAAGAATTTCGCCCAGGGTGGGATGGGGCAGGACCCAGGCCCCCAGGTCTTTTTTCGCCATCCTTTTCGTGACGGGAAGCGACACCGCCCCGATCAGCTCAGCCGCCGACGCCCCGACCACCGTAACCCCGGCGAGACGATCCTCGTGAAACAGGACCTTGACGAACCCCGGCCCGAGAAGTTCCGTCCGGGCGGTCAGGTTTCCCCCGTATTCGACCCTTCGAACGGCGACGGACAGGCCCCGGCGCCGGGCTTCCCCCTCGGTGATCCCCACCCTTGCGAAGCCGGGGTGGGTGTAGACCACGACGGGCATATCCCCGTCACGATGGGGCGGGAAGGTCTCCCCGAAGAGCGTCGCCGCCAGGGCCCTGCCCTGGGCCATGGCCCGGTGGGCCAGGAGAAGCCCCCCGGTGACGTCCCCCACGGCATGGATGCCGGGAACGGAGGTTTCGAATTTCTCATCGGTGTGGATCCCCCGGTCGTCATGGGCGATGGAAAGCTTCTCCAGTTCCGCCTTCCGAAGGTTCGGCCTACGACCGGTGGCGAGAAGGACCAGGTCGCCTTCCAGGATGACGTGTCCGTTTCCCGCCGTCCCTGTCAGCCAAACCTCCCCCGGCATTTCTTCAATCCTGTCGACGCGGGCGGACGTGTGAAAGCGGATGCCTTTTTTCTTCAGTTCCCCTTCCAGGAAACGGGCGGCGTCGGGATCCTCCCCGGGCAGGATCTGGTCCAGAAGTTCGACCACGGTGACGGTCTTCCCGAGTTCGGCCAGAAACGTGGCGAACTCCAGCCCGATGGCCCCGCCGCCCACGACAACGGCTTTTTCCGGAAGTTCCTTCCGCGCCAGGAACCCCGATGACGTGACCACCCGGTCCGAGAGATCCCAGCCGGCCGGCCGGGACGACCGGGAGCCCCAGGCAATGACGATCCGTTCGCACGAGACGGTCTCCGTCCCGGCTCCGGGCCGTTCGATGGCCACTTCCCGCGGCGACTTCAGGGTCGCCTCCCCTTCCAGGACGTCGACACCGGCTTCCGCGAGGCTTTTTTTCGTTCCCAGGGCGGAAACCCGGACCATCTGCTCCATGTGTTTCCGCAGGGCCGGAAAATCGAACCGGGCCTCCACGAAGGAAATCCCAAGACGGCCGCATTTTTTCGTTTCGTCATACCGTTTGCTCCCGGCAAGCAGGGCCTTGGTGGGGATGCATCCCCGATGGGTGCAGGTTCCCCCCCACCCGGCCTTCTCGACGAGGGCCACCGACGCGCCCCGCCGGGCCGCCTCGACGGCGGCGGCGAAACCGCCGGGGCCGGAGCCGATGACCAGGAGGTCTCTCTTTTTCATGGGTCCTTCCTCACATCCCCGGCCATGTCGGCGGCCCGGTAGGAACTGCGCACCAGGGGACCGGCCTGCACGTGACGGAGTCCCTTCTCGAGGGCCCGGTCCCTGAGGCGGGCAAAAACGTCGGGATGGTAGTACTTCCGGACCGGCCAGTGCTTCCGGGAGGGCTGCTGGTACTGGCCGATGGTGAGCCTGTCGCATCCCGCTGCGGCGAGATCGCCGAAGAGGGTCTCCAGTTCGTCCTCCCGCTCTCCCAGGCCGACCATGATTCCCGATTTTGTCACCAGCCCGTACTTTTTTTTCATGGTTTCAAGAAGCTCCAGCGATCTCCGGTAATCGCCGCCGGGCCGCAACGAGGAAAAAAGGGATTCGACCACCTCAAGATTGTGGTTCACCACGTCGGGAACCGCCCGAGCGACGGTTTCCATGGCCCGGGGGCTTCCCTGAAAATCGGGAATGAGGACCTCCACGGGACGGGCGGGGTCCTGCCGGCGAAGGGACGCTATGGTTCGGGCGAAATGAGCGGCGCCGCCGTCTTCCAGGTCGTCCCTTGTCACCGAGGTGACGACCACGTAGCGCAGCCCGAGTTTCCGGGCCGCCGCCGCGACCCGGTCCGGTTCCGTCTCTTCCGGAGGGCGGGGATTGCCGTGCTTGACGTTGCAGTAACGACAGTTCCGGGAGCAGACGTCCCCCAGGAGAAGGAACGTGGCTGTTCCCGACTGGAAACATTCCGCCCGGTTGGGGCAGAGGGCTTCTTCGCAGACCGTGGAAAGGCCGGCCGTCCTGAGAAGCCTTCGAACATCCCGGTATGTTTCCTCACGGGGCAGCCGCACCTTCAGCCACGGAGGCTTCCGCATGGGGGACCGGGTCATGTTTCCTTCCGCCGGCGCCACGCCACATCGGGCTGACGGGCGGCCCGCACCTCGTCGAGACGCCCGACGGCCGTTACGTGGGGAGCCGATTTCACACGCCCGGGATCGTCCAGGGCCTCCCGGGCGATGGCGATCATGGCGTCACAGAAGGCGTCGAGGGTCTCCCTGCTTTCCGTTTCCGTGGGTTCGATCATCATCGCCTCCGGCACGATGAGAGGGAAATAGACCGTGGGGGGGTGAAAGCCGAAATCCATGAGACGCTTGGCCATGTCCGTCGTGTGGACGTCCCCTTCCCGGACCTGCCGCCGGCCGGAAAAAACGCACTCGTGCATGCACACCCGGTCGTAAGGCAGATCGAAGTGGGGTTTCAGTCTTTCCTTGACGTAATTGGCGTTCAGAACGGCGATTTCACTTGTCCGCCGAAGGCCGGCGGCGCCGAGGCTCCGGATGTAGGCGTAGGCCTTGACCATTACGTTGAAATTCCCGCAGAAGGCCCGGACCCGGCCGATGGAGTCGGGGAAGTCCTCGGAGAAACGGAAGCGCCCCCCCTTCCCGGTAACCCGCGGAACGGGCAGGAACGGGACGAGGGCCGCCGCCACGCCGACGGGACCGCTTCCCGGCCCCCCCGAGCCGTGGGGCGTGGAAAAGGTCTTGTGCAGGTTGAGCTGGATCACGTCAAAGCCCAGGTCACCGGGCCTCACCTTACCCAGGAAGGCGTTGGCGTTCGCCCCATCCCCGTAAAGGAGGGCGCCGCAGCGGTGGACCCGCTCCGCCACCTCCAATACGTTCCTCTCGAAAAGCCCCAGGGTGTTGGGGTTGGTGAGCATGAGTCCGGCCACGTCCTCTCCCAGAAGGGATTCGAGCCTCTCCAGATCCACGTTCCCGTCCCTGTCCGACGGGACGGTGACCACTTGAAACCCGCACAGGGCCCCCGACGCGGGGTTGGTGCCGTGGGCGCTGTCGGGGATGAGGATTTGCGTTCTCTTTTCCCCTTTTTTCTCGAAATACTTCCGGATCATCATGACGCCGGTGAGTTCGCCGTGGGCTCCCGCGGCAGGCTGGAGGGAGAAGGCGGCCATGCCGAACACCTCGCAGAGATACCGCTCCAGTTCGTGAAGCAGCCGCAGGTTCCCCTGACCAAACGACGGGGGGGCTCCGGGGTGAACGGCGGTGAAGCCCGGCAGGGCGGCCACGTCCTCGTGGATCTTGGGGTTGTACTTCATGGTGCACGACCCGAGGGGATAAAATCCGAGGTCGACACCAAAGTTCCGCCGGGAGAGATGGGTGTAGTGGCGGACCACGTCGATTTCCGAGAGTTCCGGCAGTTCCGTGTCTTCCCGGAGAAGGTCCGGGGGAATCAGCTCCGCCAGGGGGGGTTCGGGGACATCGCAGGGCGGTATCCGGAAGGCCCGGCGTCCGGGGCGGCTTTTTTCAAAGAGAAGTTCCACGTCGTCCCTCCTTATCTCGCCGCCCGGTGGATGACGGAAACGGCACGGTCCATGTCTTCTTTCGTCAGGGTCTCGGTGGCGCACAGGAGAAGCCCGCCCGCCAGCTCGGGATAATCCCTTTCCAGGAGAAAGCCTCCGACAATCCCTTCGCTTTCCAAAGCTTCGTTGATCGCCCGCGGATCGGGACACCGGAGGGCGAACTCGTTGTAAACGGGTCCCGAAAAGATGTTCTCGAACCCGCCCTTCTCCACCAGCCGGGCCCTGAAATAGGACGCTTTCCGGACATTCAGAACCGCCAGTTCCCGGAGGTTCGGGCCCGCGGCGGCGAGATACACGGCGGCGGCCAGGGCGCAGAGAGACTCGTTGGAACAGATGTTCGACGTGGCCTTTTCCCGGCGGATGTGCTGCTCCCGCGTCTGGAGCGTGAGAACGAACCCCCGTTTCCCCTCCCGGTCAACGGTGGCCCCGGCGATCCGCCCGGGAATTTTCCGCAGAAAAGGCGCCTTCGCCGCCAGGATGCCGAGATAGGGGCCGCCGTAATTGAGAGGGTTCCCGAAAGCCTGGCCTTCACCGGCCACCATGTCGGCGCCCCGGTCGCCCGGCGGGGCCAGGAGCCCCAGGGACGTGGCGTCGCTGAATCCGGTGACCAGGAGGGCCCCCTGCCCGTGAACCCGGTCGGCCAGCGGGGCGATATCCTCCACCACACCGAAGAAATTCGGGCTCTGGACGAGCACGGCTGCCGTATCGCCGTCAAGCCGCGCCTCCAGCGCGTCCCCGTCGACCCGCCCGTTTTCCATATATGGAATCTCCAAGATCTCCAAGCCGTTCGCCCAGCCATAGGTACCGATGACCCTTCGGTATTCGGGGTGAACGGTCCGGGCCACGGCGATCTTCCCTCTGCCCAGGGAACGGGCGGCCAGGACGGCCGCCTCCGCCATGGACGATGCCCCGTCGTACATGGAGGCGTTGGCGACGGCCATGCCCGTGAGTCCCGATATCATGCTCTGGTACTCGTATATGGCCTGGAGAATTCCCTGGCTGATCTCGGCCTGGTAAGGCGTGTAAGCGGTGTAGAACTCGGACCGGGAGAGAATGTGGCGGACCACCGCCGGGATGTAATGATCGTAGGCCCCGGCTCCCATGAGCGTCATGGCGGGGACCCGGTTTTCTTCCGCCAGGGCTTTCATCGCCGCCGCCGTTTCCCATTCCGTCAGAGGCGGAGGAAGGTCAAGGAGTTTTTTCAGCGCGCATTGATCCGGGATGTCCCCGAAAAGCTGTTCCAGGGACGAAAGACCGAGAAATTCGAGCATGGTCCTCTCGTCTTCCGGGGTGTGGGGAATGTAATCCATGGAAAGATCCTCCCGATCACGTTTCAGTGATCTTCCGCCTCGATGAGAGCCTGGTAATCGCCGGCGGTCATGAGCAGTTCCAGCTCCCCCGCGTCGTCCATCCTGATCACGGCGATCCAGCCTTCGTTGAAGGCGTCCTGGTTGATGAGTTCCGGCTTCTCTTCCAGCGCGTCGTTCACGGCGATGACCTCGCCGCTCACGGGAGCGTAAATATCCGACACGGACTTCACCGATTCCACCACGGCGAAGGGTTCTTCCCGTTTTACCTTGCGCCCCGATACGGGCAGTTCCACGTACACGATGTCGGTCAGCATTTCCTGGGCGAAGTCGGTGATTCCCACGGTGACGGTCCCGTCACCTCTGTCTTTAGCCCACTCGTGTTCCCTGGAATACCTTCGATCTTCCGGATTCGGTTTTGCCATGTGCGCCTCCTTGCGTGAGAAACCAAACGACCCCGGGGGCCGGCTTGCCTGCCAGGGTGTCAAGGGATCATTTTTTTCGACGATAGAAAGGAAGGTCCACCACCCGGGCGGGCACCTCTTTGCCCCGGATCTGGACAGCCAGCGTCTCACCGACCCGGGCATGTTCGGGGCTGACGAAGGCCATCCCGATGGGTTTCCGCACCGTGATGCCGTACGTGCCCGAAGTCACAACGCCCACCTGCCGCCCCCCGGCGAGAACGGGGTAACCCTCCCGGGGAATCCCCCTGCCCGTCATCTCCAGGCCCACCAGTTTCCTTTTCGAGCCCTCTTCCTGTTCCTTCCGGAGAACCTGGACCCCCGTGAAATCCCCGGAAAGGTCCACGAGCTTGTCGTACACGACCTCGAGAGGCGTCACGTCCTCCGACAGTTCGTGGCCGTAAAGCATCATCCCGGCTTCCAGGCGCAGCGTGTCCCGGGCCCCGAGACCGGCCGGCAGGATCCCGGCCTTCTTCCCTTCCCCGAGAATCAGGTCCCAGAAAAAGGATGTCTTTTCCCAGGGCAGGTAAATTTCAAAACCGTCTTCCCCCGTGTAGCCGCTTCGGGAAATCAGGACGGGAACCCCCTCGATGTCCGTCTCCAGAAAATGGTAGTATCGAAGGGCGTCGGGACCGTCGCCGGCGATGGGCCGGAGAATTTCCCGGGACCGGGGCCCCTGGAGGTCGATCTTGCCCGTTTCCATGGTCCTGTCGGTGACGGCGGCATCGTTCAATCCCGCCCGCTCCCGGACCGCGTTGAGCCAGTCCACGGCCTTTTCCCGGTTCGACGCGTTGAAGACGAGACGGAACCGGTCATCGGCCAGGCGATAGACGGTCAGGTCGTCGATGATGCCGCCCCTGTCGTTGATGATGACCGTCAGTCTCATTCGGTGCGCGAGAAGGTTCCCGATGGGCCTGATGGTGGTCTTCTCCAGGAGAGAGAGGGCCTCGGGACCTTCCACATCCACCTCCCCCATGTGGCAGGTATCGAACAGGGCGGCCGCCTCCCGGGCCGCCCGATGCTCTTCCACGATGCCGCTGTACTGAAGGGGCATGGACCAGCCCCCGAATTCCATCATCCGGGCACCGAGGGCTGCGTGTCGATCGAAAAGGGGGGTTTTGTGCAGGACTTGATCTTTCGGCAAAGATTCACCCTGGTCGGTCATGCAACCTCCTTTGGTGCCTTTTTGAGGTTCGGGGATAAGAGGAAGGGGGCGGGATCACGAACCCGCCCCCGGCGAAATGCGCTTACTTTAACTCGAAATACATTTTTCTGGCCAGGTCGTCGATGGCCATTCGCATGGCCTGGCTGGCCTTCTTCTGATCGAAGGCCTCGCCGCCGCCGATGCCCAAAACGGCCATGCTCTGGCTTTCCAGGGCCCCTGAACCGGTATCGGCAAAGATGATTTCACCGGTTTCCACGCTCACGATCCGGATATCCACCGCGGCCGCGTATCCCGTTTTCCCCATGGCGAAGTACCCGGGAAGATTGAAGCCCGATTTCGATGTTCCGTATTCCGTCACGGCACCGGTGACGATATACTTTACACCGATCATCTTACCCACCCGAACGGCCGTGGCCCCGTCGACGGCACCGCTCAGCTGGAAACCCTGCTCCTTCATGATCGACGCCAGCTTGTCCCGTTCGTAAACCCGGAATTTTTTGCACTTCACCAAAGCGGTGGTGAGCATGTCCGATGCCCCGTAGCCGACCCGCCAGCCGTGACCGGGAACCTTGGTTTCGAAATCCATGACGGCAACGCCGATTTTCGGACCTGTGTAAGGCGGGAGGTTGTCCAGTCCCTTGTCTTCCGCCTTACTGCCCCCTCCTCCCGTTCCCGGCATGCCCGCGCAGCCGAGCAGAAGAGAAAGGGAGAGCACCATCGCATACAGAAGGGCCTTCCTCATTTCCTCTTAGTCCTCCCCATTCGTGATTTCTGGAAATAACCTGAAACCGGCCCGCCAGCGAAGCATCACACCCCCCGTCGATGACGCGACGGTCCGGGTCAGGCCTCGGAAGGCGGTCGAATCTTGGATTTAATACTAAGCAGCTGGTGTTCTTTTTGTCAACCCCTAATTCCCACCCCTGATTCCCTGCCCCCGATTCCCTAAAAGATTTCCCGGACGGGAATCCCTTCCAGGGCGAGATGCTTCTTGATGTCGGCCACGGTATGCCACCGGTAGTGGACCATGGAGGCGACCAGGGCGGCGTCGGCGCCCCCTATCTTGAAAACATCGGCGAGGTGTTCCGGGCTTCCCGCCCCCCCCGAGGCGATGACCGGTATCCCCACGTTCCGGGAGATGAGGGCCGTCAGTTCCAGCTCATACCCCTCCACCGTCCCGTCGGCATCGATGGAATTCAGGCAGATTTCCCCGGCCCCGGCCTCTTCCCCCCTTTTCGCCCACTCGAGGGCGTCCAGGTTCATGGGCCGCCTCCCCCCGTTGATGTAGATTTCGTACCCCGATGGAATCCTGGCGGTTTTTTCCACCTTGAGGACATCCATCCCCAGGACGATGCACTGGCTTCCGAAATGCCTGGCCCCCCGGCCGATGAGCCCCGGGTCGAGGACGGCGGCGGAGTTTATGCTGATCTTTTCCGCCCCGGCGTCGAGAACGCGGTACATGTCCTCGAGCGT
>Ga0116142_10001306_pt1 | contig 30248 bp, 22 predicted proteins | sample AD_UKC033_MetaG_FD_89785 | JGI IMG/M metagenome (GOLD analysis project Ga0116142, IMG submission 89785) | Active sludge microbial communities of municipal wastewater-treating anaerobic digesters from USA - AD_UKC033_MetaG | ecosystem: Engineered > Bioreactor > Anaerobic > Digestate | place: USA... | reverse complement strand
CATTAAGATAACATCGAAGGATCCGGTAACCAACCGGCTCGACCGGCTTTATATCTACGACCACCGTGACAACAAGGGAAACGTATCCGTCACCTTTGCAGATTCAGGTTACATGAGAATTACGCAGGATGAGACGGCTATGAGCATGATCCTCTACAACGGTTACTCCTATAACGAGATGCCTGAAAAGACTGATGCCCTGCAGGAAAAGAAATATCCATTCAGGAAAGACTATTTCCGGGAACAGACAATTCTTGTTTCACTTTCGGGATTTGACCTGGAACGCACCGAAATAGATCTTTTCAAGTCGCATTCGGCAATGAAAAACATAGCTCAGCTTACACACGACATAGATTCGCTTAACCGGAGATACAACTCCCGGGTCGAAAGCTATTATGATGAATTCAACATGAATAACCTTTACACGGGAAGAAGAAGGATTATTACCCTGTACCGCCATGTCAGGGAAGACTCAACCCGAAACAAAAATGCCGGTCCATTAATTGCCGGAGAATTATTCAATACACTTCCCGACATAGATAAGAAAGCTGCACTGATTAGGGCCATTAATGTAGTGAAGGACGCAAGCAATTTCCTTACCTCGAAGAACGAATCGCTGCACTCTGAGGTTAGATATATCAAAGGCTACGAGGTGAACTGGAACAAAAAATTTACCCTTTCGTTCGCATGCCTGGTTTTTTTCTTTATCGGAGCGCCTCTTGGTGCAATAATAAGAAAAGGAGGCCTTGGAACCCCCGCAGTTATCTCCGTTCTTTTTTTCGTGATATGGTACGTCATTTCACTTTCCGGAGAAAAGCTGGTCGAAGAGGACCTGATAAGCACGTTCGCAGGAATGTGGGCCTCTTCATACATTCTTCTTCCGATTGGTCTGTTTCTTGTATACAAGGCATCAAACGATTCAGTAATGATGAATGTGGAAACATATACGGCCTTCCTTAAAAAGACAAAGGATTACCTGTACAGGATCATAATCACCGGAACAAAAAGGAGGCCCCGGGTAACAACTCAAAATTTCTTTAATGATGGAACAAATTAAGCTTAATACAATTGAAGAGGCTATTGAAGACATAAAAAACGGGAAGCTGCTGATAGTTGTGGATGATGAGGACAGGGAGAATGAAGGAGATTTTGTTTGTGCAGCCGAGCTCATTACACCTGAAATTGTGAATTTCATGGCCACGCATGGACGCGGGCTCATATGTGCAGCACTGCCGGAAGAGAGATGCGAAGAACTTGAGCTCGATCTGATGGTAGGAATTAACACGTCGCTTCATGAAACACAGTTTACCGTATCGGTCGATCTCCTCGGTCCTGAAACGACCACAGGCGTTTCAGCCAGGGACCGGGCACTTACCATAAAGGCACTGGTTGATCCCAAAACAAAACCCTCGGATCTCGGGCGGCCCGGTCATATTTTCCCGTTAAAGGCGAAAACCAAGGGGGTACTCAGGAGAGCCGGTCACACGGAAGCGGTTGTCGACCTGACCAGGCTGGCCGGATTAAACCCGGGCGGCGCACTTGTGGAAATAATGAATGATGACGGCTCGATGGCACGGCTGCCCGACCTGGAAATGCTGAAAAATAAATTCAATATCAAAATAGTGGCCATCAGGGATCTGATCAGATATAAACTGGAAAGGGATTCCATCATTGAAAAAGGTGAAAAGGTCAAACTTCCCACCGAATATGGAGAATTTGAATTCATCCCTTTCAGGCAGACAAGCAACGGACTGGAACATGCGGCCCTTGTGAAGGGATCATGGACTCGGGATGAGCCAGTGCTTGTAAGGCTCCATTCCTCGTGTTTCACTGGCGATATCTTCGGTTCAATGCGGTGCGACTGCGGACCGCAGCTCCACAAGGCAATGCAGATGGTGGAGGCCGAAGGAAAGGGTGTTGTGATATATCTTAGCCAGGAGGGCCGTGGAATCGGACTTTTCAACAAGATCAAGGCGTACAAGCTTCAGGATGAAGGAATGGATACCGTACAGGCAAATCTCAAGCTCGGATTTGGCGAAGACGAAAGGGACTATGGTGTCGGGGCCAGCATCATGAGGGAACTGGGCCTCGGAAAGGTAAGGCTCATATCGAATAATCCGGTTAAAAGGGCCGGTCTCGAAGGTTATGGTATCAGCATTGTTGAAACAATCCCTCTCGTGATACAATCCAACCCATACAATGAGTTTTATCTGAGAACCAAAGCCAGCAAAATGGGGCATAACCTGACCTGCCACAAGCATATTGTCAAGGATTGATATTTTTAGTAGATTTGTATGACACAAGGAATGTCTACAGTCTATGAAAGATCTCAGGGTAGTTTTTATGGGAACTCCCGGGTTTGCAGTTGCTTCTCTTGGCTCAATTCTCATAAATGAATACAATGTGATTGCCGTTGTGACGGCTCCCGACAAGCCTGCCGGAAGAGGCCGGGTTTTGTCCAAATCCCCGGTCAGGGAATTTGCTGAATCACATTGTCTTCATCTACTTCAGCCTCATAATCTTAAAGATCCCGTATTCATCAGGAATCTGATTGACCTGAATCCCGATATCTTTGTTGTCGTAGCTTTCAGAATGCTACCGGAAGCAGTATGGAAAATACCGCCAATGGGCACTGTGAACCTTCATGCATCGCTGCTTCCGCAATACCGGGGATCGGCACCTGTTAACCATGCCATTATCAATGGTGAATCAGTTACCGGTCTGACAACTTTCCTTATCGACGATAAGATAGATACGGGGAATATTCTTCTAAGAGAAGAAGTGCCCATTCTCCCTAATGAAACTGCAGGCAGCCTTCACGACAGGCTCATGAAATACGGTGCAAGGCTCATCATCAGGACCCTCGCAGCAATGGCTGAAAATAAAATCAGCCCGCAACCCCAGTCAAACTTCATGATTCCCGGGGAAATTCTCAAAACGGCTCCTAAAATCTTTCCCGAACAATGTATTGTTGACTGGAACAGTCCTCCTGTAAAAATTCACAACCTGATCAGGGGGCTCTCTCCGAGTCCCGCTGCAAGATCAGAATTCATAAGGGGAAATAATAGGGTAACATACAAGATATTTGAAAGTTTGCCCGAGGAAGGAGAACACGATCTTGTACCCGGTGCGATCGTCTCTGATGGTAAAAGTTTCCTTAAGGTTGCCTGTAAGGGAGGATTTGTAAGATTATTCAGCATCCAGGCTGAAGGAAGAAAACGGCTTGATATTCAGGAATTCCTGCGCGGCTTCAGGATTGACGGATTCAGAAGCTGAAAACTCATCCTCCCGCCGGCTTCATGCTCCTTAGCCATATCTTCTGGCCGGCTGTGGGTTCCGTGCCCGGTGCCATCCTGTTCATTTCAAGCAGATCGCCCAGTCTTATACCATACTGCTGTGAAATTGAATACATGGTTTCCCCTTCTGCGGCAGTGTGAAAATCATTACCGGCCTCAGCCTTGTCCCTTTTTGGCTGAAGGTAGAGGATCTGCCCTGGAAACGGGACAAAATCCTCCTTAAGTTCATTATATCTTGGCAGTTCCCATCGAAGAAGCTGAAATTCGTTTTCAAGCTTCTCACGGGTATCGCCTTCAGCTACAATAATATATTGAATCTTGTTTTTTTCCTTAATAGCGGGAACCCTTGCCAGAACAGCGGCAAAAGTAACAGTTTCATCTGTGGTAGCAGCTGCCGGTTTTTCCGCAGTTCCTGCCGGGACGGATGAGGCCGGCTCCCTCGGAGGAGCCTTTATTCTGGCCCTGCCGGCTGAGGCAGTATACATTTCGTCATAAACATGAAGTTTATTCTCCTCAATTTTCCTGATGAGTAAATGTGCATAATCGGGGTTAGTAGCGTAACCAGCCTTTTTTAGTCCATGCGCCCAGGCTTTGTAATCCAGGGGATTCAGTTCGAAAAGAAAACTGTAGCGGGAACCCGATCTTAAAAAGTCAGAATGATCATAGAATGAATCCTCTATCTTCTGGTATTTCCTGAAGCATTCATTCCTCCTGTCATCATGTTGCCGTACAGACTGACCTTTCCAGTCATTATGGCATTTTATCCCGAAATGATTGTTGGCTGTCCTGGCAAGAGTGCTCCGTCCGTAATCCGATTCAAGCATACCCTGTGCCAGGGTAATGCTTGCAGGTACTCCGGTTCTTTTCATTTCATTTATAGCCAGATCCTTGTAGGACTGGATGTAGGCAGCGGCAGGGGCAGTAACAGGGGCATGAGAGGTGCCGGAAACGACGACGTGTGAGGATACAGGCTGCCTTGCGGCCCTGCACGAAAGCAGGAAAAGCAGCGCAACTAACAGGAAAATAAATGGTATGCGCAATTTCAACCTTTTTTCTGTTTCAGGCAAAAATACAAAAAGAATTCAAAGGGAATGCAGTCTGGGACAGTCTTGGTAAAATCATTGAAAGAAATGAATTTACACCCTGTTTAACACGAATTTTGTTAATTTTATCATCTGATCCCGACAGGCTGTACTATGACAAAAATTAAAAAAATCACTTTCAAATACGTGGAACATGAAAGTTTCAGCGATCTTGAAAGTGAAGACTCCCGGCTTATAACAGAGGCAAAAAGGGCTGCAGAAAACGCCTATGCTCCATACTCCGGCTTCAGGGTTGGTGCAGCTGTCATGCTTGAATCCGGTATTATCGTACACGGATCTAATGTTGAAAATGCGGCATTCCCGTCAGGAATCTGTGCCGAGAGGACTGCCCTGGCTTATGCGGTGGCAAATCATGCCGGCGACAGGCCATCGGCAATTGCCATAGCTGCAATGAATGGAACTGTATTTACCTCAGCTCCTGTTTCACCCTGCGGTAACTGCAGACAGATGATCATTGAGGAAGAATACCGAAATAAGAAAGAGATCAGGATTTTACTTTACGGGGAAGAAAAGATACTCATTATTGAAAGTGCCGCCTCGCTCCTCCCGCTCCAATTTGACAAGGGAAGCCTCAGCCTTCATCACTCCTTATAATCAGCTGGAAACCGGCTCCATGAACATTTTTAATATTGATCCTGTCATCCTCCGATAAAAATTTCCTGAGCTTTGTAATGTATACATCCATGCTTCTGGCAGTAAAGTAATCATCGGAACCCCATATTCTTTTCAGGGCCATTTCCCTACCTATCAGCTCATTGGGATTCAGTGCCAGAAGTTCGAGAAGCTGAGCTTCCTTGGGAGACAGCTTTTTTTCCTCGTCTCCGGATGTAAGTGTCCTGAGCTTGGCATTGAAAATAAACTTGCCAATCTCGAATATATCTTTATGGCCCGTCTGAAAATCGCGCCTTGAAAGGATTGCCCGTATCTTTGCAATCAGGATATCGGTGTCGAAAGGTTTAGTAATGTAATCATCCCCTCCTGCTCCATAGCCTTTAAGAACATCCTCCTTTAACTTTTTTGCGGTGAGAAAGACTATTGGAACGGCAGGGTTGATATTTCTTATCTCGGTTGCCAGGGTAAAACCATCCACGTGGGGCAGCATCACATCGAGTATGCAGATATCGAACACATCCTGCTTGAAATGTTCAATCGCATTTTTCCCGTCATCCACCCATACAACCTCGTATTCATTCAGTTCAAGATAGGATTTCAACACCGAGCCGAAACTCAGGTCATCCTCAACAAGAAAGATTTTTGCTAATTTCATTTTTATTAATTTTCCCAGTTTGATGGCAGGAATATATCGAACCTGCTGCCTTTACCAGGTTCACTGAAAACGCTAATTGACCCCCTGTGTGCATCGATAATCGCTTTTACATAATTCAGTCCCAGGCCAAAACCCTTAACATCATGTACATTCCCCGAACCCTGACGGTAAAATCTTTCAAAAATCCTGCTTTGAACGCTTTTTGTCATACCTATTCCCTTGTCCAGCACCGACATCATTATTCCGCCATCGGTATTATATGTCAGGACAGTGATATCGGGATATTCGGGAGAATATTTTACAGCGTTGTCGAGAAGGTTGCTGACAAGATTTGTAAGATGCTCCTGATCACCATAAATTACCGGGTCAGTTGCATCAAGCTGAAGCTTCAGTTTTCCCTTTTTCTGATGCAGGTGTATTTCGATTGTCTCGGCTGCCCTTTCAATTATGTTATGCAGTGACAGGTTATCATAGTTGAAATTAATTTCTTTCTTGTCGAGTGAAGCAATCTGCAGGATGGTTTCCACCTTTTTGTTCATCCTGCTGTTTTCCTTCTTTATCATTCCTATGAAATGACGAATACTCGATTCATCCCTGATTATCTTCGGGTTTGTTATTGTATCTGCAGCCAGTGAAATTGTGGCAATCGGGGTTTTAAACTCGTGGGTCATGTTGTTCAAAAAGTCGGATTTCATTTCCGAAATCTTTTTTTGTCTTATTATGAAGAAAAGACTCAGTGCAAAAGTAGCCAGAATTATGAACGAAAATAAAAGGGATCCGCCCAGCAGCCAGGCCATAGACCTGAGAACATAATTGGTGCGCCCAGGAAATACCACCGAAAGGATCAGATTCTGGCTTATTATATTGTCGGGAAAGAGCTGAACCTTATAAATGCTTTTCAGAAAATCGTTTCTGGCCGATTTTGCGGTAGTATTTTCCTCAATCCTGCCATCTTTGATAACTGCAAATTCAAAAGGAGTTTCGATGCCTGAAAACAGGAATGCCCTCTGCAATGCAGCTCCTATCTCATTGTTGTCGAGTTCCATGCTTTTTTCCCACTGATAAACCTCCGATATCATCTGATCACTCATGTTCTGGAACTGGCTTGCCCTCCTTCTTACCCAATCGAGGAATTCCTGGCGGTTAACAAATATTGACTGTGAATTATTGGGATATCTGTCAGGTTCCCTGGCAGCACCTGCAGGCGTCCGGCCGGACGGATACCTGATCATTATTGTACCGGTGTCGGCGAAAAAAGTAGTATCAGAGCGTATGACCGATGAATTTTTTACGCTTACCCTGGATTCAGAGCCAACGGAACTGACCACTGATTGTCTGGCAACGCTGAAATTAAAACTCCTCCCGTCGGAGGATGAGGATGAGTAGCTTCCCACACTAAGATAGCCGCTGATTCCGCTTTCAAAATTCAGCGGTGAAACCGGTTCGCCGAACATTAAGTCGTTGAAGAAACCCAGCCGCCTGTTTGATTCTATAGAATTGGCAGCATCATTGAGACTTGCAAATACTGTTCTGTTAAAATTCTCGTTCCGGATATTGACTGCATTTCGAATCCATACAATCTGAACCCATATGATGCCGGTAAGTGATATCAGCATCATTATTATCAGACCAATAAATTTGTTACGGCTCATGATTGCAAAATTAAATCATTGCCTTCGTTCAAAACATGGCTTTAACGTTTCATTAACTCAAATTAACCTGATATTAACGAGGTTCGGATCAAGTTTGGGATTTTTTGGTTATATACTTATTAAGCAAGTTATAAAAATATTAAAATATCCTTTTATTCCCGGCTCAATCAATTTTCATTGTTAGTTTCGCAGGAATATAAGGATGGGGATGAAGCCAACAAGTGGCATTTCGTTGTGTCAGAAATGAGGGTGCATCACACCTCAACTCCGCTGAAATGTTTCCAGACGTCAGTCTCAGGCAGGGGGGCACATATCTCAATTTTCTCTTTTCTAACGGGATGGATAAGTTCAAGTCGCCTGGCAAACAGACTGATGCTACCGTCATTGTTGGACCTGGGAGATCCGTATTTCAGGTCGCCTTTAACCGGGCATCCGATCTTTGAGAGCTGAGCCCTGATCTGATGGTGGCGTCCAGAATGAAGTTCTATTTCGTGGAGAAAGTAGCGATCCGATCTGCCGGCCAGCCTGTAAGTAAGTGATGCCTCCTGCGATCCTTTTACCTGCCTGTCGAAAACGTTTGCCCTGTTCTGTTTTTCATTCTTACGGAGAAAATGAGTTATGGTTGCCTTGTCTTCGGGAGGCCGGTTCCCGACTATTGCAAGATAGGTCTTCGTTACTTCCCTGTTACGGAACAATTCATTCAGCCTGCGCAGCGCCTTGGAAGTTCGGGCATAAAGGATCACTCCACCAACAGGCCTGTCAAGCCTGTGTACGACTCCCAGGAAAACCTCGCCCGGTTTATTATATTTTGCCGATAAATAATCTTTTATCTGTAAATCAAGGGAACTGTCCCCTGATGCATCGCCCTGAGAAAGGTCAGATGCCTTTTTATTCACCGCAAGCAGATGATTATCTTCATAAAGAACTTCAATCATATTGCATTTGACTAATATTGCTCTTTCTCATTTGGAAAGGAAAGAGTTCTCACATCACTGATATAAACCTGAACGGCTCCCTTTATTTCGTCATAGAGATTATGATACCTTCTGAGAAATCTTGGAGAAAATTCCTTTGTGATTCCAAGCATATCGTGGAGTACAAGCACCTGGCCGTCCGTTTTGGATCCCGCTCCAATTCCAATAACAGGTATTTTTAATGTATTGGTTACTTCTTCCGCCAGTCTGGCAGGGATCTTTTCAAGCACCACGGCAAAGCAACCCGTTTTTTCGAGAATCCTGGCATCTTCCAAGAGGCGGCGTGCCTCCTCCTGTTCTTTTGCCCTGACTACATAAGTACCAAATTTATGTATTGACTGGGGCATGAGTCCGAGATGACCCATTACAGGTATTCCGGCTGACAGGATCCGCTCTACCGATTCCGCAACCTGGTAACCCCCTTCAAGCTTAACTGCATGTGCGCCAGTTTCTTTCATAATCCTTATTGATGAGGCAAGAGCCTCCTTAGAATTTCCCTGGTAAGTCCCGAAAGGAAGATCGACAACAACCATGGCCCTTTTAACGGCGCGGACTACGGAAGCTGCATGGTAGATCATGTTCTCGAGCGTTATCGGCAGTGTGGTTTCATAACCAGCCATGACATTGGAAGCTGAATCCCCTACCAGGATAATATCAATACCAGCTTCATCAAGGATCCTCGCAATGGAATAATCATAGCCCGTAAGCATCGCAATTTTTTCACCTTTAAGCTTCATCTCAAAAAGCACATGAGTTGTTATCCGCCTGGCTGTACTGGAATTCGACATAATATGGAAATTTATTGTTAATTAATCAGTGCCGGGGATTTAAATTGCAGTATCCGGTATCGCTGAAAGCAAACTATGCTGGATGTTTCCTCTCCCTGCATCCGGGCCTCCGGCGTCTCCCCTATCTTTGAGCAATGTTGTCAGGTAAATTTAAATATCAATCATGATACCCGGTGTTCCGGGCATTCTCAGCAAAGTTACATATTTGCCCCGGAAGCGTTACAACGGAAAATATATCTTTTTATTGACAGTTATGGCGTCCGGATCATGTCGTTTTGTCATGTTTTCCGAATGGCATAAACATTGTTAATAAATGAGTCATCAACAGAATACTTTTTAAAAACAAACATAAAATGGGAAAAATTATAGGAATTGACCTGGGAACAACGAATTCATGCGTAGCTGTAATGGAAGGCAATGAACCGGTTATCATTCCCAACAGTGAAGGTAAAAGGACGACGCCCTCAATTGTGGCATTTCTCGACAATGGCGAACGCAAGGTGGGTGATCCGGCCAAGCGTCAGGCCATAACAAATGCCAAAAAGACGGTTTACTCGATCAAACGCTTTATGGGTGAAACTTACGATAAGGTGGACGAGGAGATAAAGCGGATGACTTTCCCTGTGGTCAGGGGTGACAACAATACACCCCGGGTTAAGATAGACAACAGGATGTATTCGCCGCAGGAGATCTCTGCAATGATCCTTCAGAAAATGAAAAAAACCGCAGAGGATTATCTCGGGCAGGAGGTTACCGATGCGGTTATAACGGTACCTGCATATTTCAGTGATTCACAGAGGCAGGCAACCAAAGAAGCCGGCGAGATTGCAGGTCTGAACGTTAAAAGGATAATCAATGAGCCTACCGCAGCCTCACTGGCATATGGCCTTGACAAGAAGTCACAGGATCTTAAAATTGCTGTATTTGATCTTGGCGGAGGTACATTCGACATTTCCATTCTTGAACTTGGAGATGGAGTATTTGAGGTCAAATCAACCAATGGCGATACACATCTTGGCGGGGATGATTTTGATCATATGATAATCGACTGGCTTGCAGAGGAATTTCTCAAGGATGAGGGCGTTGATCTCAGGAAGGACCCAATGGCCCTGCAAAGGCTGAAGGAAGCAGCTGAGAAAGCAAAAATTGAGCTTTCAAGTTCAACATCCACAGAGATCAACCTGCCTTACATAATGCCGGTTGACGGAATTCCAAAACATCTTGTAAAAACACTTACAAGGGCACATTTCGAGAAACTATGCGACAAGCTTATCCAGGCATGTATTGAACCGTGCCAGAAAGCATTGAATGATTCGGGGCTGAAAGCTTCCGAGATTGATGAAGTTCTCCTTGTGGGAGGATCTACGCGTATACCTGCAATACAGCAGCTTGTTGAGAAGTTCTTTGGCAGGGTACCTTCAAAGGGTGTGAATCCGGATGAGGTGGTGGCTGTCGGGGCAGCCATCCAGGGCGGTGTGCTTACCGGAGAAGTAAAGGATGTATTGCTGCTTGACGTCACTCCGCTTTCACTTGGTATTGAAACCATGGGAGGAGTAATGACAAGACTCATTGAAGCAAACACCACCATACCCACCAAGAAGATGGAGGTATTTACCACTGCTGCAGACAGTCAGCCATCAGTTGAGATCCACGTTCTCCAGGGGGAAAGGCCAATCGCTTCTGGCAACAAAACGATCGGACGATTTCATCTTGACGGTATCCCGCCTGCTCCAAGGGGAGTCCCGCAGATTGAAGTAACATTCGATATTGACGCAAACGGAATTTTGCATGTTACTGCCAAGGACAGGGGTACAGGTAAGGAACAACGCATAAGGATCGAAGCATCATCGGGGCTCAGCGATGATGAAATAAAAAGAATGAGGGAAGAAGCAAAGGCAAATGCCGAAGCTGACAGTAAGGCAAAAGAACGTGCCGATAAAATAAATGCCGCTGACAGCATGATCTTTACAACCGAGAAACAGCTTAAGGAATTCGGTGACAAGATCCCCTCCGACAAAAAGAGTGCTATCGAGAATGCACTCTCAAGGCTGAAGGAGGCACACAAGTCACAGGATCTGTCTGAAATCGACAAGGCTCTTGCAGAACTTAATGCAGTATGGCAAACCGCATCAGAAGAAATGTACAAGCATGCACAGGCCTCCGGTGCGTCGTCACAACCGGGACCCGAAACGGGTCACACTGATGACGGGAAAGCCCGGTCAGGAAATGATGAAGTAACCGATGTTGATTTCGAAGAGGTAAAGTAAACCTTTCAGGGGAAAAGATAGGGAACGGGGCCGGTTTAAAAGTTGCTTGACCGTGAGGTACAGCGGCTTCTGAACCGGCCCTTTATAATTATTGAAAATTCATATCAATATGAAGGGTACGGCTGCCGCAATAATCGGTACCTCCACTGAAAGGCCCCGATTTATTCTGAAGTCAGGGCGTCCCGGAACCTGTAAATTTTGTAATTTTAACTGTTAATCTCTGTGTTTTCCATGCCACTCAAAATTACAGCTGCTTTCCTGGTGTTTTGTTTTATGGCAATTAATGCTTTCCAAGACGATAAGTCACTGAATCAGACCGACAGCCAGGGAAGAAAACAAGGCCGCTGGATCAAAAAATATCCCAATGGCAATATAATGTACGACGGCTTTTTCAAGGATGACCACCCGACAGGTGAATTTAAAAGATACTATGAGAACAATGTCCTTAAGTCGTTGCTTGTCTTTTCACCAGATGGTAATGAAGCTGAGGCTGTACTGTATTATACCAACGGATTCAAGGCGTCGGAAGGCAAGTATTTCAGGCAGATGAAAGAAGGGAGATGGAAATTCTTTTCATTCTTCACGAAAGGATTGCTTATAAGTGAGGAGGAATATACCAATGATAAACTGCATGGCTGGCTGATTAAATACTATCCTGACAGCGTTGTTGCCGAGAAACAGCATTATATGGCCGGCATTAAGGACGGCAGCTGGATGAAATATCATCCCGACGGATCATTGCATTTTAATACTACTTACAGTAACGGCAGGCTCAACGGAAAATTCGAAGCTTTCTTCGCTGACGGCGGCAGGCCCGAAGTTACCGGCCAGTATAAAAATGACAGGAAGGAAGGCACATGGATAATCTACAACAAGGATGGAAGCATAAAATTCAAAACGGAATACGTTGCGGGAGTTCCTAAAAGCCGTGAAATGGATCTGTATGAAACAAATTACATTGATTCTCTCGAGAATCTGAAAAGAAATACAGAAGATCCGGAAAAAATGCAAATAAGGTGAGTGACGATCTGAAAAACAAGATTTCCCTGACTGAACTACAGCTGTTGATCAGGGATTCCCTGTACCTCTCGCTGCCCGATTTCTACTGGGTTATTGCTGAAATATCCGAAATAAAGGAGAATTATTCAGGTCACTGCTACCTTGAACTTGTTGAAAAGGATCCGGACGATATTAATATCAGGGCCAGAATCAGGGCTGTAATCTGGAGCAGCCGCTATGGATTCCTGAAATCATTTTTCGAAGATCTTACCGGAGAAACACTTTATTCAGGGATCAAAATCCTGGTAAAGGCCAGGATCGAATATCATGAAATATACGGACTAAGTCTGGTAATTACAGATATTGATCCATCCTTTACCGTTGGTGAACTTGCAGTAAAACGACAGCAAATACTCAGGAAACTGGAAGAGGAGGGTGTTATCAATATGAACAAGGAACTCGGATTCCCGCTGGTTCCGCAAAAGATCGCTGTTGTCTCCTCAAGGAATGCTGCCGGATATATTGATTTCCTGAAACATCTTGCTAATAATCCGTTTGGATATGGTTTCCATGTCCGGCTTTTTGAAACACCAATGCAGGGGACTGACACCGAACCTGGAGTGATCAGTGCCCTTGACAAGATAGCCGAAGAAGTGTCATCATTCGATGTGGTGGCAATCATCAGGGGTGGCGGGTCGCAAACGGACCTAAGCTGGTTTGACAATTACAATATAGCATTCCATATAACCCAGTTTCCCCTTCCTGTTATTACCGGCATAGGCCATGAGAAAGACATGTCGGTCACAGACCTTGTTGCCCACATTGCACTTAAAACACCAACGGCAGTTGCTGACTTCCTGATTGAAGGAATGAGGGCAGCGGATGAACATATTTCAGACCTCAGCAACCGCATAACTGAAATATCCAGACAAGTTATCGAAAAAAACGCGCGGCTCCTGGAAAGCTTCGGTATTAAACTGATTCCGCTTGCAAGGATTTTGATTTCGGAACTGAAGGAACAACTTTCAGGTGTCATTATTGAACTTGTAAATTCAGGAAAGGGATTCATTCTTAAAGCCGGAATGCTGCCCGCCGGACACAAGGCCAGGATCATGTCTGCTTCGATATCGCTGCTGGGATCTCAGGCAACGGAGCTGAAAAACATAAAAGAAAATCTTGTCAATGCTTCCAGGATGCTTTTGGACAACATGAAGAAAAAGACCGAAAGTGCGGAAAATTCACTCAAGATCCTTGATCCGCGAAATGTTTTGAAACGCGGATATACAATCACCTCATTGAACGGCAAAATCCTCAGGTCAGGCAACCAGTTAAAGACAAATGACCTTATCACCACACGGTTCAGCGACGGATCCGTGAAAAGCAGGGTTGAAGACCAGGTGAAATCATGACACGGAACTTGTAAGACACAAATCGAAAAAACATGAATTTTCAAAATAACTGAATATGGCAAAAAAGGAGTTTTCGTTCAGCGAAGCAGTTAAGGAAATTGAAAAAATACTTCGCAATATTGAAAGCGGAAGCCTGGACGTAGATATTCTGTCTGCCGAAGTAAAAAAAGCTTCCGAGCTGATAAGGGAATGTCAGAAAAAGCTGAAATCCACAGAAGATGAAATTAATTCAATTTTCAAGGAAATGGGATAAAAATAAATCAGGACCGAAGTCCTGATTTACTACCTTACTACCCTAAACCTAAATCCATGAAAAAAATGTAACCGAGAGGTTACTACCTTCTGTTTCGGTTATATAACGCAGGATGTATGTGGATTGTTACATTTTTCTGATAATATTTTTAAACAAAATCGGAGTTATTTATCAACAATTCATTTTTCAACGCCCAGGACATCCTTAAAAGCTTTAATGAAAGTGTCCTTTGGCAGCGCGCCCATTGCCATCTGCGGTTGTCCTTCAGCCGGGACAAAAAGGATCGAAGGAATGCTTCTGATTCCGAAAACTGCAGCCAGTTCCTGTTCAGCCTCCGTGTCGACCTTAAATATGTCAACCTTGCCATCATACTCCCTGGACAATTCTTCAAGAATGGGTGCCACCATTTTGCATGGTCCGCACCAGTCGGCATAAAAATCAATTATGCATGGCCGTTCGCCTTCAAACTTCCATTCCTTATTGGTTTCATAATTAAACACCTTGCTTAAAAATGATTCTTTTGTCAAATGCTCTACCATATCCTAAGTTAAATTATAACATCGTAAAATCAAATCTGTTTTACCCTCTTCAATCATTGTGCCACCCGGTCAATACTTTGTCAATTTACTGATAATTGCCTATAAATTGTAACTTTGTCATGAATATTTATTAAATTGTCATATTTATATATGAACATATGTCTAAATGACAAAATTATTTCCGCTCTCTCCGAAGCAGTTTCATCAGAAAATATTAAAGCATGGGTCACAGGCGGTTATGTAAGGGACTGCCTTCTTAAAAGGGAGCATGGGGCAAGGGATGTGGACATAGTGGTTCTGGGAGATGGAATAGAATCAGCCAGGAAATCTGCGAGGAAGCTCGGGCCGGGGATCAGGGTAAGCGTTTTCAGGAATTTTGGAACAGCGATGTTCCGCTATAATGATTTTGATATTGAATTTGTTGGTGCAAGAAAGGAATCCTATAGCCGCGACTCAAGAAAGCCGGTGGTGGAAGCCGGGACAATCGAAGATGATCAGAAAAGGAGGGATTTTACAATAAATGCTCTGGCAATAAGCATAAACAGGGAGACATTCGGTGAATTTTCCGATCCGTTCGGAGGTATAAATGACTTGAAAAACAAAATTATCCGGACTCCGCTTGACCCTGATGTCACTTTCTCCGACGATCCTCTTCGGATGATGAGGGCCGTAAGGTTTGCCGCACAGCTCAATTTCACAATAGATCCTGTAACTCTGAAGTCGATAGCGAAAAATGCAGAAAGAATAAATATTGTATCGGCCGAAAGGATTGCCGGGGAATTTAACAGGATAATCATGAGCGATCATCCGTCGAAAGGGTTTGTCCTGCTTGAGAAGACCGGCCTTCTGAAACTGATTTTTCCGGAACTTGACAATCTGAAGGGAGTTGAGAAAAAGGAAGGGAAGGCACACAAGGACAACTTTCTGCATTCCGTCAAGGTGCTTGACAACATCAGCAGTAAGACGGATAATTTATGGCTCCGATGGGCAGCATTGCTGCACGATATTGCCAAGCCCCAGACAAAAAAATATACCCCCGAAACCGGCTGGTCATTTCATGGTCATGAATATATAGGAAGCAAAATGATACCCGGCATTTTTAAGAGGTTCAAGCTTCCACTAAACGAGAAGATGAAATATGTTCAGAAACTTGTCGATCTTCACCTCCGCCCGATGGTTTTATCGCAGGAGACAGTGACTGATTCAGCTGTCAGGAGGCTTCTTTTTGAGGCTGGTGATGATATTGATGACCTGATGCTGCTTTGTGAAGCTGATATTACTTCCAAAAATGAAGTTACAAAAAAGAGGCATCTTGAAAATTTCAAATTGGTAAGAAGCAAGCTTGTTGAAATTGAGGCGAAGGATGCTCTCAGGAAATTCCAGCCACCTGTGGATGGAAATGAGATTATCAGAACCTTTGGAATAAAGCCTGGAAAAGAAATTGGTATTATCAAGAACACCATCAGGGAGGCAATTCTCGATGGTATAATCCCAAACGAGCATGGTGCAGCAAGAGAGCTCATGCTCAGGAAAGGCAGGGAGCTGGGACTGACTCCTGCAGATGAATCATCGCAGGAACAGATCTAGAAATACTGGCAGGTGATCGCTTATTCCTCCCTGATACCGGTAGCCCCTGTATGTTGAAAAAGGTGCTGAACCGGTATATTTTTCATCATTGCACAACAGGAATTCAGGACTGAACACTTTAAATCCAAGGGAGTCCGCGGCCAAACCTTTACTGCATCCCAATAAATGATCCGATGCCAGCATCTGGTCAATTGTTTCCCAAGCCCCCCTGTATTTATATGTTCCTTTAACTGATTTCCCGGCTTTTACAGCAAGATTCACAAGAGACAGGCCGTTCTCATTTGCCTTTCCCTGAGATTGGCCGGCAAGACTTTGCATTATATGATCGTCCGGAGGGCAATTAAAATCGCCCATGATTAAAACCCGGGCTTTACCGCATGAGATACTGCCCAGTGAATCAGTAACGTGTCTGATCATCAAAGCAATCCGTGACCGGGATGATTCCCCGGTCAGGACACCTCCCCTCCTTGAAGGCCAGTGGTTGATCAATAGATGGAGAGTATCCCCGAGAACCAGCAGCTTAGCGTAAAGCACGCTTCTTGTCCGTAAAGCCTCCCCGCTGACGGAGTACGGTTTCAGGTATCTATAGCTTAGTAATCTGGCCTGATCCGGCCTGAAAATCATACAAACATCAATGCCCCTTTCATCGTCCGAATCTTCATGAACGATGTCATAATCAAATCTTGAAAGGTAGGTGCCGTGAACGAGATCTTCAAGGACCCGCCGGTTTTCCACCTCACATAATCCGACAACAGCCGGTGGTGACCAGCTGCCGGCAGCCATGAGGGTTTTGTAAATTGAATTTATTTTGTTTTCATACCTCTTCCTAGTCCATCTTCTGGTTCCGTCCGGAAGAAATTCTTCATCCTTCCCTGCAATATCATCGTATGTGTCAAACAGGTTTTCCACATTGTAAAACAATATCCTCACAGGAACATTTACAGCATTTTCCTGCGGATATGCGGTCAGGGTGCAATTTACAATCAGCACGAGAGTGCAGGCAGCGGTTCGCAAAGCTTATATGTCAGTATGCATTTATCCAACGATATCTCCTCGCATTTATGCCAAACTTAACGGCGAGTGTCAGTTCATGCGTGCCGAAACTCTGTTTCCGTATATCAGTCAGCGTAAAGTCAAAGGCGTAGGCAAAAAAGAATCGGTCGTATCTCAAGCCGAACATCATTATTACTGCGTCATTTGTCCGGTATGATAATCCTGCCCAATAATCATTCTTGTAGTAAACCCTTGTTGTGAGATCGAGCTGAATCGCCCTGAAGAACATATCTGACGATTTGATGAATGCGGACGGTTCAAGTATCCAGTTGGGTGCAAGGGGCACCTTTATGCCTCCCGTCAGGTAATAATGACCCAGCTCTGAATGTTTAAGACCCGATGAATTTCCGAACATTACCGATCCTCTCAACAGGTTTGTCATGGAGAATCCAACAAAATAATTATGAGTTGTATAATTTACGCCGAAATTAAAGTCAGGGATGAATACGGACCTGTCGTAACTGTTCAGGAGGGGATCGTCCGGGTCATAGATCTGGTCGTTCAGATTGGTCGTATACTGATATGCCACCAGGCTCAGCCCGAAAGCAAGGTTCTTTCTCAGTTCATTTTCGTTTTCACCAAATGGTATCATGTACGAATATGCGGCCTGCAGGCCGGTCCGTCTCATTATTCCATTCTGGTCGTTGAAAAGGTATCCCCCGAGTCCGACCTGGCCGCCCCTGGTGGGGCGGATCAGCTTTTTCTTTACTGTAGTGGATTTTGAGATATAGCTGTCCTTTAAAAGACGGGTCTGAAAACTCAGCGCATAGGTACTTGGGGCGTCTTTCAGGCCAACCCACTGCTCCCTGACTGTCAGGTTCAGGGAAGTTGACCCGTCATGTCCGGCAAAAGAAGGATTCACCAGGAATCCATTCATGATGTACTGGCTATACATCGGCATCTGCTGAGCATCAGTGACAACAGGCACAAGCACAAGAAAAAGGACAGGGATTATTTTGCTGAAACGGACCATATTTTTCTGTTTCTTCATTAATTACTGATTTACCTAATAACGCTTATTACTCCCGATTTTGGTGCGGATCCATCGTTCAGATACAATATGTAATGATATGAATCTGCCGGAACCGGTTTCCCGTTCGATCGCCCATCCCAGGGATTTTCAGCAATATTTTTTGTTCTGAAAACAAGCTTGCCCCACCTGTTATACACCAGTATCTCTGCATCAGGATACAGGCCGATATTCTTTATTATCCAGGTGTCGTTAAATCCGTCATTATTAGGAGTAATGATATTGGGAATCTCTATACAGGCAAATGATCCGGTAAAATGAATTTCAGCCTCCAGCATTCTGGAGCATGAATTTTGATCGGTTACGATAACTGTAAAGGTCCCGGGCGGCATATTTATTCTGTTTTGTGTTGTTGCCCCATCTGACCACAGGAAATAATACGGACCGGTTCCTCCCTCCACGGTAAGGCTTATCGCTCCATCCTGGGAATCCGGACAGGAAGCCGGATTAGTGGAGTAGCTGATTGTCAAGGGAGATGGTTCCATGATTTCTGCAGTACCCGTAACTGTGCATCCGTTGATATCGGTGATTGTAACAGTGTAGGTTCCTGCCGTCAGTCCGGTTGCCTCCGCAGAAATTTGTTCGGGAACGCTGTTCCAGTAATAGGAATAGGGTCCAGTTCCGCCGAAGACAGTTGCAATGGCTCTGCCTGATTCCCCGCCGGTACAAAGTACGTTCTGCGCACTTACTTCAACCGAGAGTTCGTAATTTGGCTGGATTATTACAACACTCTCCATAGTATTGCAACCATTGATATCTGTAACGGACACTCTGTAGGTTCCGTCTGTTAATCCCGTAGCAGTAGCTGATGTTTGCACGGGATCCGTGTCCCACGAATAGAAATAGGGACTTGTTCCACCTGTAGCAATAACAGTCGCACTGCCTGAAGCTTCATTCCTGCATCGTACATTTACAGTCGTGAATGACAATGTAATAGGTTCCGGCTGGGAGATATCAACCGCGAGATCAACAGTTGCCATCAGGGCATCCCTGACAGTTATTGTATAAGAGCCTGCTCGCAGGTAGTTAAAGCTGCCGGATTGTTGGAAATTAACTCCGTCGATTGAATACTCATAGGGTGGACTTCCTCCCAATCCGGCTACTGTGACTGAGCCTGATTCCTCACCATTGCAAAGCACATCTGTTTCAGCAACAGTTGCCGTGAGTGGCAGTGCAGGCTGATTGATTGTCACGTTGATTTCGAAGGTACAAAGCCCTGCATCGCGCACTGTTACAACATAGCTTCCGGCTGCAAGCCCGACAAATGCACCTGAGGATTGAAAAGAGCCTCCGTTGATACGATAGGAATAAGGCGGTGTTCCGCCCGAGCCGGCTACAGTTATGCTTCCGTTGTTACCTCCATATACGGTAACATCTGATTGGGAAACAATTGTTCCTTCAAGGGCCGTTGCCGGCTGGGTCACCACGCAGGTCGAAGTAACCTCACAGTCTCTTGAGTCCCTGACTTTTACCAGGTAATTCCCTGCAGCAAGACCGGACAGATCCTCAGTTGTATGACCGTTGCTCCAGAGGAAGCTGTAGGGCGGTGTCCCTCCGGTCACAGTAAGGTTGGCTGATCCATTACTGCCGCCCAGGCAGCTTACATTTGTTACCTGGATGGTGGCTGAAAGCAATGCAGGCTGGTCTACCGTGATTGCAGCACTTTTACTGCATCCATTGGAATCTTTCACAAGAACAGTATATGTACCTGCGGGGATGCCGCTCAGGTTCTGACTGGTCGCTCCTGTGTTCCAGATAAAGGTTACCGGGTCGGCAGCATTGGAAATTGTCAGATTTATAGCGCCTGTTGAGTTTCCGAAACAGTCAGCATTTGTAACATCGGATGATATGGTCAGCTCGGTGGCAGGTTGAAGGATTGATACTGTTGCTGAGGTCCTGCACCCGTTCTGATCAACAACTGATACGGTGTATGTACCCGCAGTGAGCCCGGAAGCTATTGGTCCGGTCTGTACCGGGGTTGTGTTCCATGAGTATGTATATGGGGCAGTACCCCCGGCCGCAACAGCTGTTGCGCTTCCCGTCGATGCTCCCCTGCATATCACATCTGTCTTCGTTGCTGAAACACTCAGGGGATTGGCAGGCTGATTCACCGTAACAATTAATGTGTAAAGACACAACCTTGAATCCCTTATAACAATTGTATGGGTTCCGGCTCCCAGGCCGGTAAACTGCCCTGAAGATCGGAACGTTCCTCCATCAATGGAATAATTGTAAGGAGATGTTCCTCCCGTCCCCTGCACCCTGACACTCCCGGTCCTTGCACCAAAGCAGCCGACATCAGTCTGCGATACAATAATTCCTGAAAGAGACGCTGCCGGTTCAGTAACGGTAACCGTAAAATTATAAGTACACATATTAATATCCCTGACCATTGCCGTATGGGTCCCGGCTGCAAGCCCGGCAAATGCACCTGAAGATTGAAATGAGCCTCCGTCGATACTATAGGAATAAGGAGGTGTTCCGCCGTTCCCTGAAATGGTTACCGTTGCATCATTTCCGTCCTTGCATGAAACAGTTGTTTGCGAAATAACAGTACCTCCAACCGGAGAGTCGGGCTGCGTTACGGTTGCAGTATAATCGGCAATACAACCGTTCGAATCAGTTATGGTTACAGTGTAAGTTCCGGCTGCAAGGCTGGCTATATCCTGTGTTGTGCTGCCGTTGCTCCAGAGGTAGCTATATGGCGGCACACCGCCTGAAGGTGTCAGGTCAATGCTTCCGCTGGATTCCCCGAAGCATGCTGCATTAACGACCGAAGCTGTGGCAGACACTGCTTCATCGGGCTGTGAAACGGATGCATTCACGGTTATCATACAGTTTCTGGAATCAGTGATAACAACCGAATAATTTCCGGCAGCAAGATTTGTGGCATTCTGAGTTGTCTGACCGTTATTCCACAGGAAAGTATACGGAGGTGCTCCGCCTGAAACACTGAGGCTGGCTTCTCCGGTTGCCTCACCGTAGCATTTTACGTCGGTAACTGCAATTGTACCTGCAAGCATGATCAGAGGCTGGGTAATTGTGAACGACACTGTCCCGGTGCATCCGTTATTATCCCTAATGGATACAGTATATGAACCTGCAACAAGGTTTACGAATACATTGGATCCCTGAAAAGCACCGCCATTTAGACTGTACTGATAAGGCGGCACGCCTCCAGTCGCAGTAATAGTGGCCGATCCGTCCGACCCTCCGTTGCAGCTTACATCCGAAAGGGCCGTTACTGAACCGTAAATCGGAGACGGCTGGCCTATGGTGAAAGAAAGTATATAAATACAGGAAGCTGCATCTTTTATCGTTATGGTATGGTTTCCGGCTGGGAGGGAATTGAAAGAACCGGATGACTGCCATGCTCCTCCGTCAAGGGCGTATTCATACGGGCCAACTCCTGTACCCGGAGTTGCCTGCGCGGTGGCGGTTCCATCGGAATAACCGTTGCAGGTCACATTTGTGGATTGTACCAAAGTTCCCCTGAGTTCATTTACAGACACGCTGAGAGACACGGAACCGCTGCATGACAGGGCATTGCCTGCGGTGACAAGAATGGTTCCTGCAGGTCCGCTTCCCCACCTTACAGTTACATAATTATCTGAATGTGTTCCTCCGCCAGTGATCATCCCGCCTGTAACGGTCCAGGTGTAATAGCTGTAGACATCCGATAGGGTATATGTATGCTCCGAATCGGAACATACACTGACAGCCGGTCCGGCAAACACCGGCACCGGCACCGGAATGATTGTAACGTTCTCAATTATAGAGGCCTCGCATTCTCCGCCCGGAAACTCATCATTATGCAAAGCCAGTCTTGCCGTAACGGTTCCGGAAGGAACTCCCATTTCCCATCTGACTGTAATTGCACTAGTATCCTGGTCGGCAGTCAGGATTGTGCCGTTAACCACCGTCCAAGAATATGTTGCATCCGGGTGATATTTTACATGATAATCCCTGATCTCACCCTCGCAAGCTTCGGATTTCAGATTTGTAACATTATTGAAGTCCGGACGGGTCCAATTTATTGAAATATCTGCCGTGTCAACACATCCATGACCGTCAGTGACAACAAGCTCAATATCATACAGTCCGTCATCCAGGTTGGAGTTAAGCATGGGGGTGGGATCGGTGCTTGAGTTGAAAGTAAAGAACCACGACGGGTATATTATTATCATAAAAGGTTTCCTGGTTTCATTAAGTCCCTTCCAGAAATAGGAATAGTTTTGGTCGCCTCCCTCAATATCGGCCTGAAAAAGAGAAAATGGCGGAGCCAAGTCGCAGCTGTTCAGGGAAATTCCTTTGATCTTCAGCGTGGATGAGACCGTAATGCGGACCGTTTCCGAAGCTGTGTTGCCATACTGATCAGTTGCAGTGAGGGTAACAGTGTGCGGACCCAGATCACTACAGGTAAAGGTGTCAGGAAATACTGAAAGGCTGACTGACCCGCAATTGTCAAAAGATCCGTTATCTACATTTTCCGGTAGGAGAATTCCATTCCCTGCAGCATCAAGTACAAGATCGTAACTTTTAACAAACACTTTCGGGGCTATTGTGTCAAGGACAGTTACCTGTGCCACACAGGAAGACGAATTCCCGGAGCCGTCTGTACTCGTCAGCGTTACAGGCACCGGTGATCCTATATCACTGCAGCTGAAAACTGATCTGCTCAGATATTGGTAAAATCCTTCGGAACAATTATCGGTTGAACCATTGTCAATATCGGCCAAACTGATGAATGCCTTACCTGACAGATCCAGGTAAACGGTTACATTTTTGCATCTGGACTCAGGAACAGTCCTGTCTGAAACCATGACCGTTGTTGTACACGTTGAATTCAGGCCTTCATTGTCGGTAACGGTGAGTGTAACAGTATTGGCTCCAAGCTGGGCACATGTGAATGTATTGGGAGTGACTGTACGGCTGACGATGACCCCGTCAGGGTCATATGAGCCCCCGTCGACATCGGAGGCGCTGATGGTGACTGAACCTGCCGGCCCCAGGATGGCACTGGCAACCCTGCATAAAGCAACTGGCGGAAGAACAGGATTCTGAGCCTGATTATTGATTGAAAAGGATGCCAGTTCAACACTGACAGAATTGTCTGCTGATGCGGTATTTATTTCATAAGGTGCCATGGAATAAACCACAGGAGCCCAAAGTAAAATAACTATCAGACACACTATCTGCCTTCGTATTGCATTATTGAATATCATTCCGGTGGGAACCAGGTTGAAATTGATTCTGATGTTTACCGGACTTCTACTTAACAGGTTATGTATGATATAATAAGGTTCCAGGAAGGTAGTAGAATATTTCATATAGGCCAGATTCAAAAAATTCCTTTTATAGCAACATACAATATATCAACTATATAATGTATCTTTAACAAAGACGATCAATCTTTCTGTATAGACAAGTCTGACTCAGGATATTAATATTTAAGCGAATGTATAAAATTTTTATACACTCGTTATCCGGTAATTTCTGAGGGTTTTCAACAAATTAACAGTACTTATAAAACTCCGGGCTGAAAAGCTGCATGCTCAACTCATTAATGGACCGGTATTGCTGATTTTTCACCCTGACAACAGGATTGTTCATCAGTTATTGATGGATATTATCAGGGTAACTTTAATAAACGAAAGGATGCAAAAATGGCATTTACAGTTAAGATTCTGCAAATGCCGTTTTTAAGGTGGGCGATGACGGATTCGAACCGCCGACCCTCTGCTTGTAAGGCAGATGCTCTGAACCGGCTGAGCTAATCGCCCGAATCGCGTGCAAATATAATCCACATTTTATTCCCAGCAAAAAAATCAATCTGTTTTGTAATTATTGGCACTGCACTTCCGGATCTGAAACGGTCACTTTCATCCGAATTTATAGTGTTTTCTGACTGTCCGTATTATCTTCCAGCTGCATTTCAGGCCTCTGGTGAAAATAACAAGGTCGCCTTTCCCGAAGTTAACTGATGATCCATTCTCGGGAGTAACTACTACTTCTCCGTCAAGAAGATAGCAGGTTTCCGTTTCATCATATTCCCAGGGGAATTCAGAAGGTTCTTTTGTCCATACGGGCCAGGTTCTTACCTGAAGTTCATCTAGTCTTTCTTCAGAAGGTTTCTCAATATGTATCATTCCATTAAATATTCAAGCTATAACTGTAAATCACCAAAATAATAAAAACCCGAAAGCGAATGATAAAAACTTCTGTGAAAGGGTGCAATACCGAAAAAAATCAGTATAACCAAGGGAAAATAAAGGATTCCCGGTAGCGGAAGTTTATCATTATCCCACGTCTTAACTTAATCCAGGTATTTAAGCCGTTCATGGCCATATTCTGAAGCAAATCCGGGCATAAGTACAATGTAAGCCTTTCCAGATTTTCGTTAAACCGGAGTAACGGCAAACACATAATCAGTTGAACACTGATACTTATTTAACTGTAATGGCTTTGTCGAGAGAATTGTCGTAAGGCCGGAGAACTTTCAGGGTATATTTGCCGGAAGCAGGGATGGTGATCCCGACAGTTTCGTTCATTTGGACGATAACAGTCGGGCATGGAGTTCCGTCATAATTATACATACCCCAGGGTTCAATAAATAACTCATTTTCCAGATTCTGATAATTATATATTTTTTGCAGGCTGTAGCAACCATTCGGCCCGACTGTTCCAAAAAGTTTAACTTCGAAGGCAACACCGGCGTAAACGGTATCGGGAGCTTGAATACTGTCGGTATGAATCAAATAAGACTGCTGCGTCTTTGATTCAAGGCTGCAGGAAAAAAGTAAAAGTATGGATGCCGGCAATACCAGAATCCCCATTAGAGTGTTTCTCAGATTCATTTGGTTAAAGATTTTATTTCGAACAACAAAAACCGCACCACAATATGCAAAATTAATATTTAATTATTTTTTGTTTAGTAAGCCTTCATCTTCAGGCTTTTCAATTATCATCCCATATAACCGGGTCATGGAAACTCTGTAAAATATCAGCCTGTATGCTATGCCACAATAAAGTAACGGCTTTCTGACAATAAAAATGCCAGGCACATACACGGGAAGCAGGACAAAATTATTTGACATGAGTCCTTTTTATTCGTACCTTTGGTTTGGGTAATGGTTTGCAAAAAATACCGGATATAACAGATTGTCAGCAAATGCCTGTGTATCGAACTGATAGCTGGCAGATGTTACCGACTTGATGCCAGCTTATCCCGTGTGCCTGGCGACTAGTCCATGCATGAAGTTTTTCAGGGAAGGCAACAGAGAAATATTTTCCTGTAAGCAGGCCCGGAAGTGAAATAGGAATGTGGCAGAAGGACCACTTAATGATCGTCGGACGTTTTCAAAACGACACTTCCTTCGCAAGCTGAATTGACGGAGGGAGGTATATGTTTGACAGAAACCGCTATGAAAAAGAAATTATCTGTCATTCTGGCAAAAGCTATATAGGAGCCAAGGTTATAACCTTACATCAGTCAGTAAGTGACACCCCGTTTCAGGTCTGCAAGGAAAACGAAACAGGGAAATCAAACAGATCAGGTCATTATATAGGAATACGTCAGGTTTGATAATTAATTCCGGATAATTTCGATTATCCATCCTTTCGCTAAGGGATTTTTCCTGTTAAAAAGGCATCTGACCTCATAGGATCCGGAAGGCCGGAGCGAAAAACAATGCTCTGGTGAGTTATGATAATTCATGAATCAGTTTTCCGGATTGTTGAAAACTCAGTCAGATATGTTATTAACTAGAAATTACATTATAAATACAATGCCTAACTTTGGTTTGGGTCAGCATCCATCACACTTGACCTATTCAGGAAATTTTCTCACATACATTGACTAATACTAAAAACGGATGCTGGCCCCTGTTATTATGAAGGGGAGTGAAAGAAGAATGCATTGGGAAACGGATGGCAGTCCGTTGTTGAAGCACAATATTCTGGCAATATTCCCGTTACGATAATACTCTCAGGGAATCAAACATGATTGTAAAAACAACAGCTATGGGAACAAATTATTATAACAGGAGCATTAATGTAAGTGACTACAAGATCAGCCTTGCGAAATTCCTGGAAGAAAACAGGAAGAAAATAGAGGAAAACCGGAAGAAGCTGGAGAATCAGAGGAAGAAGGCTGAACCCCAGAAGCATGAACCAAACAGTTTTGTTTGTGACTGGCAAAACCTTTAATCTGGTTCAGACCGGATTATACAATTAATAAAAAATCTTTGATGGAAAATCTGTTTCCGGATTAAGCTCCAGGGAAATATAAAATTGAAAAGAGGATACCGGCTGACATGCCGGTATTTTTATTTCTGCATCATTACTTCTATCATATTATAGTCATAAATAATTGGTAAGATTTATGTGGGACTAAGAAAAGATTATGATATAAACAAAAGAAATATTAAACGATTTATATTTCAATTTTTAACTGGATATAAAGTTTTTAAACATGAGGCCTCTTAAAAAGATCGCGATACCAGACTCTGATAACAGCCAATCAACATTCAGACCCCACAACTATCCCATCCGGAAAAAATCATTAAAATAATAAGTCCATTTTCATTTTGGGTTTCTTATGCACAATACAGGTATTGATAGAAAAAGAGGCTGCCTCGTGGGGCAGCCTCTTTTTCATGAAACACTCTTTAAGTGATTTTAATTATCTTTTACGCATCTCACTGATTTTCCGGCCTGTTTTTCGACTGCAGCCCTGCTTACACGGGCTTCGTCGCTCCAGAGCAAGCGATTCCATGCCCTGGGTGCATCAGTTTCCGTTGCGGTCCAGAAATACCCGTAAGCACCCTGTCCCTGGGAGGAGCCGTTAGCATAATAACGGTAACCTGCCGGTACTGCTGTGAAGCCGCTGGTGTTGGTGCCGTTGCCATCGCCCCACCCTGTTGTGTTTTTCATTACCGTTCCCTGGGTACTTCCCCGCCAGCCATAATCATTGACAACACCCGGTGCCATTCCAAGGTGCACTTCAAGTACTCCATATTCAGCGTCTGACGGTACGTGCCATCCTGTCGGGCAAAGCATGCCTGAATTCACTGCGAACCAGTTGTAAAGGGCTCCGTAGGTGTTTTTGTTGCTTGACAGGTTAGCATACCAGCCATATCCGCCTTCTGTAGCACCGACCCACAGGGCATCGGTCTCCAGATAATTAATGTCAGTACCGCCACTGTACTTTGTGGTTTTCAGGTTTTCAAGCATCCAGACCTGGTCTCCTATATTGCCAACTCGGTATGTATTACCGTCACTGTCCCCGAGGAGAGTATAGAATGTAACCTGTTCACCGTATCCAGTGGTTGCACTGTTAGTGGCGTAGGCCCTGACATAGTAACGTGTCCCGGGTGTCAGTCCGGTTATGCTGCTGGAGAATGATCCGGTGCCTGTTCCGTCCTCGCTGTGAGCCCCCTGGATGGTGGGATTCGGGTTTGTGCCCCAGCATATACCTTTTGCAGTCACAGTCCCACCGCCTGCAGAGGTTACGTTACCCCCGGAGGTTGCCCCGCTCAGGCCGATCGCTGAAACTGCGGCGGTTGTCACAACCGGCGCAGTAACTGCACTCGTCGTGAAGCTTACTTCATTCCCGTAGGCAGTCCCGACACTGTTGATGGCGTAGGCCCTGACATAATATATGGTTCCCGGAGTTAGCCCGGTTATATTACTGGTGAATGAACCCGCACCTGTACCGTTACTTGTTGATGAGCCGGGCACCACAGTGGGATTCCTTGAAGTACTCCAGCACACTCCCCTTGCTGTCACCGGCGCACCGCCCGTTGCAGTTACATTGCCCCCGGAAGCAGCCGTAGTCTGGGTAATGGCCGATACTGATGTAGTAGTAACAGTTGGTTCAACAGCTGCCGTTGTAAAAGTGATGTCATTGCCGTAGGCTGTACCGGCAGCGTTGATGGCATAGGCCCTGACATGATATGTCGTCCCGGGCTGCAATCCGGTCAGATTGCTTGTAAATGAACCCGATCCGGCTCCCTGGGTGGTACGGGAATTGCTCGTGGTCGGGTTGGCTTCCGTCCCCCAGCATACTCCCTTCTGCGTTATAGAACCGCCTCCGTCCGATGTGATTGTCCCCCCTGAGACAGCTGTAGTACCAGTCAGCCCGGATACTGCAGTTGTTGTCAGAGTAGGCAGAACGACCTCGCTGGTCTTGAAGCTGATCTCATTGCCATAGGCGGTGCCCACCCCGTTGGTGGCATAGGCTCTTACATAATAGGTCGTATTGGCTGCCAGGCCCGTTATGCTGCTTGTAAAACTGCCTGTACCCGTTCCGTCGGTTGTCCTGTTAGGTCCCGTAGCCACCGGACCTGTGGAGGTGCCCCAGCATACCCCACGGGCCGTTACCGGCGACCCGCCGTCGGAAGTAATGTTGCCTCCCGAGGTAGCAGTGGTAGTTGTAACAGCGGAAGCATCAGCAGTGGTGAGTGTCGGAACAACTGAAAGAGTGGTGAATGTAACTTCAGCACCGTAGGCTGTGCCGGATGCATTGGTCGCATATGCCCTTACATGATAGGTGGTTCCAGGAAGCAAACCTTCCAGGCTGCTTGTGAAAGCACCTGTTCCGACCCCATTCTCCGTTTTGTTGTTAGCAGTGGTAGGATTTGCCGTGGTTGACCAGCATACGCCCCTTGCTGTTATATCACCGCCGCCGTCAGCTGTTATCTCTCCGCCGGATGTGGCAGTCGTGGATGCAATTCCCGTAACTGCTGCTGTAGTAAGTGTTGCCGCAACAACTTCACTTGTGGTGAACGACACTTCATTACCGTAGGAAGTACCTTCGCTGTTGGTGGCATAAGCTCTGACGTAATATAAAGTGTTGGCTGAAAGCCCGGTTAAATTGCTGGTAAAAGCGCCAGTGCCCGTGCCATCTGTTGTCTTGGAATCCGTAATGGCGGGCTTGGCTGTTGTGCTCCAGCAGACTCCCCTGGCGGTCACTGCCGCACCTCCATCGGATGTGACATTTCCGCCGGAAGTGGCCGTTTTGGTCGTTATCCCTGACACAGCCGTGGTCGTCAGTGTCGGTGGATCCGGCTTCTTCTTACATCCATTTACTATTAGAATGCCTGAAACAAACATGACGACAATTAAAATGTTAAAGATCTTTTTCATGTTAATCTTTGTTTCGTTTAAAATTAATACATCAATCATTCACCATTTTACAGGTTTGAATATATATAACGATTTAATCAAATTGTTATTATATAAAGCACGGCTAATGTAGGATTTAATAACAGCCTTCCTGAAAAGTGAATTCCGATATTATCAACATTAAGAATTAATTTTTAACACATCGTACGAATTTACCTCCTCGAACGGAAGTTGCACCTTTATACACCTCGGTATGGGAACCATCGAGCAGTCTGTACCAGGCTATGTTTTCGGCCTGCAAACTGGAAGTCCACCAGTAAACAAAGGTGCCAAGGCCAATAAATGATCCGTCCAGTCCATACCTGTATCCGCCAGGCAAGGCAGTGAATCCGGTAGTGTTTGTGCCATTCTGACCCGAAGCCCAGCCTGTTGCGGATTTCAATTGTGAACCTTCATTTGAGCCTCGCCAAGCCCATGTGTCAATTTGTTCAGGCGGGATGCCAAGGTAAAGTTCCATTTCATTGAATTCTTCATCTGTAGGTACATGCCATCCAGTAGGGCAAAGATTATTTGTTGCAACAGCTATCCAATTATACAAGGCTCCATGCGTCGGCCTGTATGAACCGTTATTTGCATACCAGCAATAGGCAGGTGTTGTAAGACTGCTCCATGTCGAATTCAGTTCGACGTTCGGGATATCATCTCCATTGTTATACTTGACGGTCCGCAGATTTTCAGCCATCCAGTACTGATTACCGATTCTGACAACACGGTAGATGCTGCCTTCAATGTCTGCAATCGAGGTACAGAATTCAATCTGATTCCCGTAACCAGTGGTTGCACTGTTAGTGGCGTAGGCCCTGACATAGTAACGTGTCCCGGGTGTCAGTCCGGTTATGCTGCT
>Ga0116142_10001305_pt1 | contig 30250 bp, 22 predicted proteins | sample AD_UKC033_MetaG_FD_89785 | JGI IMG/M metagenome (GOLD analysis project Ga0116142, IMG submission 89785) | Active sludge microbial communities of municipal wastewater-treating anaerobic digesters from USA - AD_UKC033_MetaG | ecosystem: Engineered > Bioreactor > Anaerobic > Digestate | place: USA... | reverse complement strand
TTTCCGGATGGTAAAGTAAGTAGCGAAGGAAATTTGGTGAATGGAAAACCCGATGGACTTTGGAAAACTTTTCATGAAAATGGAATTATGCGCTCTATTGGATTACGAGAAAACCATCAACTCAGTGGTGAATGGAAATTTTTTGATGAGGCAGGTTTAGTAAGTTCAATCTACAACTACAAAAATAATCTGCGCAATGGTTGGCAATATGAATTTTATTCAAGCGGATATATTAAAAGGAAAATTTACCTGATTAATAATTTAAAAGAAGGTGCTGAAGAGTTTTATTTTGAAAGTGGAAAGATTCAAAAACGCGTACTGTATACCAATGGAATTGAAAACGGAATTGCTTTGGAATACAATGAACAAGGCACTGTGATTACCATGACGCACTATAAAAACGGTTATTTTCAAAGAGAAGAAAAAATAAATCGACTTGATAAATTTGGAAACAAGCAAGGCGTTCACAGAGAATTTTTCAGAAATGGTTTAATCAAAAGAGAAATCTCTTATCTCGATAATAAAAGAGATGGATTGTATAAAGAGTTTAATCGTATGGGAATGATTTCCCTGATTGAAATTTATAAAGATGGTGAATTGATCGATCAGGGAGGAACTAAAGTTGAACTCGAAGTTGATCGCACGTATTTTAATAACGGAAGAGTTCAATCAACCGTTAATATGAAAGATGGAAAACGTCAAGGCTTATTTACACGCTATGATGAAAAAGGAAATGTGGTAGAGTCAAAAATATATGAAGACGGAAGAATAGTTGCCATAGGACCAGTGGATCAGGATGGAAGGCCAACAGGATTGTGGGAATTGTTTTATCCTAATAATAAAATTAAAGCAAAGGGGAATTATAAAGAAGGGAAGAAAGAAGGCGAATGGCTATTTTATTATGAAGAAGGTGCATTGCAACAAAAAGGAAAATATACAAAAGATCTTCCCGAAGGCGAATGGCTTTGGTATTTCTCAGGAGGAGCAAAACTAAGAGAGCAATATTTCGAAAAAGGAAAAGAAGAAGGCGTTTCGTATGAATACGATGAGGCAGGAAATATAATAGCCGAAGGAGCGTATGTTTCGGGATTGAGAGATGGAAAATGGAATTTCAATAACGGAGGCTATAAAGCGGAAGGAATGTACATTGATGGAAAAGAAAGCGGCCTTTGGAAACAGTTCTATTCAAACAATAAACCGGCTTTTGAAGGCAATTATATTGATGGTTTAGAAAACGGTACACATAAGTACTTTTACCGAAACGGAAAACTAAAAGAGGAGAACAATTACAAATTGGGTATAAAGGATGGTTTATGGAAATCGTTTGACGAAAATGGTGACTTAATACTTACTCAACAATACCAAGGCGGAGAAATCATCAAAATTGATGGAAGTAAGCTTAAAAACTAATTGATTATCAAAACGTTATTTACTTGATAAGCACAGTTCGCTTATGTAACTTTGTTTGTAGATATACGTTTTTAAGCAGTGAGGTTAAATCCATCATACCAAAAGAATTTATTAAGCATCACCATTATTGGGATCTATGCTGTGTTTTTTACAAGCATAGGATTTCATTTTCGGAGCAGTGATTTCGAAAAGAGATTCAGAAAAAGCGAACGAAAAAATATTGGTATTGAAAAACGAGATCGTATGGATTTGGCCATGCTCCATGAGATGGAAATAACAAAAGATCCTGCATTAGGTTACGTGCCACGGGAGCGATTGGCTAAGGCACTGAATTATACCAAAAGCCTATTAAACAATAATCAACTTCAAGCTACCGCTGCCATTCCCGGAATAGTTTGGCAAGAGAGAGGACCGAACAATGTTGGCGGTCGAACACGTGCTATTTTAATTGATCCGAACGATGCTACTAAGAAAACAATCTTTGCCGGAGGTGTTGGTGGTGGTCTTTGGAAAACAACTGATATTACTCAAACACCACCGATATGGAATGCGATTGATGATATGCTGAACAATATATCCATCACATGTATCAGTTTCAATCCATTAAATACTAGCGAAATGTATTTCGGTACCGGTGAGGGTTTTTATAATGCTGATGCACAAAGAGGAAACGGAATTTTTAAAAGCACCGATGGTGGTAATACATGGAGTCAATTAGGATCAACGGCAAACAATGCTAACTTTCAATATGTTCAAAGGGTATTAGTGCATCCAACAAGTGGAGATGTTTATGCGGCAACTCGAAACGGTTTATTCCGTTCTTCAAATGGTGGAACCACATGGACAAATGTACTTTCGGCTGGTAATGGATCTACTTCATCTCGCATAGCCGATATAGAAATTGCAGCAGATAATTCTATTTATGCATCAGCCGGTTTATTTCAAACGGATGGAATTTATAAATCATCGAATGGAAATGCTGGCTCATGGACAAAACTCAACACAGGAGCAAATGGTTTTGCTACAACCGGATTTCAACGACTTGAAATAGCTTGTGCACCTTCCGATGCCAACGTGCTCTATGTAATATCGCAAGGTGGAGGCAATGGAAGTGGACCCATTTGGAAAAGCAGTGATGCCGGATTGAACTGGACAACGGTAAACAAACCTACTGATGCTGATCCGGGTATAGGCAATGATTTTACTCGTGGTCAAGCGTGGTATGATCTTACAGCTGCGGTAGACCCTAACAACAGCAATACTTTAATCATTGGAGGAGTTGACTTGTTTAAAACAAGCGATGGAGGAAGTACTTGGACTCAATTATCTCACTGGTATGGTGGCTTTGGATATATAGAAGTACATGCCGATCAACATGCAATTGTTTTTGAACCCGGAAGCAGCTTTACAGTTTACTTCGGAAACGATGGTGGAATTTATAGAAGCATGGTTGGTGGAAGTAACGCCCAATTCAAATCACAAAATTATAACATCACTCAATTTTATGCTTGTGCTATCCACCCAACAGCAAGTTCGCACAATCATTTGGCAGGAGCACAAGACAATGGATCAAACCGATTAAGCCAGCCGGGTATAGGACCTAGTATTGAAGTAACCGGTGGCGATGGCTGCTTTGTACATATTGATCAGGATCAGCCCCAATATCAATTTACATCCTATGTGTACAATAATTATTACCGAAGTACCAATGGTGGAAATACGTTTACGGGAATGGGAGGAAACAATAATGGTTCATTTGTTAATCCGACAGACTATGATAACTTAAACAACAATCTATACTGTAACGCTACAGCAGGAAATTACTATGTAATTTTAAATGCACCGGTCAGCAACACTTTAAACATTAGAGCGATTGCAGAATTTGGTGGAGCCAGCATTAGAGCAGTAACTGTTTCTCCCAATACATCTAATCGAGTATTTTTTGGTTTATCAAATGGAAGAGTTGTTCGGGTTGATGCAGCCAACTCTGCCACCCCAACAGCTACATGGATTAACAATGGAGCCGGAATGCCGGGAAGTTCGGTTTCTTGTATTGAGATTGAAGAAGGAAATGACAATCGATTGATCGTTACCTATTCAAATTATGGTGTTAATAGTGTTTGGCAAACATCAAACGGAGGAACAAATTGGGTTTCCATAGAAGGAAACTTACCTGACATGCCTATACGATGGGCCATGATCAGTCCATTGAACAACAACCAGGCATTGCTCGCTACAGAGCTGGGTGTTTGGAGCACTGACTTAATAAATGGTAATACAACAAATTGGGCTCCCTCGAGTAGCGGATTGGCCAATACACGCATTACGATGTTGCAACGGAGAAGCTCCGATAATTTAGTTATTGCTTCCACACACGGAAGAGGTGTATTTAGTTCAGATATATTTTCTCCTGCAAGTGCCGACTTTTATGCCACACCTACCATTGGATATTTAAATAAGCCCATTCAATTTATCGATCAATCGGTTAAAGCGACCAGTTATGTATGGGACTTTGGAGATGGAACCAGCAGCGCAGCAAGCAATCCGGTTAAAACGTACAATACTCCAGGCTTGTACACCATCAGTTTAACCATTAATGGAAACATAAATGCAACTCGTAGCAACTACATTCATATATTACCCAACAAAGGCACACCCTATACTCCGGCTATGGGCGGCAATTTTGATGCGATGGCATTGGACTATGGAAGCTATACTGTAAATGGCACTGCCTGGGTTAGAGGCAATTCGGCTACGGCTGGAAAAAATGGTACCAATAGCGGATCATTTGTATGGGTGACAGGTTTAAGCGGTAACTATACCGATATGACCGAAGCTTATTTGTACACACCTAATTTTAATTTACTTGCACCGGGGTCATATACACTTCGCTTTTACAGAAAGAATTTGTTTGAATTGAACTACGATGGATTCATTCTTCAATATTCACTCGATAAAGGAGATACATGGACTCCTTTAGGAAATTTCAATCCGCCCAATTGGTACGACTTTGCTAATAATGCTATGAACACCTCATTCCCATTAAACCAAGCCTACTTCAACGGAACTAAATCAACTTTCACTTTACAAAGCACCGATGTCTCATTCTTGTCAGGCAATGCAAATGTTAGTTTTCGTTTTGTGTTTAGATCCGATCAGTCGGTAGTTAATGCCGGAGTAGCGATTGATGATTTTGAAATTATTGGACCACCAAATACTCCACTCCCTGTTTCTTTAATTTCATTAACTGCTCGAACTTATGGGTCACATAATTTATTAAAATGGAAAACTGCATCTGAAACCAACAACGATGGTTTTATGATTGAGCGATCAGAAAATGCTAAAGATTTTCAGCCCATTGGATTTGTTAAAGGAGCGGGTAATAGCAATTCAGTTAGAACATATGAATTTGTTGATACCGATGTGAATCGTTTACTCTATTTCTATCGTCTTAAACAAGTTGACATTAACGGTCGATTCGAATACAGTGAAACGGTTAGTTTAAACCGAAACCAGTTGGCCAATGAAGAATTGTTGATTTATCCCAACCCAGCCACAGAAAGTTTATATGTTGCAGCATCTTCAACTTGGTCGGGCGAGGTTGACATTTCGCTGTATGATTATCAAGGTAAAAAAGTTTGGCATCAATCGGAATCAAATGGGGGTGCCGTAGTTAAAATTGATTTGGCTAAGAAATTTTCAGCAGGCCTATATTTTGTGAAAGCAGAATACAACGGAAAATCAGTGATCAAGAAAGTGCTGATACGTTAAATTATCTTCTTTTTTTCTTCTTTTCTTTTCGCTTAAAGTGATCAACTTTTCTTTGACTTTGTTTGGGTTTTGATCGAACTATTTCTCCTTGATCTTCAATGCTAAAATCAATTTGTTTCTTCAACAAGTTTACTTTTTTAATCTCAACACTTATTTCATCGCCTAAAGTAAAATTTCGTCCGGTCCGCAATCCTCTTATGGTATAAGTCTTTTCGTCCAATTCAAAAAAATCACCCGGTATATCTCTCAAGCGAATCATTCCTTCGCATTTGTTTTCGATCAACTCTACATACATTCCCCATTCCGTTACACCGCTTATGATGCCTTTGAATTTTTCACCAATTCGATTTTCAAGATACTGCACTTGTTTAAACTTAACGGAGGCCCGTTCAGCTTCTGCAGCTTGTGATTCCATTTCAGAACAATGCTTGCATTTCTTATCTAAAGGTTTGGATTCAATGCTTTTTCCATTCGAGAGATAAAGGCTTAATAATCGATGAGCAATTAAATCGGGATAACGTCTGATGGGAGAAGTAAAGTGAGAATAATAATTAAATGCCAATCCATAATGCCCAATGTTTTCGGTTGTATATACTGCTTTGCTCATACTCCGAATGGCCAATTGTTCTAAAACATTTTGTTCTTTTTTTCCTGAGATATTTTTTACAAGCTGATTGATACTCTGGGCGACATTATGTTCCGACTTAATGTCCAAACGATGTCCGAATCGTTGTGCAAAAGCAGCAAAGTTTTTTAATTTCTCTTGGTCCGGTACATCGTGCACCCTATAAATAAAAGTCTTAGAGGCAGCATTTTTCTTTTTTGATGCATTAAAGAATGCATATTCAGCATGATGTTTTCCAACAAACTCTGCTACATACCTGTTGGCCAAAAGCATAAACTCTTCGATAAGTTTGTGTGCATCTTTACTCTCTTTTATATATACACCAATCGGATTCATCTTTTCATCGAGCTTAAACTTGACTTCACTTTTTTCAAAGTTTATGGCTCCATTTGAAATTCTTTTGCTGCGCATTTTTTTAGCCAATGAGTCCATTAGCAAAATATCCTTTGAATGCTCTCCTGTTTTTTGCTCTATGATACTTTGTGCTTGCTCATATGTGAAACGTGTGTTGGAATGAATCACCGTTTTACCAAACCAAACATCGTTTACTACAGCCTCATTATTTATTTTAAAAATAACGGAGTAACAAAGTTTATCTTCATTAGGTCGCAAAGAACAAACTTCGTTTGATAGTTTTTCAGGTAGCATTGGAATTACTCGATCGACCAAATAGACGGATGTGGCACGGCTAAAAGCCTCTTTATCCAATTCGCTTCCTTCTTTAATAAAATGACTTACATCGGCAATGTGCACCCCAATTTCAAATTCATCTTCGCTTAGTGTTTGAATACTTAATGCATCATCAAAATCTTTAGCGTCTTCCGGATCAATAGTAAAAGTCAACACCTTTCGCAGGTCTCTTCTTTTCTTAATCTCTTCATTTGAAATTGTATCCGAAATATTTTTGGCTTCTCTTTCCACTTCTTCAGGGAATTGCAAAGGGAAACCATATTCCAATAGTATGGAATTCATTTCTGTTTGGTGTTCACCGGGTTTTCCCAAAACTTTTACCACTTCGGCATAGGGTGTTCGTGTATTGGGTATCCACTGGGTAATTCTAACACTGACCTTATCACCATCTTTGGCCCCATTCAATCCATTTTTTTGGACAATCATATCCACATGAATCTTATGGCTATCGGGTATGAAAATACTTTCGTCTTGCGAGTGTCGGATGATTCCGGTAAAAAATTCTTTAGAGCGCTTTATAATTTCAACCACTTCACCTTCCAATCTTCTTTTATTGTTTCGATGAATAAACAGAAACACTTTTACGGTGTCTCCATGCAAAGCATTACGAACATTGCGAGGCGAAATATATATGTCATCGTCACCATCTTCGTTAATCACAAATGCAGCACCCGATTGGGTAATGTCAATTTTTCCTATGCGGTGCGAACGTTCAGGTATAAGCTTATACTTTCCGCGGTCTACTTCTATAATTTTTTCATCAACGATAAGCGATCCAATCGCTTCAAAAATCATTTCCTTTAAATCCTTTGCTTCTATTTCTTTAAGCGAGGCTTGCTGCAAAAGAGCATGTTTAATGATTTGCTTGTAGTTAAAATTCTTAGTTGGATGGGCTTCAAAAACAAATTTTACTACCGATTCCAAGTCTTTTTTTATTGGGGCTTTCATGTTTATTTTTCATTTATAAGAGAGGACAAATGTTTGTGAAGGGCAGGGCCATTCATAAAACCATTATATCTCCAAATTAAGTCTGCGTCTTTATAAAAATGTAAAGTAGGAACACTTCGTATGCTAAACATTTCTTTTAATTCTTCTGATTGATCAACATCAATTTTCTCGATATGATATTTTTTATCTGCTTCTTTTTCCAGTTCTGCTAGAATTTGTGCCAGATACTTACAAGGTTCACACCAGTCGGCATAAAAGTCGATGAGGATATACCGATGTGAGTTTATAAGAGATCTAAATTGATTTAAATTCATCTAAAAAAGCAATTTTCATTGGTTATTATTCGAATGGCTGGCAAAAGAGTATTCAAACAGCAACATTTTTACGCCTGTAAAAGTATAAGATCATTGAATTAATGAGCAAAAAGTGTAACAAAACTTACAAAAAAAGAGTTCAATCGGATTAAAAGAACCTATAACCATATTTAATAAACTAACCACTCGGATGAAAAAAGTAAATGCAACACGTTATTCATTGATTTGGCTGATCGCGTTAAGCTTTCTTGCTAGCTCATGTAATAAGTATGTTCTTTTCAGTCAATCGGAATTGACTAACGAAGAAGAGGCCTCAGCCGACACAAGCAATTCGAAGGCTGTATTTGAAAAACAATTGTCGGTTGATGATAAGTTGATGATCAGCATTTGGGATCATGATAATTTGAGCATCGGATCTGTACATACCGTTTACAGTGTAATGGAAGAGAGCGGAAAATGGTTGGCTATAGATCCAAAGGGAGAAGTAAAATTACCTATGGTTGGTGTTGTAAAGCTTCAAGGACTAAACCTTAGAGAAGCCACCTTATACCTTGAAAAACTCTACGGAAAATTTATACAGAATCCGATTATCAACATTCGATTGCTCAACAATGAGGCAACGGTATTGGGTGAAGTAAGGAAGCCAGGCAATTATATTTTTTCTAATGAGAGAATCAATTTGATTGATTTGATAGGCGCAGCTGAAGGGTTTACCGACTATGCTAAAACTACGCACATTAAAATAGTTTCGAGAAATGGAGACAAGGTTAAGGAAAGAATGCTGGATTTAACCAGTGCTGCCAACATGACTGAGAAGAACATTATGATAAAGTCGGGCGATATCGTATACATACCACCGAGTGGAGGAAAGGGATTCGATCGGTTTAGCAATAAGCTAATTCCATTTGCCAGTTTATTAACTGCAATTGCTGTATTGATTACACTTAACAAATAAAGAAACATGCAAACAAAGAACCCTATATCACAATTGTTGCAACCGATAGCTAAGCGCTGGTATTATATTGTTATCTGTATGTTGATAGCCGGAGCACTGGCAACCGCTCATTTGTTTAGAACCAATCCGGTTTATCAGGCCACTGCCACCATTAAGATTGAAAATGGCGAAGCGGGCTTAAACAATTTAAACTTGTATCGAAACTTTGATGTGTTTAAACAAGACAATAAAGTTGAAACGGAAGTTGAAGTTTTAAAATCAAGATATTTATTTGAGAAAGCACTCAGCAAAGTTGATTTTGATGTAGAGTACTATCGTGTTGGTCGATTTAAGTCAATGGAGCTTTATCACGAAAGTCCATTTGTGATTCAATACGAAATTCAGGACAACTCTTTTTACAAGCAAGAAGTTCAATTGAACTATGCCGGTGGAGAATCTTTTAACATGTCATATAACTTAAACGGCACAACGATTAACAAAAGAATTCAGTTTGGCAAAGATCAGTTCATCAACACATTAAAATTCAGAGTTGTAAAAAATCAAAATTATTTGAGTGAGAAGCCTCGTTCGCTGGAAGGGGGCATATTTAAGTTTGTGGTCTATAGTAAATCGGCTTTGGCCACTCATCTAACAGATGGTCGTTTGATGGTTAAGGCGGTAAACAAAGACGTTAACATTATAAAAATTTACTACGATCATGAAGTTGCTGAGAAAGCAATGAAAATGGTTAACGCCCTGGCCGAAACCTATATTGAAGATGGTATACTGACCAAAACCGATGCAGCCAGCACAACCTTCAACTTTGTTAGCGATCAGTTGAACAATGTTTCGGACGATTTAAATAAGGCTCAAAACGATATTAAAGACTATAAAACCCAAAAAGGGATTGTGAACCTAACACAGGAAACGGAAGCACGTTTGCGGACTTTGGGGCAATTGGAAATTCAACAAGTTAACCTCCAAATGGATTTGGCCGCGCTTGATAATATGAGTGAATACATCAGACGCAACATGGAAATTCCATATAGTGCGCCAGAGTATCAAACCGTTTTAGACCCGTTATTCATTGAGGGAATATCGACTTTAAATAAAAAGTACAGAGAAAGAAAAGAATTGTTACAAAAATATACAGAAGAGGACCCTAAGGTTGTTCAAGTCACAAGCGATATTGAATCGTTTAGAGTATCTACGAAAGAGGGAATCGTAAATACACGTAAAAAACTGATGGTCCGTTTAGATGAGATTAATGCATCTATGGGATCACTTTGAGCCGACTTTGGCAGTGTGCCTGAAAAGGAAAGTCGACTGCAAGCATTGAACAGAGAATTTGTCTTGAATGAAAAAGTATATAACTTTTTATTAGAAAAAAGAACCGAAGCCATCATCGCTAAGTCGGCAATGGTTTCGTTCAACAAAATTCTTGAATCGGCACAACATCCAAGACAGCAGAAATTTCCACAACCCAATATGATTATGGCTTTGGCACTTATGCTTGGCTTTATGACCGGTTTGGCTTTGATTTATGTTCGAAATTACTTTGTTCCAAAAGTAACTTCAAGAGAAGATTTAGAACGTATTACTGATGTTCCATTCTTGATGAATATAGAACGCATTCACGATCAAAACGACAATCAAATTCCTATGCCATTTATCAATTTAGGAACTAAGATTATGATGTTGAGTGAAACGAAAAAGAACATATTCATCACGGTAACATCCACTAAAAAGGGCGAAGGCAAAACTTATGTGGCCAGCAATTTGGCTAAAGTGTTGAGCACAATGGATAAAAAAGTTTTATTGGTTGATATGGATATATACAATCCGGGCGTTGAAGAAGTGTTCGGTTTGCAGTATCAAAACAATATGGCCGAAGTATATAGTGGCAATCTTGACTTGATGGAAGCCATTCAGATAACTCCGTATCCAAATCTGGATGTTTTGAATACCGGAAAACTGAAAGCAGGGATCAACACCTTTATCAGTTCAGATAAAACAGGATCAATGTTACAACAAATACGATCGCACTATGATGTCGTGATATTCGATACGCCTGAGGCCGGTTTGTATATGGACGCTGTTCCGGTAATGAAAATAAGCGACATCAATTTATACATTGTACGTGCTAATGTTACTAAGTCAGCTTTGTTGAGCAATGCTGAAGTATTGAAAGAAGAGTATCGGATCAATGAAGTATATCACGTACTAAATGCCGTAAACGAGCGAAGAAACTATACCGGTTATTTTCCGGAGAAAAAACTAGAACAACAAAGTGAGTTAGGAGAACAACTGGTAGGAGTATTGAAGAAAATGAATTTATGGCTATAAGTATTCCTTTTCAACGAGTTTATGAAAAGCATTCTTCTACCGCTTTGGTTTATGCTGATCAGCTTCTCGTTAGTGGATTTAATTTTTTAATCGGAATAGTCATAGCACGTTTGCTCGGTATACATGGATATGGCGTTTATAGCTTAGCATGGATGGGGGTTTTAATTGCCAGTAGTTTTCAGCAAGCCTTTGTTATTATTCCCATGCAAACTTTTCTATTGAAAAAATCAGGTAAAGAAAAGTACGACTATGCAGGGTCCTTGCTCATACAGCAATTGGTTCTTTCATTGGCCGCTTCGGTATTGTCTTTTGTTGCACTTTATGTGCTCTCTCACTTCTTACATTATCCAGATCTAGATACACTCATTTGGTCGTTTCCCTTTGTTGTGTTTTCGTATTTGATGCAAGATTATTTTCGAAAGTTTTATTTAAATATTGGTCGAAACAGCTTATCCATTTTAATGGATGGAATTGCATACTGTGGGTTCACGGCAATAGTATTGGCTTTAAGTTTTGTAACTGAGCTTAAAGTGTCGCATATTTTTCTCATCATGGCCAGCACGTTTTTGTATGCCGCATTATTGGGATTGATAAAATATCCAAGTATTCAATTGCGAATGCCACAATTTAATCAACATGTAAAAGAGAATTGGAGGTTTTCAAAATGGTTGGTGGCTTCCTCTGTTTTGCAGTGGTTTTCTGGCAACTATTTTATACTAGCAGCGGGTTCAGTTTTAGGACCAATTGCCGTAGGTGCTGTTCGAATGGCACAAAATATTGTTGGAGTTACACATGTAATTTTTCTAGCCATGGAAAATACTGTACCCACCAGAGCCTCTTTAATATTTCATCACAACGGAACACAAGCACTCAAGAAATATTTGTCAAAGTTTACCAAAAGAATGGGCTTAGCTGTTTTGTTTTTGTTAGTATTCATCGGCCTTTTCGCATCTTTTTTAATCAAACTGATCTATGGCCCTGAGTTTATCATGTATGCCAATGTATTGATTGGAATATGTGTGGTGTATTGGTTTGTATTTATTGGTTATCCAATGCGCTTTGCGCTCCGTGCGATGGAATATACTTCCAGCATATTTTTTGCATTTGTTCTAACAAGTATAGTGTCTGTAATTATTGCCATACCCTTACTCAATTGGCTTGGAATTATGGGTGTTATAGCAGGATTGCTATTAACGCAACTGATCAACTTTGTATACTATTATTTTAGAATTAAAAAGTCTTTTAAGGAAGGAGATGAATTATGAAAGTGATCCATTTGGTTTTAGGAAAAGCTAACCCTGAGCGCATGAATGGGGTGAATAAGGTGGCGCATCAGCTAGCAACTCAAATGACTTTAGCTAGTCAGAATGTAGAGTTATGGGGGATTACCTCTAACCCGGTTCACAACTATCCCGAAAGAAACTACACCACAAGACTTTTTAAGGGCAACGGATATTCATTTAAGTTGCCATCCAATTTGTTGTTACACATTGAGCAGCTGGAAACCGAAACGGTGGTACATATTCATGGGGCTTTTATTCCAATTTTTTATTCTGTTGCCCGAAAACTTAAAGAACAAAAGATAAAATATGTTTATACACCTCATGGTGCTTATAACCGATTTGCAATAAAGAAGAATGGCTTTATGAAAAAGCTGTATTTCTCATGGTTCGAAACTTCTATTGTTTCAAACGCGCATCGAGTACACTATTTAGGTAAAAGCGAAGAAGAGAATGCACTGCAACTTTTTGAAAAAGCAAATGCGGTTGTTATTCCAAATGGTCAGGATTTTGAAGAGATAAGCGCAGCCTATCATCAACTGGTTCAATCGCAAGTGCCGGTGTTTGGTTTTTGCGGACGATTGGATAACTATTACAAAGCAATCGATAAGATTATAGAGGCATTTGCTGAATATAAATCCAATGGAGGCAGCGGAGTACTTTGGATCATTGGAGATGGTCCTGATCGAAAATCCTTGATTCGATTATGTGAAAAGTTAAACGCTGAGGGCTATATTAGTTTTTTAGGGGCAAAATACGGAGACGAGAAATATCGGTGTCTTGGCGCTATTGATGTGTTTGTACATCCAAGCAACTCAGAAGGATCGCCCACTGCGGTATTAGAGGCCTGTGCATTAGGTATACCCTGTATAGTTACTACCGCCACCAATATGGGTCAGGAGATTGAGCAAAACGATTGCGGGTTTCATATTAAAACCAATAATGCAGACTTAATTGAACAAGCCTTGACCAAAAGTGAAACCTTATTCTACTCAGGTGAGTTAAAAGCAATGGGTAATCGTGCAAAAACCATGATCATGGATCATTATACTTGGCCGGTTATTGCATCCCGTATGCTTGAAACATATGCCTGTTAAAACCTATAGCTACCAAAAAATAAGCGCATGGCTTATCTTTATATTATTGATTCGCATCATCAGCTATTTTATGGTGAGCGAAAGCGTAGCCATTACACAAGGATTTAAAATTGGAAGCAGGGTAATGCTTGCTTTATGGTGTTTTGTCTGGTATAGAATAATAAAAGACAGAGAAACAGAATTAAAATTTCAAACCGATTTTTTAGTTCCAATCTTTTTTTACCTCGCTTATTTATTTCTAGGATTACTCTCACTTATTTGGACTTCAAGTATAAAAGTGAGCGCGCTTCAGTTGTTAATGGATGTTGAACAATTGGTTTTCTCCTTCTTTTTTATTCGATTGTATTTATTGCTTAACGAGAAGACTGGAGTGCGATTTAGCAACATTATGTATGTAAGTATCTTTATGGTTCTGTTGGGCTTTATTGCAGGAATGTATATCAACCCCGACAAATTCTATCGATTAACTCATGGAGGAGAAGTTGCACGTTTAGGAGGGTTCATTATTAACCCAAATGAATTAGGGATGCTTATTGTGATCGGTATTGGCATGTCATTTTTTGAACTTCAGCGACAAGGAGCTAAAGTATTTTCAGTAGTTGCCCTTTTGGTTTTATTTTACACATTATATCTGACAGGTTCTCGATCTTCAATGATAGGCGCATTATTGGTTAGTGCATATTTTATCATTAAAAGCAATTCTGCACTTATCAAAACAGGTTCATTGGTGGCTATCATCATAGCAGCTCCCTTTGTATTTACAAACGTGTTTTTGAAACAAGGAGATATGAGTGAAGTAATGGATATGACAGGAAGGCTACCATTTTGGAAAGATCTTTTAACAATGAACTTTCCGAAAGAGCCCTGGCTGGGTTTTGGTTTCATGCGGATCGATTATTACGATCGTTTTGAGAGTCTTAATTCATATGCCGGAGCTATGACCCACAACACTTTTATTCAGGTACTGCTGAATTTGGGTATTATAGGATTTACCATTGCAATAATTCAATTAGCATTTACAATTCACGCAATGATCAGAACTTCTTTTGGTCATTTGCGTATGATAAGCATAGCCATATTTTGTCCGGTAATTATAAACTCATTTACAGAGTTCGGAATTTTTGGAGAGACCAATTATGGCATTATGTTTTACCTTTTTATTGTGTTTTTGCTCCATAGTCACATTACAAAAAGAGAAAAACAAAGCAGAAGTAGATTAAGAAATGAAAGCACATATTCACTATTCAGACCTGTTGCTACTGCATAAACTATTTTGCAGCGCAAAGAGTTCTTTTTTTGTGTTCGATCCATATGAGTGTCTTATAAACGATACTCAGGAAGACGACTCAAACAGAGTTAACGATAGTCTTACTGCAGAGGTCATTTTTAATTTAAGTGAAGGTCGTTTAAAATTTAGTGGTCCTTCTCAATTTGTTTTTCATTTTAATACTTCCAACATGGAAGGAGCTACAGAGTTTTTGTATTACAACAACCCAGACCAAACCATTCGTTGGATTGTTCCATCAGAAAACAACAAGCCTTATTTTTTAGAACTTTATAATTCCAATACGCTCAAAGGAAGTTTGATTCGCAAGAGCATTGAACTTTCCTATAAACTGAATATGCCATCTAATTTGGCTTCCGGTCGCTTTTACTTGGAGCATTCAGTTCACACCCATATAGATGCTCTGCTCAACAAATCACAAGGCGAAGGCTATTCAATATTTACCGGAACAAAAGGCGAAAACAGAAAAGCCATTATTGAAATTCATGATCAGAACAATATTACGCACTTTATAAAAGTGGCTTTGGATAAGAAGCCACTTGAATTGATAAACAACGAAAGACATATGTTAACATCTTTGAGCAAGTATGATTTTAGCTCATTAAGTATTCCTACTCCCTCCGAACAAGTGGAGCCATATTTTGTAAAACTTACGAATGTAAAGCCGGACATTATTATTTCAAGCAATAGAATTACTGAGATTCATCTACGAGCGTTGATCGAGTTGTACTCTAAAAGCAATAGCGCAAAAGCGATTGGTGAAACCGGTGCATGGGACGCCATAAGCAATCAATTGCAATTGCTCGAAAACGATCCAAGTATTCATAGTGAAATTGACGCATCAAAAGTGTATAAGATTCTCAACGCACTGGTGGACATCCACAATCAGATAGACATAAACAAAATCGTTCCTGTATCGATATGCCATGGCGATTTTACTCCATGGAACATGTACATGGACAAAAACAGATTATACTTATACGATTGGGAAATGTCGGACAACAATATGCCAATGCTGTTTGATTTGTTTCATTTCATTTTTCAAACAGAAGTACTTATCAATCATGGATCATGGGATGAAGTAGAATTTAAAATAGATGAAATGCTACAACTTCCTCATGCTAAGGAGTTGATCAATAAGTTTGGTATAGATATTGATCTTCACCTCAAACTTTACCTCCTTTTCAATATTAGTTATTACTTGAGGCTGTATATGAATCAAAGGCAATTGCATAAGCAAGCGCATTGGTTAGTAGCAGCCTGGGAAGGTGCATTATGCAAATGAAAATGGAGTCAAACGATAGACAATTGTTCATTGAGTATTTCGTACAGGAAATAAAATCCTACTCGTATGCTCTTTTGAAATATATATCGGTATCGTATAAAAGTATTCCCGAAAGTTCAGACATTGATATATTAATTCAGCGATCTGACTTGTCGGCTTTTTTAAAAATAGTTGGCGAGGCACAAAACGTTAGTCGTGTTGAATTGCGCGAAAAAAGTTTTGTTACTTACGTTCATTTGTACTTTAAAGATCACAGCTATATTGAATTGGATCTCATTCATAAGTTTGACCGAAAAGGAATTATCTATTTGAATTCAAAGGAAGTGATTGAATCAGCGCTCATCAATTCCGAAGGGTTAAAAGTGGCCTCGCCACAACATCACTTTGAGTACATTATGTTGTTCTACCTTTTGAATCAAAGCGATGTAGATCAAAAGTACATTGATCATTTTGCGAAGTACCCTCAAGCGTTGAGAAACAGCATCTTTGGTTATATCCGATCAAAATATTCATTGGTACTGCAATCGTTAGATGATTTATATGAGTATTCGGTTAAAACGCATCAGAAATTGAGTCATCAAATTCTCGGTCAGAAAATAAATTCCGGTTTTCGAAAATTAAAAAATCGTTTTCACTATTTGATCGATACGCTAAAAGATCTTTTTAGAAGCAAGGGAACCATGATCACTTTTTCAGGAGTGGATGGAGCTGGAAAGTCTACGGTATTGGAACACATTAAGCAAATTCTACAGAAAAAATATCGGCACAAAATTGTGGTAATCCGACATCGCCCCAGCATATTGCCCATACTGAGTGCATGGAGATATGGAAAAGACGAAGCCGAAAAAAGAAATATTGCAGTGCTTCCTCGCCAAGGCAAAAACAACAACTTCTTTTCCTCTTTTTTTAGATTCAGCTATTATTACATTGACTATATTCTTGGTCAGTTTTATGTTTACTTTAAATACGTTAGAAGAGGTTATACCGTGCTCTACGACCGATATTATTTTGACTTTATTGTGGATGCGCGTAGAACCAATATCAACTTGAATAAGAAATTTATTAAGAGCGGGTATTCGTTCATAATAAAGCCCAGCATAAATGTATTCCTATATGCCGATCCGGAAACCATCTTAAGTAGAAAAAAGGAATTGGCCGAAAAAGATATAGAAGCGCTTACAAAAGAATACATGTCATTATTTACCGAATTAGGAGAAAAATCGAAAAACGAGAAGTACTTGATGATCAAAAACCACACTTTGCAAGACACCCTCGATACGGTATTGATCGAATTTCTAAATACCAGACTTAGAGCGTAACCTTATAGCCCATTTTTAACGTAAAATAGGCAACCTAAAGTCTATTTGATGTTAAAGTTAGCCCTAGAAACACTCATAAAAAAAAGAAATCCAGCATTTGCATTTGACGAAGAAGCTGATTTTTCACTCTTGATTTCTTTAGCCAGCAACAGAATGTTTGCCCTGCTGCGCGGTTTGAAATTTATATTCAGAGGAAGTCATTTTTCATGGTTGATGATCGGTAAAGCAGTAAGCATACGACACCTTAGCAAAGTGAAAATAGGCTCGAGAGTTCAATTGGGAGATTATGTTCATCTCAATGCGCTTGGACAAGAAGGAATTCAAATAGGCGACAATGTGAGTATTGGAGCTTTTTCTCGCCTGGTTGTATCTACGACTTATAACCACATAGGTAAATACATTAAGATAGGCGATCGGGTAGGCATGGGAGAATATTGTTATCTCGGTGGTGCAGGAGGACTTGAAATAGGATCCGATTGCATTATAGGTCAGTATTTAAGCTGTCATCCCGAAAATCATAATTACCATTCGTCACATACTCTTATTCGTTTACAAGGAGTAAGCAGAATAGGAATCAAAATTGGAAGTAATTGTTGGATTGGATCTAAAGTAACGGTTTTAGACGGAGTTGAAATTGGCGATAATTGTGTAATCGCTGCAGGTGCAGTTGTTACCAAGAGCATGCCTGCCAATTCCGTAATTGGAGGAGTACCTGCTAAAGTTATAAAAAGCATAGGTAGATGAAAACAATTCTCGTAAGCACTTATGCCGTTAATCCTTTTAAAGGATCGGAAGATGGAATGGGATGGAACTTTATTTGTCAAATTGCACGCTATAACAAAGTAATTTCCATTACAAGAAAAAATAACAAAGAAGATATTGAGCGATACATGCTTGAGCAACCAAACGACATTCATGCAAACATTCGTTTCTTATATTATGATCTGCCTTATTGGATGCGATTTTGGAAAAAAGGATCAAGAGGCGCACTCATATATTATTACCTATGGCAATTCTTTATGCCCATTTTTATAATGAGGCAGAAAATAAAATTTGACATCGTTCACAATTTGAATTTTCACAACGACTGGACGCCATCATTTTTGTGGGCTACCAACAAACCTTTTGTTTGGGGGCCTATCGGACATCATCCTCAAATACCTGATCGCTACATTCGACAGCAATATGGTTTTCGTCAGCGCTGCATTGAAAAAATAAGATGGGCAACAAAAAAGATATTTTGGAATGCAGATCCATTTTTATGGCTAACGGTTAAAAATGCAGATGCAGTTTTGGTGATGAACTCAGATGTAAAAAATCAGATTAACATACATAAGAAAAAAACCTTGATCATGCCTTCGGTAGGATCGGAACTAATGACTATCAACAAAGAAAAGCGAAATACATATAAAATTTTATCAGCCGGACGATTTGTAGCATTAAAAGGATTTGATCTTACTCTATTATCATTTTCAAAGTTTTACCATTCACTCGATACGAGCGAACAGCAGTATGTTTCGTTAACCTTAATTGGTTCAGGACCCGAATTAGATACAATTAACAAAATAATTCAGGATGAAAATATCTCGAATGCGGTACAAATTATTGCATGGATCGAGCGCAAAGAAATGTTGAGACACTATGCTCAATCGGATGTTTTTCTTTTTCCTTCACATGAAGGGGCAGGCATGGTAGTAAGTGAAGCATTGTCGTGCGGAATGCCGGTGGTTTGTCTGAACAACTCAGGCCCTGGTGAATTTATCGATAGCAGTTGCGGTATAGCTGTAGATATGGAATCGTATGATGAAACTATTTGTCAATTGGCCGATGCACTTAAGCAACTATACTATAATCCTTCTTTACGAAACGAATTGTCGCACGGTGCGGTTCGCAGGCATCAAAATTATTTTTTGTGGGATGTGAAAGGAGATCAATTGCAAAAACTATATGAAGAAATCGACTGCACAAAATAAAAAGATTGTTTGTGTTCATTTACTGAACGATTATAGCGGAAGCCCTTTGGTTCTTTCTATTGCTATAAAAGGTATGTTGGCGCAAGGCTATGCAGTTGATGTAATCACAGGTACTAAAGGCGAAGGATTTTTAAGCAATCTACCCACCGGAAAAAGACATTTCTTTTATTCTTTTAGTCCAAATATTTTTATTCGATTGTTGCTCTATTCTTTAAGTCAATTGCATTTGTTTGTGATGATGTTGCGCTATTGGAGAGAACCTGTTATTGTTTACGTAAATACGCTCTTGCCTGCAGGTGCAGCTTTGGCGGCAAAAATGATGCGGAAAAAAGTAATCTATCATTTACATGAAACATCAATCAATCCTCCCTTATTTAAAAAAGCGTTAAGAACCGTTACTGCCATGTGTGCCGATACGGTAATTTATGTTTCAGCATTTCTAGAACAAGAAGAGCGAATTCCGAATGTTCAAAATCATGTTGTGCATAATGCACTGACCAACGATTTTATGGATAGAGCAATGCTGTTTAATCCAACTCAAAAATTGAATCATCGATTTACCGTATTGATGATTTGTTCCTTAAAAGAATACAAAGGAGTGTACGACTTTCTTGAATTATCTGAATCGTTTCCAAATTTGGATTTTGAAATTGTGCTCAATGCCAGTCAAAAAGATATTGATGATGCCTTGCACACTCGAAATAAAGGCAGCAATATTAAAATTTATCCTGTGCAATCAAATGTGCATCGCTTTTATGAGAGAGCACACTTAGTGCTCAACCTAAGTCACCCCGATAAATGGATTGAAACATTTGGTATGACATTATTGGAAGCTATGAGTTATGGAATTCCTGTACTTGCTCCTCCGGTAGGTGGTGCTACGGAGTTTGTAGAGCATCAAAGCAATGGATTCTTATGCAGTGTTCATCAAAAAGATCAACTGAAAGAATCGCTCGAACAAATTAGCTCCGATAAAAACCTATATCAAAAGTTTAGCGAAAACGCACGAATAAAAGCAAAAACTTTTGATGAGTGGGAAATGCAGAATAAAATAATCGATATTTTAAAAAAATAAGACTACAACGGCATAAACTTTCTTCGCCCACGTTTAAGTTTATACATTCGCTGTTGAAATGAATAGAGAAAACTGGGCTAGTAATTTATTTCTTTTCGGATTGGCCGTAATGGCCATCAGCTTACCTTTTTCAGAATTTGGAATGAGCCAGGCTCAATTTATATTGGCTGGCGCTTGGTTGTTGAGAGGGAAGTACGTTCATGATTTAAAAAAAGTCTTTCGACATCCGATCGCTTTAGGGCTTATCGTTTTGTATTTCATTCATGTTGTATTTTTGGTCAACACAAGCGACTTTGCTTATGCATTTAAAGATTTACGAATCAAATTGCCTTTATTGTTGCTCCCTCTTTTTATTTTTTCATTTGAGCTGCCTTCAAAAAAAACCTTGCATTTATTTTCTTTACTTTTTATAGCAGCTGTTTTTGTGGCTAGTATTATAGCTTCCATTAAGCTGAATATGGGAAATTCAGGCGGAGACTTTAACAGCAGAGACGCTTCCGTCTTTATATCTCATATTCGCTTTTCATTAATGGTGTGCATGTCCATTGTATTGTTATTTCATTTTTGGAAAAACGATGAACTGCATTCATTGTTGGCGTGGATATTTATTGTTTGGTTTTTTATTTTTTTAATTCTTCTTCAATCACTAACGGGCATTATCATTCTTTTGGCTTGGGGCTTGGCTACTCTGATATACTCAATGAGTCGGTTAAATAAGAAAGGTGTTATAGTCTTTACTTTTGTCGGAGCTGCTTTTATTTTCATTTATGCATTTCAACTTTATAGGTCTGTATTTATTTATGCTCCTGCTGTGCCAGGCGAAGCCACTTATACGCCTACAGGAAATAGATATGAACATACTGATTTAAAGGACTGCGAAAATGGTCAACCGGTTTTTCAATTTCTCTGTCATCAGGAATTGGCAGAGATTTGGTTGAGAAAAAACAACTTCGACTCCACTTATTTATCAGATCAACATTATATCACATTACTGCGATACATGACTTCGAAAGGATTAAAGAAGGATTCTACCTCATTCAAACAGCTATTGGAAAGTGATCTTAAAAATATAAGAGACGGCATTCCCAATTTTCAATATGTTGAAATGTTTCCAATTCATAAACGCCTATATGAAACAACTTGGGAATTATACATGTACCGACTTTACAATCGTGCAGGCGGACATTCCTTTACACAGCGATTTGAATATTGGTCGACCGGTTTGAAGATTTTAAAAAACAATTTTTTCTTTGGTGTTGGAACAGGTGATATAGCCTTGGCTTATACTGAGCAATATAATACGGACAAAAGTTTTTTAAAGGAGAAATATCGTTTGCGAAGTCATAATCAGTATTTAAGTTTTGCAATTGCCTTTGGAATAATCGGATTTATAGTCGCCATGATTTTTCTCATTCGTCCATTGTTTATGATTGAATATCAAAAGGCCATTTATCTTTCCTTTATGCTCATTGGACTACTTTCTTTTGTTAATGAAGACACGCTTGAAACCCAGGCAGGGGTGAGTTTTTTCGCCTTTTTTTATTGTTTTTCTGCTTTGTTGGCTAAAATTTACAAGTGACCCTTCCGATAAATACCTTGTAAAAAGAAACATTCACCAAAAAATACTTGAATAATTAGTTGACAGGTTTAATTTGCATAGCGTAATTTATAAGAAAGACACACAGATTAACGAAAAAAGTCGATTTTTGGACTCCAATTTTGGAATGAGAACAATATGCTGAGCGAAGCCGATAATTATATTTACCGGATCAATAAACTATTGCAGGAAGAAGATCTTTCAGCGGCATTTGATTTGTTATCAGAAATGTTGCAAAAGTTTCCTGATCATGGCATAGCTCATGCACTCACCGGAAAACTTTATAAGGAGTATGGCCAAGACAATATTAAAGCGGAGCAACATCTTAAAAAAGCGATTCAACTTTCACCTACTCATTTAGAGTCCTATATCCGTTTGTCCGACTTATTTCTTTGGCAAGAAAGAACCAACGAATTGATTGCATTGCTAAACAAAGCTTTAGAAGTTCCGGGGCCGGTAAAAGATCGAGTGTATGAGAAGTTTGGATTAATGAATGAACTTCAATTGAAATTTGATGATGCAATTGTTCATTACAAAAAAGCCATCAGCAACAGTTTGTCTTTAGAGGATATTAAAAAGTATGAGCAGTCCATTGAGCGTTGTGTATACAAGAAAAAATATCTTCATTAACACTAAGCCATCTGCTTAACAAAAACGTAGGGATTAAAAGTTTCCTGTTGACTTTCTTTTTCAAATGCGATTCTGAAATTATCAAACGGTAAAGACTTCATCCGTTCTAACATTACCATTTTATAATAACGCTCAGCAAGGGAGTATTTTTTATTTTGTTTTATAACTGTGCTCTGTTGAACATAAAAATTTATTAATGCATCAACACCTACACTTGACGTGGCCGTTGTTTTCAAAACCGGCTTCGTTATCACTTCTGCATTTTCTTTGAGCCGTGATAAAATATTTGCTTTCAACAGATCAGCCCCATCTCGATCGGATTTATTAATCACAAACAAATCCGCTATTTCCATAATACCGGCTTTTAATGCTTGAATATCATCTCCCGATTCGGGCACCAGCACCAGTGTACTAATATCGGCAAGTGAAGCAATCTCTACTTCCGATTGACCAACACCTACCGTTTCGATGATGATCATATCGAAGCCTGCATTTTTTAACACATCACATATTTCAAAAGTCTTTGCCGACAAACCGCCCAGATAACCACGTGTGGCTAATGATCTGATAAATACCGATGGATCGTTGAAATGACCGGACATTCGCAATCGATCACCTAATACAGCTCCTTTGCTGAATGGAGAAGACGGATCAACGGCCAGTATTGCAATTTTCTTGTAGTGATTTTTTAAGCCGGGAATCATAGCATTAATCAAACTGCTTTTTCCCGCCCCAGGTGGTCCGGTAATTCCAATAATGGGGACATTTAAATTAAAGGACAATAACAGCAGCAATGATTCGCCTAAAGAACTGTTGTTTTCTACTTCACTTATGGCGCGCGCCAACATTCGCTCATTGCCCTTTTTTATTTCTTCGAATAAAAGTTCTGCCCTTTCGTTTTTCACCCTACAAACATAAATATTTTGCACTTACAACAATCTGTTCACCTAAGCTATATTCTTACCTTTGTTGAATACTATGACTTCAATTAGCGCAGCTATTATTACGTATAACGAGGAGCGAAACATAAAGCGCTGCCTGGACTCGCTTGTTGGGGTGGTTGATGAAATCGTGGTGGTCGATTCAGGGTCAAAGGATAAAACAAAAGAAATATGTGAATCGTATTCGCTTCGCTTTTTAGTAAACCCATTTGAAGGACATATCCAACAAAAAAATTATGCCTTGTCGCAAACAAGCCATGCTTGGGTTTTGTCATTAGATGCTGATGAAGCCCTATCGGAGGAACTACGGCAAAACATTCTACAGGCTAAAAGCAATGGTCTTAAAGATTTTTATGAAATGAATCGATTGACCAATTATTGTGGAAAATGGATAAAGCACTGTGGATGGTACCCCGATAAAAAGTTAAGATTGTTTAATAAAGAAAAAGGAAAGTGGACCGGTTTAAATCCACACGATCGATTTGACGCTCATGAAAAAAATGCTAGCGTTCAATTCATCAAAGGCGATTTGCTGCACTATAGTTATTATACATCGGATGAACATTACAAACAGATCGAATACTTTAGCAGCATAGCCGCTCAGGCTTATTTTGAAAAAGGAAAGAAAGGAGGTTTGATCATGCAGATCATTAGTCCGATAGCAAAGTTTTTACGGCATTATGTTGTGAAGTTGGGTGTACTGGATGGGAAAGCAGGATTTCAAATCAGTTGTATATCCGCTTATGCCACGTGGCTCAAATATAAAAAGCTAAATAAGCTTCGACTCATAAATAAAAAACATGCGCATTGAAAAATAAACTCAACATATTACAGATTTCAACACCATCGGATTGGAGAGGAGGAGAACAACAAGCATTCTATTTATTAGATGAATTAAAGCAGATGAACGTAGCAACCGAAATGCTTTGCCCACAACACAGTATAATGCAACATCGATGCGAAGAGAAAAATTTTAGCACACATACGTTTGGTCGAAAGGGAGTTCTTGGGATAAATATTGCCAGAGCAATTCAAACACTTTGTAAAAAAAATAAATACGATATTATACATACTCACGATTCGCACGCGCATAGTGCGGCCGTGATTGCTGCTGCATGGTTTAAGATTAAATCGCGTATTGTTGTAAGCCGAAGAGTTGACTTTGCCGTTTCAGATTCAATTTTTTCTAAATGGAAATACAATCATCCTCAAATAGAAAAAATTATTTGTGTATCGAATGCTATAAAGCAAATTACAAAACCTGCCATTCAAAATAAAAAACGTCTAGAAGTGGTTTATTCAGGAATCGATATTCAGCAGTTCAATTCGTATAGTAAAGGAAAACTTCGAAAAGAGTTTAGCATTGGAGATGATACAAAAATTGTTGTGAACACCTCAGCGCTGGTCGATCATAAGGATTACCACACCTTTGTAAATGCAGCCAACTTAATAAAGGAAAAAATACAGGATGTAAAGTTCTTCATTATAGGCGAAGGGCCAATGGAAGAGTCGATCAAAAAATATATCGACTTTCATCAATCAGCAGAATTTATTCATTTGACCGGCTTTAGAAAAGATGTGAAGGAACTGTTGATGGATGCAGATGTATTTATGATGTCATCAAAAACGGAGGGACTGGGTACCAGCTTGCTCGATGCTATGGCCGCTCATATACCTGTAGTAGCAACACGTGCCGGTGGGATACCCGAAATAATAGAAGAACCGGGCAATTTTGGACTATTGGCTGATGTTGGCAACCCATTGCAACTGGCCGACCATTGTTGTGCTTTGCTGAGCAATAGCGAAATGGCCAATCATTTTGCTGAGCAAGGTGCAATCAGAGCTAAACAATTTAGTAAATCGATTACCGCACAAAACATATTATCCATTTATCAATCGATTGCTTAGATTAAAAAGATGAATGAGCTTAATGAAATAGTTAGTCATCTTAGTCAAAAGCCCGGAGTGTATCAATTTCTTAATGCAGAAGGGGAAATCATCTATGTAGGAAAGGCTAAGAATCTAAAAAAACGTGTCAGCTCCTATTTTACCAAACAACACGATAGTGCGAAAACCAAATTATTGGTTAAGCAGATTATAAACATAAAAACGATTGTTGTTGAAAGCGAATACGATGCTTTGCTTTTGGAGAATAACTTAATCAAACAACATCAACCCCGCTACAATGTTAACCTCAAAGACGATAAAACCTATCCTTGGATTGTTGTAAAAAACGAAAGGTTCCCCAGGGTATTTTATACGAGAAAATATATAAAGGATGGCTCACAATATTTTGGACCTTATGCCTCGGTAGCGTTGGTAAATACCTTACTCGACTTGATACGTCAGTTATATCCACTGAGAAATTGCACATTGTTGTTGAGTAAAGAAAACATCGAATCCGATAAATTTAAAGTTTGTTTAGAATATCATATTGGAAATTGTAAAGGACCTTGTCAGGCACATCAGGATGAGCAAGACTACAACCAATCTATAGAAGAAATAAAGCAAATTTTAAAAGGCAACCTCGCTTCCGTTAGCGACTTGTTACGCAATAAAATGGATCAATATGCGGCTTCATTTGAATATGAGAAAGCACAAATTGTAAAAGAAAAGATTAACATTTTAGAAAACTATCGGTCCAAATCAATTGTAATTAGTCAGAGCATTGACGAGTTGGATGTCGTAATGATGATTAGCGATGAAGATATCTCAGTTGCCAATTGTTTGCGTTTGGCGCATGGTGCAATCATACAATCGCATACCATTGAAATAAAATCGAAGATGGAAGAAACTCCGGCAGAAATATTGTCAATGGCTATTGCAGAATTAAGAGGAAGGTTTAATAGCAAAAGCAATGAAGTGATTGTTCCTTTTTTACCCGATGTAGATTTTCCAGATGTTACATTTACCATTCCTCAACGAGGAGAAAAAAGACATTTGTTATTGTTGTCTGAAAAAAACATTCGACAATACATGGAAGAGTTGCGATTAAGAAAAGAGAAGGCCAATCCGGGATTAAAAACACAACGTCTTTTAGAAACCATTCAAAAAGATTTGCGCTTAAAAGAGTTGCCATATCATATTGAGTGTTTTGACAATTCAAATTTTGCAGGCAGCGAAGCGGTAGCGGCCATGAGTGTTTTTAAACAGGCAAAACCCAGTAAAAAAGATTATCGTCATTTTAATATTCAAACGGTACAAGGGATTAACGACTTTGCCTCTATGGAAGAAGTTATCTATAGGCGATATAAACGGTTGAGTGAAGAGTCTGCTCCCTTGCCACAATTGATTGTGGTGGATGGCGGTAAAGGACAATTATCAGCTGCGGTTAAGAGTTTAAGGAAATTGAATTTGTACGGAACAATTGCCATTATTGGCATTGCCAAACGATTGGAAGAAATATATTTTCCGGACGACAGCGTTCCGGTATATCTTGACAAGAGAAGCGAAACACTAAAAATAATTCAACAACTCCGCGATGAAGTACATCGCTTCGGCATTACCCATCATCGGAAAAAGCGAAGCAAGAAAATAGAAAACAGTGAGTTGCTAAAGATTGAAGGAGTAGGACGGAAAACCATGGAAGAGTTGCTTAAACATTTTAAAAGCGTTAAAAAAATTAAGGAAGCAAGTGTAGAAGAATTATCTTCTGTTTGTGGAGAAGCTCGAGCTATAAAAGTATCCGACTACTTTAATCAAAACAAACTATCCGAATAATATTTTAAAGTAGAACGAAGGTTCTTTCAATCGTGCTTTAATATCAAAATCCGTCATCATGGCCGAAATGGTATCACGCAGTTCTTTATTGCGCGAAGCCTTTTTGGCAACCTTGTTAAACAGCCACGGATATTTTAATAAGGATTGCATGGTAGTGCTTAGCTTTAACTCTTTTCCAATTTTAGAAAATAGTTTTTGATCGTATGCTTTGGTTCTTGTTGCAGAAAAATTGTTTTCGTTCAAACACGAGATACTTTCTTCAGCACTCATGATGCCACTTCGCATGGCATTTCCTATTCCTTCTCCTGTAAATGGATCGATCAAACTTGCAGCATCCCCAGCCAAGAAATAGCGGTCGCCAGAAACCTTCATTCTTTTCGACCCCAATGGCAAACCAAATCCTTTTATTGGATCAACCTGCATTGCATTTTTAAATCGATTTTTTAATGATTCATTATTTTGAATCGAGTCCAATAGTAAGGACGAGAGATTGATTTTCTTTTTTCCAATTACATCACTACGAATACCGGCTCCCACATTGCAAAGATTATCGCTTAGCGGAAATATCCAAAAGTATCCGGGGAGGTATTCATTTAAAAAGTGCAGCTCGATATAATTGCCCTTGCCTTCCATTTCTACATTGGAATAATAAGATCGGACACCGCCAATAAAGCATTTCTTGTCTTGCTTATATCCTGAAATCTTCTTTCCGAAAACCGATTGGGCTCCGGTACTTACAATAATTATTTTCGATTCTATTTTGGTTTTATCTTCCAACTCAACCCCAACACCTTGTTCAGAAATATTTACTTCCATCGCCTTTTTGCCCGTAATGCATTTTATGCTATGAAATTTATTCAATGCATTAAAAAGTAAGTCATCAAAATCAATCCGCTTACAAACATAACCAGCGGCCTCTCCATCGTATGGCGAATCTGGGTTGAAAGGAATGTCAAGAGGAATGCCTGAAGGAGAAACAAAACGAACACCATAGGAAGGCAATGCTTTAGAAAAGGAACTGAGCGATGAGAACAAATCTTCATCCAAACGCGTCATCATGGTTTTAACGTATCCGCTAAGTCCATCTCCGCAAATCTTATCGCGAGGAAAAACGGCTTTGTCCACCAACACACAATCTACTCCAGCCTTCCCAAGCGTATACGCTGCGCTGCAACCTGCCGGCCCTGCCCCAACAATTAATACTTCTGTTTTCATTTTTTTCTGTAGCGAATTAAATGTACAGAAAGGCATCTGAAAAATAAAACACTTTCATATTGTTGATACAAAGTTATCGTCAACAAATATTAAATAGTGCTTGGATGTATCTTTGCAAAAAGAGCGTTATGAGTTTTAAGGAAATAGCCACAGTTACAATGATCCTATTCGCGGTCATTGACATTATAGGATCGGTGCCGGTGATCATTGACATACGACAAAAGGCAGGATCCATAAAAGCAGAGAGAGCCACTTTAGTAGCGATGGGAATTATGTTTGGCTTTTTATTTTTAGGAGAGTCAATTTTAAAATTAATAGGGATTGATATTTCATCTTTTGCTATAGCCGGAGCATTTGTTTTGTTTTTGTTGGCTCTTGAAATGATATTGGGCATTCGATTGCACAAAGATGAATTACCTGAAACGGCTGCGGTTGTACCCATTGCATTTCCTATAATTGCAGGAGCAGGCACTATGACTACTTTACTTTCACTACGTGCTGAGTTCGAAAGTTTTGCTATTATCATTGGAATTGTAATTAATATGGCTTTAGTGTATTTGTGTTTAAGAAATTTGGGATTCATAGAAAAGAAATTAGGAAAAGGAGGAATCGGAATTACTCGTAAAGTTTTTGGGTTCATTCTGTTGGCTATTGCGGTGAAACTTTTTCGAACCAATGTCGGCCTTTAATCGATGATATATATTTATACAGATGGCGCAGCCAGCGGCAATCCAGGTCCAGGAGGGTATGGAATAATTTTGCAATCGGGAGAAAACTACAAAGAGATTTCAGAAGGTTTTAGGCGAACTACTAATAATCGAATGGAATTGTTGGCGGTAATTGTTGCATTGGAATCGCTAAAAAAGGAAATGCTGACGGTAACCGTTGTTTCCGATTCAAAATATGTAATTGATGCCGTTCAAAAAGGATGGCTATTTGGTTGGGAGAAAATTCATTTTAAGAAAAAGAAAAACGAAGATTTATGGCGTAGGTTTTTAGCGGCCTATCGCAAACACAAAGTTTTGTTTAAATGGATTAAAGGACACAATCAACACCCACAAAACGAAAGATGTGATGAGTTGGCTGTTGCCGCATCACAAAGTCAAAAACTTTTAATTGATCAGGGCTACGAATCTGGAATGTACAACTAATCAATTTGCTGCCTCATAGACCTTTTTTACTCTTTCGTTGCTTTCTTTTTCTGCCAAGCGCTTAAGCAGCAATGCGTATAGATCTATATTTTTTTTCAATGTATCATTCTCAAGTAAGAATTCGGTTTTGCTTTGTTGCATGGTTAACTTTTCCTGCATATTGTTTTTAATGCTTATCAATCCCTGAGCGGCAGGTATTTTTAAGAACCAAGGTTCTGCATGTTCAGCCACTTTTTCTAATATGGGCATAGCTTCGGCCGGTCGGTTTATTAAATCGGAAAGTACATATTTGTTCAAGCTTTGTGTTAAACCAAAAATTGAAAATCCATTGTTGCGTTCAAGTGCAGTGGCGAAGAAATTCATTTTTCCTTCTATGTCTTTGTTTGAAAAGATTCCTGCAAGAACAGGATCGTATGCCTTGTCGTTTAATTGTTCAAATTCATTCGCAATGCGCAGACCTTCTTCTTCATCTATATCGAATACAATTTCTATCGCTGTTCCTGAAACCGTATAACTCGAATCGTAAATACATTGTTTGGCTATGTTTATGAGCGATGAGTCGTTGAAAGATTCTTTTAATTGTTTCAATGCAGCAGTGCGCACCCATGCTTTATCATCGCCAATAGCCATTCTGTTTAAAGTGC
>Ga0116142_10001302_pt1 | contig 30272 bp, 45 predicted proteins | sample AD_UKC033_MetaG_FD_89785 | JGI IMG/M metagenome (GOLD analysis project Ga0116142, IMG submission 89785) | Active sludge microbial communities of municipal wastewater-treating anaerobic digesters from USA - AD_UKC033_MetaG | ecosystem: Engineered > Bioreactor > Anaerobic > Digestate | place: USA... | reverse complement strand
GCCTCTTCGGGCTCCAGCACGATCCGCGTCTTGGCCATGATCCCCTCCTCGAAACAGCCTGTGCTTCGAGTATAGGCAGAATCAGGATAATGTAAAGCCATTAATGAGACACTACACTAGCGTCCTGCCTGTAGCGCCCCTGACCACGAAACCCAATGCAGTAGTCTCGCTGCTGGCGTAATTGAAGCGTTCCCCTGACGCCGCGATCCGATCACCATATCTTTTCAGGAATTCAAGCAAACCATGCCTGAGTGCCATCCACTGCATATCCGCGTTATCGTCCCTGCCGGAATAATCCTCGGAAAACTTGACGCCGGAAGACATGCGCAGCAAGTCGCGAATCGGCGTCTCGCCGTATGCGGTGCCTGCCAGTTCGGGCACATATGTAGCCGCCTTGTCGTCGAGCGAGCGAATCTTGCCTTCCGATAGCGCCAAGCCCACCGCAAGACTCGTGATGGACTTGGCCATCGAAAAGGAGTTGAATTTGTCGCTGCCCTTTCTTCCATACTGGTACCGCTCGATCACTATCTGCCCGTCCTTGATGACAAGCAGTCCCGTCACGCGTTGCCGGGCCAGATAATCGTCGACCGTATACGTCTTGCCTTTGTGCTGATAGACGATGGCAGGCTCGTTGGCGGCACGGCTGAACTCGAATCGGTGGACTCCCATTCGAACCGGATTGTGCGGAAGAACCCGATCCATGGCGGTGAACGAACCCACCTTGAAGCGGTCCTGGCTCATTGTTGCCGACGTGCCCACGGGATACCCTGCTTCCTTCCCCAAAGCATCCTCATCTGGCGTGGCCAACCCCAGCCCAGCCCGAACCAACAGGAATAGCAGCCAGCCCAGAAACAGCGCCCGCCTCAAGCCAGGTCGTTGCACATCGCTCACTGCCATGGATTAACGACCTCCAGCCCTGGGTACGAAAAATCCCGAACATTGCGCGTGACCAGTGTCAGGTCATGGTGGAGCGCTGTGGCCGCCAGCAAACTGTCGATTGCCGGCACGGGACGACCTGTCTGCGATACCAGGCGCCCCCAGCGGTCGGCAATGCGTTCATCCACGGGCAGCACTCGCTCGCCGAAAAACGCCGGCAGTTCCACTTCCAGCCAGTCCGCGAGCCTCGACCTTCGGTCGCCATCGGGCAGGCTCTCGATGCCTCGGCGGATTTCGCCGAGGCTCAGCACGCTGATGTAGAGCCCGGCGGAGGGTCGCCCGGTAATCCATGCGGAGACACCCGGATTCGGTTCGCGGCGGCGCAACTCGGAAAGAATGTTGGTGTCGACCAGATAGCTCAAAGCGGCTGCTCCCGCGTCAGGCTCTTGTCGCGCACGAACTCGATATCCTCGGCGCCATAGAGCGGCGAGCGCTGCATGAACTCGAGCAAGGACTCGGCCGGCTGGGTCATCTTCCTGTATTCGGCGGCAGAAACGACAACTACCACCTCGCGGCCGTGCCGCGTCACGAGTTGCGGCCCGTCTTCCATCGCCCGATCGACCACCTCGCTGAAACGGTTCTTGGCATCCTGCAGCGCCCAGGTCTTTCCCATGACAAATCCTTATTCTGGCTAGACTGGACAGAATATAACATCGATCTCGGGGAAGATTCAAGAATTGCTGCGTTTCAGGTCTTTTTGCGAGTCGCCGTCTTGCCAACGCTCGCTCGTGCCTTCTTCTTTCCGGTCGCGGCCTGCTTGCCGCCAACGGTCGGCTTTCTGGCCACGGAGGCTTTCCTGGGCGCAGTTGCTTTCTTGACGGCGGCCGGGTTCTTGACCGCGCCGGCAGCCTTCGCGCGCTTTGCGGGCGCGAACGGCAGCGCCATCTCGATGCCGAACATGTCTGTAAGACTTGCTTCGTCGAGCACCCGGCCTGCCGCCGGCCCTTTCTTCTTCAACGGCAAGCCGGTGCCTGCCCGGGCGACGAGGTCCTTGGCGTCGACCCGGCGCAGCGTGAACAACAGCTCGGGCTGCTCGTCCAAACGCGCGCCGATGCCGTAGAACACCGCCGCGACATGCTTGCACATCGCCGCCCAATCGGGGCAGCTGCAATCGAAGGCGATTTCCTTCGGCGACGGAAACAGCCCTTTCTGCGGATGGCAGATGCGCGCCATGACGCCTTGTGACAGGCGTCCCTGCAGCAGCTCGACCAGCGACTCGATGGAATCCGCGCACTCGGCGCCGAGCGCCTGCCACTGTTTCCTCGGCAACGCCGTGATGTTGACGGTGACCTTGTAGAGGCTGGAACCCATCACCTGCGCCGACACCTTGCCGGCGGCGATCCTGAGGTCGATCACCGAGCCGTTGCGGACGTAGGTGCGCCCGCGCGGCAGGCGGTTCTCGAAATCGCTGTAGCGCTCCAGGTTGTCGCACCAGGCCTTGCCCCAGAACGTCCGGGCGATGGCGCCGCGCCCGGCCGCCACCGGCGAGAGCGCCTGGCCGCTTTTCTTGGCCTTGGCGGCGGCGCGCTCGGCCTTCTTGCGGCGCTCGGCAACGGAGACATAGGGTTTCCATCCGTAATACATGCGTTCCCTCCCTACTCAATCTGTGCGGCATGGATGTCGAGCGTCACCAGATTCAGCAGCTCTCTGTCGCTCATTTCCGTCAGCTGCAGTTCCGCCCCACCCTCCAGCACATCGGCGACGAGCTGTTGTTTCGATTCGATCAGCCGGTCGATTTTATCTTCGACCGTGCCCCGGCAGACGAACTTGTGCACCAGCACGTTCTTCCTCTGGCCGATGCGAAAGGCGCGGTCGGTGGCCTGGTTTTCCACCGCCGGATTCCACCAGCGGTCGAAATGCACCACATGGGCGGCGGCGGTCAGGTTGAGGCCGGCGCCGCCCGCCTTGAGTGAAAGCACGAAGAAGGGCGTCAGCTCGTCTTCCTGAAAGCGCCGCACCAGTTCCTTGCGCTTGCCGACCGCCGTGCCGCCGTGCAGCACCAGGCCTTCGCGCCCGAACACGGCGCCGAGAAAAGCGGCCAGCGGCTCGGTGGTTTCGCGGAACTGGGTGAACACCAGCATCTTCTCCTGCTTGGCGGCAACCACCTCGGCGATCTCGCGCAGGCGCGCGAACTTGCCGCTGTCCTGCTCGGCCCAGGCGGCATCGCCCATCCATTGCGAGGGATGGTTGCAGATCTGCTTGAAGCGCATCAGGAACGACAGCACCACGCCCTTGCGCCCGATGCCCTCGGCTTCGGCGAGCTGCGCGGCGAGTTCCTTTACCGTGCGCTGGTACAACGCCGCCTGCGCCGGACTGAGGTTGCAATACGCCTTCAGCTCGGTCTTGTCCGGCAGGTCGGCGATCACCGATTTGTCGGTCTTCAGGCGGCGCAGGATGTAGGGCCGCACCAGTTCGCGCAGCGGGCCGAAGTGTTGCGTTTGCGCCAGCCGCTTCGCGAAAGCCGTGAACACCTTGCCCGAACCGAGCAGGCCGGGATGGGTGAAATCGAAAATCGACCACAGGTCGGAAAGGCGATTCTCCACCGGCGTGCCGGTCAGCGCGATGCGCGAACGGGCTTCGAGCTTCTTCGCCAGGCGCGTCTGCTTGGCCCCCGGGTTCTTGATGGCCTGTGCTTCATCCAGCACCGCCAGGCGCCAGGACTGGGTTTGCAGAATGGGCAGCCGCAACAGCGAACCGTAGCTGGTGATGACCAGGTCCGCCGCGGCTAGCCGCTCCCGATCGATGACACGCAGTTCGGCGGAAGGCGTCGCCGAGGGGTGGGCGATGAAGGTTTCCAGGCTGGGCGCGAAGCGGGCGATCTCCGCCGCCCAGTTCGCCAGCAGAGAGGCCGGCGCGACCAGAAGGCTGGGGCGGGTCGCATCGTCCGGCCGTCGCTCGCGCTTCAGCACCAGCAGCAAGGCCAGCACCTGGATCGTCTTGCCTAGGCCCATGTCGTCGGCCAGGCAGGCGCCGAGGCCCAGCCGATGGAGCAGATACAGCCAGCGCACCCCCGCCTCCTGGTAGGGCCGCAGGGTCGTCTTGAGTTCGGGGCCCGGCGTCACGCGCGCCAGTCCCTGCGGATCGCGCAGGCTCTTCAATGTTTCCGCCAGCCAGGGACCGGCGACGACGCGCACCCAGGCTGAATCGGTGGCACCGTCCGCCTCGACGTCGGCGCCAGCGACCAGGCGCATAGCTGCGGAGAAATCCAGGCCGCCGGCAGCCGCTTCCTCGATGGCGCGAAAGCGCTCCAGCATGCGGCCGAGCCTCTTCGGGTCGACTTCGACCCAGCGGCCGCGAATGAGCTGCAGACCGGCGGAACCGGCGAGCAGCCGCTTGATTTCCGCCGCGTCGAGGCGCTCGCCGTCCAGCGTGACCTGCATGTCGAAATCGAGCAGTGCATCCCGCCCGAGCAGCGTCGGCGCCTTGCCGCCGACGCTCGCCTGAACCTGCGGTCTGGCCGGTCGCCCCGCTTGCCAGATGCCCGGCGTGCGCACGACGATGCCAGCGGCTTCGAGCCGCGGCACGTCAGTCAGAAACCGGAAAGCCTCGGCCGGCGTCCAGCGCAGCGGATGATAGAGCTCGCCGTCATCGAGCATGGCGCGCAGCCAGGGACACTGCTCCGCCGCGCGCTGCACCGGCAGCAGCAGCGAGAGCAGACCGGCGCGGTTCTTTTTGTCGGCGTATTCCTGCAGCGCCTGGGCCAGCGGCAGGTGCTGCGCCTTCGCATGCGCCGACAGGCGCGTGGTGTAGGTGGCGAGAAAGGCAAATGGCGCTTCGGAGTCCTTGCGGTTCTCGGCAAGATTGAAATGCACCCGGCCGACCAGGTTCCAGGCGGGGTGGCGCGCCTTGAGGAAATCCTGCAGCGTTTGTCCCGTTTGCTTCAGCTCGACGTACAAGGCCGCGTCGAGTTCAGCCCACAGCGCGGCAAGCACCGCGGTCGTCAGGTACTCGGCGCCAGTCATCGGCGGCGCGTCCGCCGCCAGCGCCTCAATATCCTGAGGCGGCGGAACAGTCCGGCTGCGATCGTCCGCGGCCGGTTCGGCCGCAGCGCACAGCGCCGTAACATAGCGCGCAGCAAAGTCGCGCCACCAGGCAAATACCGGCGGCAGCGCCGTCCCAACTTCACCCGCACCAAGCTGCAGCAGGCCGTGGCCGGCGCCCTGCGCAAATGCCTGCTCCAGCCTGGCACGCAGGGCGTCCGTCAGCACCGGCGCATCCAACTCCGGCGCCAGCAGCAAATGGCCGTGGGGGGTCAGAATCGGCGCGAGCAGCTGATCCGTCATCGTTTGCGAAGCTTTTTGGGGACCTGCGAGCAGGCCCATGCGCTGCTACGGCTATGCGGGGAACCTGACGGTTCGAAACTTCAGCCGCCGCGCGTTGGCGGCAAGCGCCGCATCGAGTGTAGCGACGGTCTTGGCTCCGGTTTCCAACGCGACGGCGAGGTGCAGCGCATCGCCGGCGCGCAGGCCATGCGCCTGTTGCCGCGCCAGCCTCGCCCCTTCCCTGAAGGCGTCCCGGCTCACCGCGACCAGCCGCAGGCCCGAATCGCAGAACGCCTCGAAGCCGCGCCACGCAGCGCGCGCGTCCTTTGTCGAAAGCGCCCCCGACCGCTCCTTGAGCGAAAGCGCGCTGGCGAACTCGGTGACGATCCAATCGGATGACAACAACGGATCGGTGCAGGCCTCGAACCACGCATCCACGGCCGCACTGGCCGGCTCCCGCACGAACAGCGGAACGGCGGCGCTCGTGTCGAAATAGATCATCAGTAGCGCGCCTCCTTGCGCATCTTCTCGACCACCGGTTCGGTTTCCGGCATCGCATCGCGCAATTTACGCGTCTTGGCCAGAAATGCGGCCTTGTCGAATGGCCGGGTCGGCACCAGGGTGATCTCGCCGCTCGGCGCCACTTCCGCCTCGACGCTGTCCCCTTCGCGCAGCCCCGCCTTGCGGACGCATTCGCTGGGCAGCCGTACCGCCAGGCTATTGCCCCATTTCGCCACCCGCAATCGCTCGTTCATGATGCACCCCTTATGTATATCCACGTATATCCATAGTAGCACAATTACAGCCCCGGATCGCTCCCCTCCTCCCCCGCCAGCGCCGACTGCACCATCTTCCGCGTCAGGTGCGGCGCGAAGAGTTCGATGAAGGTGTAGGTGTAGCCGCGCAGCCAGAGATTATTTCTCGCCCGCTTCGTCCAGCACCGCCCGGATCAGTTCCGCCGAAAGCCTGAAGTCGTTTTCCAGCAACTGCTCGAACACCGGCCGTATCGCCGGAATCAGACCGCGCCGCTTCGCCGCGAGAATGATCCCCGCAGTGCCGGTGACGGCGAACCCGAGTTCTCGCGCCACGGCACGGCCGGCTTTTTCATCCATGAGGATGAGGCAGGGTCGGCGCAGATTGACGGCCGCGCGCAGCGTGCTGGCTTCGCCCTTGTCGAGTTCCGCAAAGGCCGGCTCCGTCCACTCCTCCTGAATCACCTTGAGCCAACCACGCCGGATGGCGGCGGCAATGTCGCGCTCTCCTGGCCGGTCGCTGCCCGGCACGATTTCGCCCTGCACGTCGGCGGTCAGCGAAATCCTGCCGAACAGGGCATGCACCCAAGCCAGTCCACCGACAACGCCGAGCGCGATGAGCGGGCTGGCGTCGGCGAGGACGATCGGCGCGGAGTAGCGTTTCACGCCGAGCGGGCGAGCCAGGCGTCAAGGTCCTTCATGTCTTCGCGCAGCGAGGCGGCGTTGCCCTTGATGGCGGGGATGCCTAGGCGCGAGACATGCCGAATGAAGTCGGCCAGCGCCATGTCGGCGAGGCGCGCGGCGTGGCCGAGGGACAGGCTGTCGTCCTTGAAGAGCGATACCGCCAGCGCGGTGCGCACGCCGGGCTGGTCAAGCAGCTTCTCGTCGTCGAGGTGCACCAGTACGGCTTCGGGGCGGTGGCGGCTGGTCACCACCACCACGTCCTCCTGCGCCATCTTGAGCGCGGTGGAGGGGTTGTCCTTGAGTTCGCGCACGCTGACCGATTTCATATGTCCTCCTGAATGTAGGAACATTATAGGGGAACAAACCGGTGGGCTCAAGCGCGCTCACAACCCCGGATCGCTCCCCTCCTCCCCCGCCAGCGCCGACTGCACCATTTTGCGCGTCAGGTGCGGCGCGAAGAGTTCGATGAAGGTGTAGGCGTAGCCGCGCAACCAGGCGTTCCTGCGGATGCCGAGGCGCGTGGTGGCCGACTCGAAGAGATGCGCGGCATCTACCGCGCGCAATCCCTTGTCCGCCGCCGGATCGAAGGCCATGTAGGCGACGATGCCGATGCCCAGCCCCAGCGCGACGTAGGTCTTGATGATGTCGGCGTCGATGGCCGTCGGCGCCACGTTGGGCGTCAGCCCGCGCGCGGCAAAGGCCTTGTTGATCTGGCTGCGGCCGGTGAAGGCGAAATCGTAGGTGACGATCGGGTATTTCGCGATCACCTCCAGGGTGAGCGGCTGCGCCTTGAGGATGGGGTGATCCGGCCGGGCGATGACGCAGCGGTTCCACTGGTAGCAGGGCAGCATCACCAGCTCGTTTTGCTCGCCGATGGCCTCGGTGGCGATGGCGATGTCGGCCTCGCCGGCCAGCACATACTCGCACACCTGCGTCGGGCTGCCTTGGCGCAGGCTGACGCGCACGTTCGGGTGGCGCTTCATGAATTCGCCGATGATCGGCGGCAGGACGTAGCGCGCCTGGGTATGGGTGGTGGCGAGGGTCAGCGTGCCCGACTCCCCGGCGCCGAACTCCTGGCCGACGCTGCGCAGATTGTCGAGGTCGCGCAGCAGGCGCTCGGCAATCTTCAGCACCTCGCGCCCGGGATCGGTGACGGCGGTGAGGCGCTTGCCCTGACGCACGAAGACATCGACGCCGAGCTCTTCCTCCAATAGACGGATCTGCTTCGACACGCCCGGCTGCGAGGTGTGCAGCGCGGCGGCGGCCTCGGAGACGTTGAGGCCGCTGCGGGCGACTTCAAAGATATAGCGCAGTTGCTGCAGGTTCATGGTTCGGAGCCTTATATAGCCAATGGTTATTTAATACTAACATCAAAGTATTTTTCAATTCTATAGGCCGCCGATACCATGCGCCTCACCATGGATCAGGCCTACACACTCTCGGGATTCGTCGTCGGCGCCATCGTCGGCCTGACCGGCGTCGGCGGCGGCTCGCTCATGACGCCCCTGCTGGTGCTGCTGTTCGGCGTGCATCCGGCGACGGCGGTGGGCACGGACCTGCTCTACGCGGCACTGACCAAGGCCGGCGGCACGGCGGTGCACGCCCGCCACGGCAGCGTCGATTGGCGCGTGACCGGGCGGCTCGCCGCCGGCAGCCTGCCCGCCGCGGCGCTGACGCTGGCCGCGGTCGGGTACTTCGACATCGACCGCGGCGCCTTCGCGCAGCTCGTCTCCGGCGCGCTCGGCGCGGCGCTGCTCGCCACCGCAGCCGCGCTCGTCTTCAAGGCGCGCGTGCAGCGCTTCGCCCTCGCCCATCTTTCGGATGCCTGGCACACGCGCCGCGTCGCGTCGGCAACGGTGGCCGTCGGCGTGCTGCTCGGCGTGCTGGTCTCGCTCTCCTCGGTCGGCGCCGGCGCGCTCGGCGTCACGGCGCTGCTGTTCCTCTACCCGACGCTGCCGGCGGTGCGCATCGTCGGCTCGGACCTCGCCCACGCCGTGCCGCTGACGCTGGTGGCCGGCCTCGGCCACTGGCTGCTCGGCAACATCGACTGGTCGCTGCTCGGCGCCCTGCTCACCGGTTCGCTCCCCGGCATCTGGCTCGGCAGCCACTTCGCCGTGAAGGTGCCGGAGCGCTGGCTGCGCTCGGGCCTCGCCGCGCTGCTCGTCCTCATCGGAACCAAACTGGTCATTTGAACAAGGAAGGCATCATGTCCGCACTCAATCCCCTCGCCGACAACGACGAAATCGCCCACTACGAAGAGGCGCTCGCCCGCTACCTCGACCTCGAGCTCGACGCCGAGCGCTTCACCGCCCTGCGCCTGCAGCAGGGCGTGTACGGCCAGCGCCAGGAGGGCGTGAACATGGTGCGCATCAAGCTGCCCGGCGGCCGTCTCGACCCGGCGCGACTGGCGGCCATCGCCGAAGTGGCGGAGAAACACGTGCCGCAGCAGGTGGCGCACATCACGACGCGGCAGGACATCCAGCTGCATCATGTCCCGCTCGCCGAGACCGGCGCCGTGCTGCGCCGCCTGGCCGAGGACGGCGTGACGACGCGCGAGGCCTGCGGCAACACCATCCGCAACATCACCGCCTGCCCGCTCGCCGGCGCCTGCCCGCGCGAGCACACCGATGTCACTGCGCATCTCGACGGCGCGGTGGCGCACTTCCTGCGCAACCCGCTCAATCAGCAGATGCCGCGCAAATTCAAGGTCAGCTTTTCCGGCTGCGAGGCGGATTGCGCGCAGGGCCTCATCCACGACCTCGGCCTCGTCGCCACGCGCCGCGGCGAGCAGACCGGCTTCACCGTGCTCGCTGGCGGCGGCCTCGGCCACAAGCCGCACGAAGCGATCACCGTCGCCGAGTTCATCGAGGAGCAGGAGCTGCTGCCGGCGATGGAAGCCGTCGTCACCCTGCACAACAAATACTCGGATCGCACGAAGCGGGCCAAGTCGCGCATCAAGTTCCTGGTGGACCGCTTCGGCGAGGCCGGCTTCGTCGCGCGCTTCGAGGAGGAGTTCGCCCGCACCAGGGCGGCGCTTGCCGGCAAGGCGGCGCCGCGGGGCGAGTGGCGCGCCGCCGCGCGCGGACCGGTGCCGGGCCCCGGCGCGCCGCGCGTCTTCTTCGCCCAGAAACAGGCCGGCCTGCATGTGGTGCCGATCTCCGCGCCGCTCGGCCAGCTCGCGGCGGCCCAGCTCGCCGGACTCGCCGCCCTCCTCGGCGAATTCGGCCTCGACGACGTGCGCACCACGCAGGACCAGAACCTGATCGTGCTGAACGTGCCGGCGGCGCGGATTTCCGCCCTGACCGCGCGCCTCGGCGAACTCGGCCTGAAGACGCCGCAGGCCGGCGACAACGTCGTCACCTGCCCGGGCGCGTCGACCTGCCGCCTCGGCATCACCACCTCGATGCACGTCGCGCCAAAACTTTCCGGCGGCCGGCACGACCTGCGCCTCCGCGTCTCGGGCTGCCACAACGGCTGCGCGCAGCCCGAGTCGGGCGACATCGGCATCTACGGCGAGGGCAAGCGCCAGCACGGCAAGCTGATCCCGCATTACCAGATGTATTTCGGCGGCGACGGCACCAGCGCCTGCGGTTCCATCGCACTGAAGGGGCCGTCGATTCCGGCGGCACGCATCGAGCAGGCCGTCGTCCGCGTGCAGAAGGCCTACGACGAGGAACGCGTCAAGGGCGAGCGCTTCTTCGGCTGGGCGCAGCGCCAGGGCGCCGCGCGCTTCCAGTCCCTGCTCGCCGACCTGACCCAGGTGTCGCGCTTCGAGCTGGCGAAGCTGGCGCGCGACCACGGCGACGCGGCGGACTTCCGCGTCGTCTCGCTCGGCGGCGGCGAGTGCGCCTCGGCCACTGATGTGGCCATCGGCCGCGCCTTCTTCGACGCCGCGCACGAACGCGGCTACCGCGAGGCGTTCGTGTTCCAACGAAAACTCGAGGACGCCGCGGCCTGCGCCGAGGCGCAGCTCAGGCTGGTCGGCGAAGGGCTGGCCGGCTTCCTCGGCGGGGCCAAGGCGAAGGAGCTCGCCGACATCGGCGCCGTGCTGCAGGGACTGACTTTTGCCGAAGCGCTGGGCGAACGGCTCGGCCGGATCGCCGAAGCGCTGACGGGCCTGGTCGAGGCCGCCGAAGCCGAGGTGAGACATCTGTTCGCCGAGATCGACCGCTGGATCGTCGACGCCGCCGCTCTGTGCCAGGCGCACGACCCGCAGCTCGACCTGCGCGGCGCCCTGCCGGCGATACCTACCGTCCGCAAGACCGAACTGGCCGCAGCCTGAAAGAGGACACGAAATGAGCCTGGAAAAGCTTCCGCAGCAGCGCATCGACGAAGCCGTCGCATTGCTCAAGCGCATCGAGGCCGGGTTCGCCCAGGCCGCTTTCGCCAACAGTCTCGGCGCCGAGGACATGGTGCTCACCGACCTGATCGCCCGCCACGCGCCCGGCATCGAGATGTTCACCCTCGACACCGGCCGGCTGCACGAGGAAACCTACCGCCTGATGCAGCAGGTGGCCGACCGCTACGACCAGCCGCTGCGCGTCTACTTCCCGCAGCCGGAGGCGGTGCAGCAGTACGCCACGGCGCACGGCGTGAATGGGTTTTATGAAGGCGTCGAGCAGCGCAAGGCCTGCTGCCAGGTGCGCAAGGTCGAGCCGCTCGGCCGCGCCCTGAAGGGCAAGGCAGCCTGGATCACCGGCCTGCGCCGCGAGCAGGCGGTGACCCGTCGCGACCTGCCCGAGCGCGAGTTCGACGCCGCCCACGGCATCGAGAAATTCAATCCGCTCGCCGCCTGGAGCGAGGCCGAGGTATGGGCCTACATCCATGCCTACGGCGTGCCCAGCAACGAGTTGCACGCGCGCGGCTTCCCCAGCATCGGCTGCGCGCCCTGTACCCGCGCGTTGGCCGCCGGCGAGGATCTCCGCGCCGGCCGCTGGTGGTGGGAGGATCCCGCCACCAAGGAGTGCGGGCTGCATCCGGCCAAACGCGACAAGGTGGCGGCATGACGGGCTTGCTGCTTGAAGAGCGCCGCCGCGCCGCCGCGCCGTCCCTCGACCACCTCGAATGGCTGGAAGCCGAGGCCATCCACATCCTGCGCGAGGTCGCCGGCCAGTGTAGCAACCCGGCGCTGCTGTTCTCGGGAGGCAAGGACTCGATCTGCCTGCTGCGACTGGCCGAGAAGGCCTTCCGTCCCGGCAAGTTCCCCTTTCCCCTGCTGCATGTCGACACCGGCCACAACTACCCGGAAGTGATCGCTTTTCGCGACAAGCGCGCCGCCGAACTGGGCGAGCGCCTGATCGTGCGCAGCGTGGAGGACTCGATGGCGCGCGGCACGGTGGTGCTGAAGTCGCCCGGCGAGTCGCGCAACAGGCACCAGTCGGTGACCCTGCTGGAGGCCGTCGCCGAGTTCGCCTTCGACGCCTGCATCGGCGGCGCCCGTCGCGACGAGGAGAAGGCGCGCGCCAAGGAGCGCGTGTTCTCCTTCCGCGACGAGTTCGGCCAGTGGGACCCGAAGAACCAGCGCCCCGAGTTATGGAGCCTGTACAACGCGCGCATCAACCCGGGCGAGAACATCCGCGCCTTCCCGATCTCCAACTGGACCGAGCTCGACGTCTGGCAATACATCGCGCGCGAGGCGCTGGAGTTGCCCTCGATCTACCTCGCCCACCGCCGCCCGGTCGTGCGCCGCGGCAGCGCCCTGGTGCCGGTGACGCCGCTGACGCCGGCGAAGGCTGGCGAAACGGTCGAGGAGGTCACAGTGCGCTTCCGCACCGTCGGCGACATCGCCTGCACGGCGCCGGTCGAATCCGCCGCCGACACGGTGGAGAAGATCATCGCCGAAACGGCCCTGTCGACGATCACCGAGCGCGGCGCCACGCGGCTCGACGACCAGGCGTCGGAAGCCTCGATGGAGCAGCGCAAGAAGGAGGGCTATTTCTGATGTCCGCCCGCGAACCTTTGCCCGAAGCGCAGATCGAGGACCATGGCCTGCTGCGCTTCCTTACCTGCGGCAGCGTCGACGACGGCAAGAGCACGCTGATCGGACGCCTGCTCTACGACAGCAAGTCGATCCTCGCCGACACTCTGCACGCCATCGAGCGCACCTCGCGGAAGCGCGGCCTGGAAGCTGCGGACCTGTCGCTGCTCACCGACGGCCTGCAGGCCGAGCGCGAGCAGGGCATCACCATCGACGTCGCCTACCGCTACTTCTCCACCGGCTCGCGCAAGTACATCATCGCCGACGCGCCCGGCCACGAGCAGTACACGCGGAACATGGTGACGGCGGCGTCCACCGCCGACCTGGCCGTCATCCTCGTCGACGCGCGCAAGGGCGTGCTGACGCAGACGCGGCGCCATTCCTATATTGCCCACCTCGTCGGCATCCCGCACCTGGTGGTCGCCGTCAACAAGATGGATCTGGTCGATTACTCGCAGGAATTCTTCGATCGCATCCGCCAGGACTACCTGCGCTTCGCCGCCACGCTGGGCATCCGCGACGTGCGCTTCATCCCGCTCTCGGCGCTCAACGGCGACATGGTGGTGGCGCGCGGCGACCGTCTACCCTGGTACAAGGGGCCGACATTGATGGAGGTGCTCGAATCGTCGTCCACCGCACATGGCAAGGCGCCGGAGCCGTTCCGCTTCCCGGTCCAATACGTCTGCCGCCCGCGCACCGCCGAGCACCACGACTTCCGGGGCTACATGGGCCGCATCGAGTCCGGCGAGATCGCCGTCGGCGACGAAGTGCAGGTCCTGCCCTCCGGCCGCACGACGCGCGTGCGCGACATCCGCCTGCACGAGCGCTCGCTGCCGCAGGCCGGCAGCGAGCGCTCGGTAACGCTGCTGCTCGAGGACGAGGTCGACATCTCGCGCGGCGACATGATAGTCAGTCCCGCCGGCACGGCGAACGCGACGAAGCTGATCGAGGCGATGGTCTGCTGGCTGGCGGAGGCGCCGCTCGCGCCCGGCCGCAAATACGTCGTCCGCCACACGACGCGCGAGACGAAAGCGCTCGTCGCAGCCATCGAGTACCGGCAGGATATCAACGCGCTGAAGCGCGTCGCGGGCGGCCGGCTGGCGATGAACGACATCGGCAGCGTCACCTTCAAGCTGGCGCAGCCGCTGTTCGTCGATCCCTATCGCGTGAACCGTGCCACCGGTGCCTTCATCCTCATCGACGAAGCGACCAACAACACTGTCGGCGCCGGCATGATCGTTTAAACGGACTCCGGGTAGCCGAACAGTCCGGGGGTGCCGCCGGTGTGCACGAACAGCAGGGACTGTTCCCTGCCGTAGCGGCCGCTGCGTGCCAGCGCAATGAATCCGGCGAAGGCTTTGCCGGTATAGACGGGGTCGAGCACCAGTCCCTCGAAGCGCGCTGCCAGCGACAGGGCCTCGCGCATCGAGTCGGTCGGCTTGGCGTAGCCGGAGCCGACGAAATCATCCAGTACGGTCGCGTGGGCGGCCACGCCGACGTGGTCTTGTTCGAGCAGACGCAGCACCTCGGCTGCCTGCGCGGCGACCAGCGTTTCCTGCTCGCTACGGCTGCCCTCGACGGCGATGCCCGTTACCGGCACGCCATTTGACATTCTCATGCCGGCCACCAGTCCGCCCTGCGTGCCGCCGCTGCCTGTCGCCACCACGATCGTCTCGAATCTGACGCCGCTTTCGGCGCCCTGCGCCATGATTTCCTCGGCACAGACGACATAGCCAAGGTTGCCCAGGCCACAGCTGCCGCCGACGGGGATGCAATAGGGCTTGCCTCCTTCACCGCGCAACGATTCTGCCTGTGCTTCCATGAAGGTTTCGCGGCTTTCCTGGGCTTCAAGCACATGCAGTCGCGCCCCGAACAGGCGGTCGAGCAGTACGTTGCCGCCGTGGAGATAGGTTTCCGTGACATGGCTGCCGCGGCGCAGGATCAACTCGCAGCCGAGGCCCAGCCTCGCGCAGGCAGCCGCGGTTTGCCCGGCATGATTCGATTGCATGGCGCCGACCGTGAGCACGGTGTCGGCACCCTGCGCCAGCGCCTCGCCGAGGAGGAATTCCAGCTTGCGCAGCTTGTTGCCGCCGAGGCCGAGTCCGGTGAGGTCGTCGCGCTTGACGTAGAGTTGTGGTCCGCCGAGATGCGCCGTCAATCGCGGCAGCGGCTCGATGGGCGTCGGCAGCAGGGAAAGTGCGACGCGCGGAAAACGGGACAGATCCATGCGACCAGCTTAGCAGCCGTCCGCAGAAACGACAAAGCCCGCCGGAGCGGGCTTTGTCTCGAAGCGGGAACGCTTATTCCGCAGCGACGGGCGCCTCGGCGGCCGGCTCGGGGCGATCCACCAGCTCGACCAGCGCCATCGGCGCATTGTCGCCCTGGCGGAAACCGAACTTCAGGATGCGCAGGTAGCCGCCGTTGCGGTTGGCGAAGCGCGGGCCCAGCTCGTCGAACAGCTTGGTGACGATGTCGCGGTCGCGCAGGCGGTTGAAGGCCAGGCGGCGATTGGCGAGCGAGGGTTTCTTGCCCAGCGTGATCATGGGCTCGACGACACGGCGCAGTTCCTTGGCCTTGGGCAGCGTGGTCTTGATCGCCTCATGCAGCAGCAGGGAGTTGGTCATGTTGCGCAGCATGGCCAGGCGATGGCTGCTGGTGCGGTTGAGTTTACGAAGGCCGTGACGGTGGCGCATGGTATACCTCTTGTTCTAACGCTGCCGGGTTACGACAGCTTCTCCAGGCCCATCGGGGGCCAGTTCTCGAGCTTCATGCCCAGGGTAAGGCCGCGGGAGGCCAGCACTTCTTTGATCTCGTTGAGCGACTTGCGGCCGAGGTTCGGCGTCTTCAGCAACTCCGTCTCGGTGCGCTGGATCAGGTCGCCGATGTAGTAGATGTTCTCGGCCTTCAGGCAGTTGGCGGAACGCACCGTCAACTCGAGGTCGTCCACCGGACGCAGCAGGATCGGATCGACCTGGCTGGGGCGCGGCGCCTCGACGGCAATCGGGGTGCCTTCCAGATCAGCGAAAACGGAGAGCTGCTCCATCAGGACGCGGGCGGCGTAGCGGATCGCCTCTTCCGGCTCGATGGCGCCGTTGGTCTCGATGTCCATGATCAGCTTGTCGAGGTCGGTGCGCTGCTCGACACGGGCCGACTCGACCGCGTAGGCGACGCGGCGGATCGGGCTGAACGAGGCATCGATCAATATCCGGCCGATACCCTTGGTTTCGCTGCTGCTGGGGCGGACGTTGGCCGGCACATAGCCACGGCCGCTCTCGACCTTGATCTGCATCTCCAGCTTGCCGCCGGGTGCAACATGGGCAATGACATGCTCGGGGTTGATGATCTCGACGTCGTGGCCGGCCTCGATGTCACCCGCGGTGACGACGCCCTCGCCCTGCTTGGAAAGGTTAAGAACCGCCTCGCCGCGGTTGTGCATCTTGAGTACGACGCCTTTCAGGTTGAGCATCAGATCGACGACGTCCTCGCGTACACCGTCCAGCGTCGAGTACTCGTGCAGCACGCCTTCGATGCTCACCTCGGTCGGCGCCGAGCCGGGCATCGACGACAGCAGGATGCGGCGCAGGGCATTGCCAAGCGTGTGGCCATAGCCGCGCTCGAACGGCTCCATGACGACGCGGGCATGCACCGGGGAGAGGGTTTGCACATCGATGATGCGCGGTTTCAGCAGCGAAGTCGCTTGCATCTGTTTCCCTTCAGGTTCGTTGCGTCAGCGAGACGTCGGGTTAGCGCGAATACAATTCGACGACCAGGCTTTCGTTGATCGTCGCGGGCAGGTCGGTGCGTGCCGGATATGCCTTGAATACCCCCTTGCCGACCTTGGCGTCCACCTCGATCCACTCCGGAAAGCCGCGCGATTCGGCGGCCTCCAGGGCAGCCTTGACGCGCAGGTGACCGCGCGCCTTTTCGGCCAGCTCGACGGTGTCGCCAGGGCGCAGGTCGTAGGAGGGAATGTTCACGCGCTTGCCATTCACCAGCACGCCGTTGTGACGCACCAGCTGGCGCGCTTCCGCGCGGGAAGCGCCGAAGCCCATGCGATAGGCAACGGTGTCGAGGCGGCTTTCCAGCAGCTGCAGCAGGTTCTCGCCGGTCTGCCCCTTGCGGCGGTCGGCTTCGGCGTACACCTTGCGGAACTGGCGCTCGAGCACGCCATAAGTGCGGCGGATCTTCTGCTTTTCGCGCAACTGCACGCCATAGCCGGATAACCGCTGGCCGGACTTCTGGCCGTGCTGGCCGGGGGCGTAGGAACGGCGCTCAACGGCGCACTTGTCGGTAAAGCATTTCTCGCCTTTCAGGAAGAGCTTTTCGCCTTCCCGGCGGCACTGGCGGCATTTGGCATCTAGGTTGCGGGCCACGGTTCTACTCCTGACGTTCTCCGGCTCTCAGACGCGGCGCTTTTTGGGCGGGCGGCAGCCGTTATGGGGAATCGGCGTAATGTCGGTGATGCTGGTGATTTTCATGCCGATGGCGTTGAGCGCGCGCACCGCCGATTCGCGACCAGGGCCGGGGCCGGTGATGCGCACTTCCAGATTCTTCACGCCGCATTCCTGCGCAGCCTTGCCGGCGTGTTCGGCGGCCACCTGGGCGGCAAACGGCGTGCTCTTGCGCGAGCCCTTGAAACCGGCGCCACCGGATGTCGCCCAGGACAGGGCGTTGCCCTGGCGGTCGGTGATCGTGATGATCGTATTGTTGAAGGAGGCGTGAACGTGCGCGATGCCCTCGGCAACGTTCTTCTTGACCTTCTTGCGCGCCTTGGTGGCGGTGGATTTCGTAACCATTCGTCTGTTTCCTTACTTCGTCGCGCGGATCGCCTTGCGCGGGCCCTTGCGGGTGCGGGCATTGGTGCGGGTGCGCTGGCCGCGGCAGGGCAAGCCCTTGCGATGACGGACGCCGCGGTAGCAGCCGAGGTCCATCAGGCGCTTGATGCTCATGGTCACCTCGCGGCGCAAGTCGCCTTCGATGGTGAACTTGCCGACCTCCTCGCGCAGCTTGTCCATCTGCGTGTCGGTCAGGTCCTTGATTTTCGTCGCGTGGGCAATGCCGGCGGCGTCACAAATTTTCTGCGCGCGCGCACGGCCGACGCCGTAGATTGCGGTCAGCGCGATGGCAGTGTGTTGGTGGTTGGGAATGTTTACCCCAGCGATGCGGGCCATAAGTTTTGACCTTTCGTCACCCCAAAAGCGAAACTGATAATTATATCCGAGCCTTCACGTCCGATCAACCTTGGCGCTGCTTGTGGCGGGGGTCCGTGCAGATGATGCGAACCACACCCTTGCGCCGGATGACCTTACAGTTGCGGCACAGCTTTTTGACTGATGCGAGAACTTTCATGTTTTTCTCCCGTAATGCTTTGCTACTTGGCGCGGAAGGTGATGCGGCCCTTGGTCAGATCATAAGGCGTCAGCTGTACTGTCACCTTGTCTCCGGGAAGGATGCGAATGTAGTGCATGCGCATCTTTCCCGAAATGAATGCATGGATGACATGGCCGTTCTCGAGTTTGACCTTGAAGGTTGCGTTGGGCAGGTTTTCCTGAACCTCGCCCTGCATCTCGATGACGTCTTCCTTGCCCATGCGTCCTATCTGCCGGGGATTCCCGCTCCCTTGAAATTCGCCTTCTTCAGCAGGCTTTCGTACTGGTGCGACATAACGTAGGCCTGCACCTGCGACATGAAGTCCATGGTCACCACCACGATGATCAGCAGACTGGTGCCGCCGAAATAGAACGGTACGTTCCACTTCAAGATGAGAAATTCGGGCAGCAGGCAAACCAAGGTGACGTAGATTGCGCCGGCCAGCGTCAGGCGCATCAGTATCTTGTCGATGTAGCGGGCGGTCTGGTCGCCCGGACGGATGCCGGGCACGAAGGCGCCGCTCTTCTTCAGATTGTCTGCCGTCTCCTTGGAATTGAAGACCAGGGCAGTATAGAAAAAGCAGAAGAAGACGATTGCCGCGGCATAAAACATGACGTAGATCGGCTGTCCCGGCGAAAGCGTCGCCGCAATGTCCTTCAGCCAGAACATGCCCTCGCTCGAGCCGAACCAGCCGGCGACGGTGGCGGGGAACAGGATGATCGATGAGGCGAAGATCGGCGGTATCACGCCGGACATGTTGAGCTTCAGCGGCAGGTGCGAACTCTGCCCGCCGTAGATCTTGTTACCGACCTGACGCTTGGCGTAATTCACAAGGATCTTGCGCTGGCCGCGCTCGACGAAGACGACGAAGCCAGTCACAAGAAACACCAGGACGATGATGAAAATCGCTGTCAGCGCGTGCATGGCGCCGGTGCGAACCAGTTCGCCCAGTCCGCCAATGGCGTTGGGAAGACCCGCAGCAATACCGGCGAAGATAATGATGGAGATGCCGTTGCCGATGCCCCGCTCTGTGATCTGTTCGCCCAGCCACATCAGGAACATGGTGCCGGTCAGCAGGGTCGTCACGCAGGTAACGCGGAAAAGAATGCCCGGATCGATCACCAGGCCGGCCTGGGATTCGAGGGCGATGGCAATGCCGAGGCCCTGCACCAAGGCCAGCGCTACCGTGCCGTAGCGGGTGTACTGGGTAATCTTGCGGCGACCAGCCTCGCCTTCCTTCTTCAGCGCCTCCATCGAAGGCACTGCCACTGTCATCAGCTGCATGATGATCGAGGCCGAGATGTAGGGCATGATGCCCAGCGCAAAGAGGGTGAAACGCGACAGCGCGCCGCCCGAAAACAGGTTGAAGATGCCGAGAATGCCGCCCTGCTGGCCCTGGAACAACTCGGCCAGCCGCACCGGATCGATGCCCGGCACCGGGATATGCGCACCGATGCGATAAACGATCAGCGCGCCGAGCAGGAACATCAGCCGGCGCTTCAGATCGCCGAACTTGCCGGTCTTGCCCAGGGTTGCGATTTCGTTGGCCAAGTTAGTTCCCGATTACTCCGTGGCGATGCTGCCGCCGGCGACCTCGATGGCGGCCTTGGCGCCCTTGGTGGCGCCGACGCCCTTCAGCGAGATCTTTTTGCTCAGCTTACCGGACAGAATCACCTTGGCGGATAGCGCATCGCCCGGCACGACGCCGGCCTGCTTCAGCACCAGCAGGTCGACTTCTCCGACCGGTAGCTTCTCGAGGTCGGACAGGCGCACTTCGACGTTGCGGCCGCGGGTCAGGGAAGTGAAGCCGCGTTTGGGCAGGCGGCGGGCGAGCGGCATCTGGCCGCCCTCGAAGCCGACCTTGTGGAAACCGCCGGCGCGGGAAGTCTGGCCCTTGTGGCCGCGGCCGGCGGTCTTGCCGAGGCCGCTGCCGATGCCGCGTCCGACACGGCGCTTGGCATGCTTGGCACCCGCTGCGGGCTTGAGATTGTTCAGTTCCATTTAGCCCTCACACTTCACTAGGTAGGCGACCTTGTTGATCATGCCGCGCACCGCCGGCGTATCGATCAACTCGACGGTATGGTTGCGACGCTTGAGGCCGAGGCCGCGCACTGTGGCGCGGTGGTCCTGCTTGGTGCCCATCAGGCCCTTGACCAGAGTGATTTTGACTTTCTTCTCGGCCATGGCTTACCCCAGGATCTCTTCGACAGTCTTGCCGCGCTTGGCGGCCACCTCGGCCGGCGTGCTCATCTTGGTGAGGCCGTCCAGCGTTGCCCGCACGACGTTGTACGGATTCGTCGAGCCGAGACATTTGGCCAGCACGTCGGTCACGCCCATCACCTCGAAGACGGCGCGCATCGGGCCACCGGCGATGATGCCGGTTCCGGCCGAAGCGGGCTGCATCAACACGCGCGAGGCGCCATGCTCACCGAGCACGGCGTGCTGCAGGGTGCCGTTCTTGAGGGAAATCTTGACCATCTTGCGGCGCGCCTCTTCCATGGCTTTTTGCACGGCAACGGGCACCTCACGGGACTTGCCCTTGCCCATGCCAATGCCGCCGTCGCCGTCGCCGACCACGGTCAATGCGGCGAAGCCGAGGATGCGGCCACCCTTCACCACCTTGGTGACGCGGTTGATGGAGACCATCTTCTCGCGCAGGCCGTCGTCGCGCTCCTCGGACGCCTGCGGTTTTCTCGTTTGTGGTTTTGCCATTGCTAACCTCGCTTAGAACTTGAGTCCGCCTTCACGCGCGGCTTCGGCCAGCGCCTTGACGCGGCCGTGGTACATGAAGCCGGAACGGTCGAACGCGACCGTTTCGATGCCGGCGGCCTTGGCCCGCTCGGCGATCAGCTTGCCGACCAAGGTCGCCGCCTTGACGTTGCCGCCGCTGGGCGCCTGCTTGCGCACGTCCGCCTCGACCGTCGAGGCGGACGCCAGCACTTTTGCGCCTTCGCCGTCTATGATCTGGGCGTAGATATGGCTGTTGGAACGGTGCACGCAAAGGCGCACCGTCTTGAGTTCGGCAATCTTGGCTCGGGTTTTGCGAGCCCTGCGCAAACGCGCCTGCTTTTTGTCCATTGTCCGGTACCCTTACTTCTTCTTCGTTTCTTTCAGAACGATGACCTCGTCCGCGTAGCGCACGCCCTTGCCCTTGTAGGGCTCCGGCGGACGATAGCCGCGCACTTCGGCAGCCACCTGACCCACGACCTGTTTGTCGATACCCTTGATGACGATTTCCGTCTGCGAGGGCGTTTCCACCTTGATGCCGACCGGCATGTCGTGCACCACCGGATGTGAGAAGCCAAGCGTCAGGTTGAGCTTGGCGCCCTGGGCCTGGGCGCGGTAGCCGACGCCGACCAGGGTCAGCTTCTTCTCGAAACCCTTGGTGACGCCCGTTACCATGTTGGCCAGTAGGGCGCGCATGGTGCCGGAATGGGCGCTGCCGTTCTCGGCGCCCGCCACCGCCTTGCACTGCAGCTTGTCGCCATCGCGCTCGATGCTCACCGCCGGATGCACGGCCTGCTTGAGCGAGCCAAGAGGACCCTTGACGCTGATTTCCGCCGCCGATAGCGTGACCTCGACGCCCTTGGGCAGTTCGACAGGATATTTTGCAATACGTGACATCGCTCTCTCCTTACGCCACGATGCACAGCACTTCGCCGCCAACATTTGTGGCGCGCGCGCGGCGGTCGGTCATGACGCCCTTCGGCGTCGACACGATGGCGATGCCCAAACCGTTCATCACGCGGGGCAGGTCATTCGAGCCCTTGTATACGCGCAGGCCGGGGCGCGAAATGCGCTCGATGCGCTCGATGACCGGACGGCCCGCGTAGTATTTGAGGGCAATGTCCAGCTGCGACTTGCCGTCGGCGTCGCGCACGGCGAAATCGTCAATATAGCCTTCATCCTTCAGCACGGCGGCAATCGCCACCTTGAGCTTGGAGGACGGCATGGCTACGGAGTTCTTCTGGGCCAGCTGCGCATTGCGAATGCGCGTCAGCATATCGGCGACCGGGTCAGTCATGCTCATTCTCGATCTCCTCTTACCAGCTGGCCTTGATCATGCCGGGCACTTCGCCGCGCATGGCCACTTCGCGCAACTTGTTGCGGCACAAGCCGAACTTGCGGAAGTATCCGCGCGGACGGCCCGTCAGCTCGCAGCGGTTGCGCTGGCGCACCGGGCTGGCGTCGCGCGGCAACTGCTGGTACTTCAGGCGCGCCGCCATCCGCTCCTCGTCCGAGAGCTTGACATTGTTGATGATGGCGAGCAGCTCGGCGCGCTTGGCGGCGTATTTGGCCACCATCTTGGCGCGCTTGGCTTCGCGATTCTTGAGTGCAAGTTTCGCCATGGTTCCCTCAGTTCTTGAAGGGGAATTTGAAGGCGGCGAGAAGCGCCTTGGCTTCATCGTCGGTCTTCGCGGTTGTCGTGATGCTGATGTTCATGCCGCGCAGGGCGTCGATCTTGTCGTACTCGATCTCCGAGAAAATGATTTGCTCCTTGACGCCAAGGTTGTAGTTGCCGCGCCCGTCGAACGCCTTGCCGGAAATGCCGCGAAAATCGCGGATGCGCGGCAAGGCGATGGTGACCAGCCGATCAAGGAACTCGTACATGCGACCGCCGCGCAACGTGACCATGCAGCCGATCGGATAGCCTTCGCGAATCTTGAAGCCCGCGATCGACTTCCTGGATTTGGTGGTGACGGGCTTCTGGCCAGCGATCTTGGCCATGTCGGCCACCGCATGATCGAGCACCTTCTTGTCTCCAACCGCCTCGCCCACGCCCATGTTCAGCGTGATCTTGGTGATGCGGGGCACCTCCATGACCGATTTGTAGCCGAACTTCTTGGTCAGTTCGGCCATCACGGTCTGTTTGTAGTATTCCTGCAAGCGCGCCATAAATCCTTCCTTACGCTTCCACGGTTTCGCCGTTCGACTTGAACACGCGGACCTTGCGGCCGTCGCCCAGCGTCTTGAAACCGATACGGTCGGCCTTTTGCGTGACCGGGTTGATCAACGCCACGTTAGAAACATGAATCGGCATTTCCTTGTCCAGGATTCCCCCTGGCTGCCCCTTCACCGGATTCGGCCGGGTATGCCGCTTGACCTTGTTGATGCCCTCCACGAGAACGCGGTCGTTCTCAAGACTGCGCAGCACGGTGCCGCGCTTTCCCTTGTCCTTGCCGGCGATGACGATGACGTTGTCGCCCTTGCGAATCTTGTTCATGGCCAGAATCCTCAGAGAACTTCAGGCGCCAGGGAAACGATCTTCATGAAGCGTTCGGTGCGCAGTTCGCGCGTCACCGGGCCGAAGATACGTGTGCCGATCGGCTCCAGCTTGTTGTTGAGCAGTACCGCGGCATTGCCGTCAAACTTGACGACCGAGCCGTCGGGGCGTCGTACGCCCTTGGCCGTCCGCACCACGACTGCGCTATACACCTCGCCCTTTTTGACGCGTCCGCGCGGTGCAGCATCCTTAATGCTGACCTTGATCACATCGCCGATACCGGCATAGCGGCGCTTCGAGCCCCCCAGCACCTTGATGCACATGACAGAACGCGCACCGGTGTTATCGGCGACATTCAGCACCGTCTGCATTTGAATCATTTTCTATCTCCAACTTAATCGCGGCAGAGCTGCGGTCAGTCTTGGAACCCGTTCGGGTTGGACCCGACCAGCGAGCCGGCCGGGCGTAAATCCCGTTCGGCGCCGAAAGCGTCGAACGGAGGAAAGAGTTGGTGATTGTAACGATATCGACTGGCCAAGTAAACAACAAACCGATTTTTTATACCACTCCGGCCTTTTCCACGACCCGCGTCACACGCCACGCCTTCGTCTTCGAAACCGGGGCGCACTCCTCGATTTGCACGACGTCGCCAGCCCCCGCCTCAAGACCTTCGATATGGGCCGCATACTTACGCGAGCGGGTAACGATCTTGCCGATCGGGTGCTTGACCCGCCGCTCGACCAGAACCGTAACTGTTTTCTGCGTCTTGTCGCTGACGACGCGGCCGGTCAGGGTGCGCCGCACTTTCGGGGTTGCCTCGCTCATTTCGCTGCCGCCTTTTCACGCAAGAGGGTTTTCACGCGCGCAATGTCCTTGCGCACCTTGCCGAGTTGACTGGTATTCTGAAGCTGCTGGGTCGCCATCTGCATGCGCATGGAAAATTGCGCCTTGCGCAACTCAAGCAGTTCCTTGTTCAGTTCAGCCGTATCCTTGGCTCTGAGTTCTTTCGCTTTCATGGTCACCCCACCTGGCGCACGACAAAGGTCGTCTCAATCGGCAGCTTGGCCGCCGCCAGCGCGAAGGCCTCACGGGCCAGCGCCTCGTCAACACCGTCCATTTCGTAAATCACCTTGCCCGGCTGGATCTCGGCAACGTAGTACTCGGGATTACCCTTGCCGTTGCCCATGCGGACTTCCGCCGGTTTCTGGGAAATCGGCTTGTCCGGGAAGATGCGGATCCAGATACGGCCGCCGCGCTTGATATGACGAGTCATGGCACGCCGGGCAGCCTCGATCTGGCGGGCCGTAAGGCGGCCGCGACCAATGGCCTTGAGACCGTATTCGCCGAAGCTCACTTTTGTGCCGCGCGTAGCGATACCTTTATTGCGGCCCTTGTGTTCCTTGCGGTATTTTCTGCGAGAGGGTTGCAGCATGGTTTACTCCTTACCTTCCGCCTTGGGTGCGGCCGGCTTGCGCACACGTTTGGCAGGCGCCTTGACCGGCGCCGCAGCCTCGCCAGCGGGGGCGGCCTCCGGCCTGGCTTCGGCAGACTTGGTGGCGGGCTTGCGCGGCGTGCGCGGCTTGGCGGCTGGCCTGGTTTCACCCTCGCCTTCGGGCTTGGCAGCCGGGCGCGCCGTAGCCTTGCGCAGCTTCTTGGTCGGTTCCTCCGCGGAAGCCGTTTCCGGCGCGATTGCCAACTGCTCGCTGCGTGCCATGGTCTCACCTTTGAACACCCACACCTTGATGCCGATAATGCCGTAGGTGGTCTTGGCTTCAGAGGTGCCATAATCGATGTCCGCGCGCAGGGTATGCAACGGTACTCGGCCTTCGCGGTACCACTCGCGCCGAGCGATCTCGGCGCCGTTCAGGCGGCCTGAGCTCATGATCTTGATACCCTGAGCGCCGAGGCGCATGGCGTTCTGCATGGCGCGCTTCATTGCGCGGCGGAACATGATGCGCTTCTCGAGTTGCTGGGCAATCGAATCCGCGATCAGCTGCGCATCAGTCTCCGGCTTGCGGATTTCCTCGATGTTGACATGCACCTGAACGCCCATGATCTTCTGCAGATCGACTTTCAGGTTCTCGATATCCTCGCCCTTCTTGCCGATGACAACGCCGGGGCGTGCGGAATACACCGTAATGCGGGCATTCTTTGCCGGACGCTCAATGACCACGCGACCAACCGAAGCGTGCGCCAGTTTCTTCTTCAGGTAGTCGCGCACCTGGATGTCTTCATTGAGCATTTCCGGAAAGGTCTTGCTGTTGGCATACCAGCGCGAACCCCAGTTGCGCGTGACCGAGAGTCGAAAACCGGTTGGATGAATCTTCTGTCCCATAATTTCTCCTTACTTCCTTCCGGTTATCTTCGCTGGCGTGTCGCCAACGGTGATATAGATGTGGCAGGTCGGCTTGAGGATCTTGAAGCCACGGCCCTTGGCGCGTGGCATGAAGCGCTTGAGCACCATGCCGCGCTCGACAAAAATCGTCTTGACCTGAAGCGCATCGATGTCGGCCCCGTCGTTGTGCTCGGCGTTGGCGATAGCCGACTCAAGCACCTTCTTGATGATCTTGGCGCCCTTTTTCGGCGAAAAGGTCAGGACGTTGAGTGCCTGTTCGACCGGCAGGCCGCGGATCTGGTCGGCGACGAGCCGTCCTTTCTGCGCCGAGAGACGGACGCCACGTAAAATCGCATTGGTTTCCATCATCCCCCCTACTTCTTGACCACGGCTTTTTTGGTGCCGGCGGTATGGCCCTTGAACGTGCGCGTCAGGGCAAACTCGCCTAGCTTGTGGCCGACCATGTTTTCCGAGATATACACTGGAATGTGCTGCTTGCCGTTATGCACGGCAATGGTCAGACCGACAAAGTCCGGCAGAATGGTGGAGCGTCGCGACCAGGTCTTAATCGGTCGCTTGTCGTTGGTCGCGCGCGCCGTTTCCACTTTTTTCTCCAAGTGATTGTCGACGAACGGGCCTTTCTTAACTGAACGTGCCATGCATCACCTCTTATTTCTTGTGCCTGCGCTGAACGATCATGCCGTCCGTGCGTTTGTTGCGGCGCGTACGGTAGCCCTTAGTTGGCGTTCCCCACGGGCTGACCGGGTCGCGGCCTGCGGCCGTCTTGCCTTCGCCGCCGCCGTGCGGGTGGTCGATCGGATTCATCGCCACGCCGCGCACCGTCGGGCGAATGCCACGCCAGCGCTGGGCACCGGCTTTACCGATCGAGCGCAGGTTGTTTTCCTCGTTGCCGACCTCGCCAATGGTCGCACGGCACTCGACGTGTACGCGACGGATCTCGCCTGAACGCAGACGCAGCTGAGCGTAGCTGCCTTCGCGGGCCAGCAGTTGCACCGAGGTGCCGGCGGCGCGCGCCAACTGGGCGCCCTTGCCGGGAACCATCTCGATGCAATGGACGGTGGTGCCGACCGGGATGTTGCGCAGCGGCAGCGCGTTGCCAGGCTTGATCGGGGCTTCCGAGCCGCTTACCACCTGGGTGCCGACCGTCAGTCCCTTGGGGGCGACAATGTAGCGGCGCTCGCCATCGACGTAGCACAGCAACGCCAAGTTGGCGCTGCGATTGGGGTCGTACTCGAGGCGCTCGACCTTGGCCGGAATCCCATCCTTGTTGCGGCGAAAATCGACGATGCGATAGTGCTGCTTGTGGCCGCCGCCCTTGTGGCGCGTCGTGATGTGGCCGTGGTTGTTGCGGCCGGCCTTGCTGTTCTTCTTCTCGACCAAGGCGGCAACCGGCGTGCCCTTGTGCAGGTCGGAATTTACGACCTTGACGACGGCACGGCGACCGGCAGAGGTGGGTTTGACTTTGACGAGTGCCATGGCTTATTCCCCCACCGCGAAGTTGATTTCCTGGCCGGGCTTCAGGCAGACATAAGCCTTCCTTATGTCATTGCGACGGCCGACAAACCGGCCGTGGCGCTTTTCCTTGCCCTTCAGGTTGGAAACCTGCACCGATTTGACCTGCACCTTGAAGAGCAACTCGACCGCCGCCTTGATTTCCGGCTTGGTCGCGTCCGGCGCGACGATGAAGATCACCTGCTCGTTCTTGTCGGCCACGTCGGTCGCCTTCTCGGAAATCTGCGGGGCGACGAGAACCTGCATCAGGCGCTCCTGGTTGAAGGTACTCATCCCAGCATCTCCTCCATCTTGGCCACCGCGCCCTTGGTCAGCAGCACATTCTTGAATCGTACCAGCGAGACCGGGTCTGTCTCGTTGACCTCCAGCACTAGAACATTGGGCAGATTCCGCGACGACAAGTAGAGGTTCTCGTCCAGGTGATCGGTAATCACCAGAACGGATTCCAGCCCCATGTCTTTGACCTTCTGGACGAGCAGTCTGGTCTTCGGCGATTCAACTGAAAAATTCTCGACGACGGCCAAGCGGTCTTCCCGGGCGAGCTGCGAGAGAATGGCTGCCAGACCGGCGCGGTACATCTTGCGATTGACCTTGTGGCCGAAATTTTCGTCCGGTCGATTCGGGAAGATGCGGCCACCGCCACGCCACAGCGGACTGGAGGACATGCCTGCACGAGCGCGTCCGGTACCCTTCTGGCGCCACGGCTTCTTGGTGGTGTGGCTAACTTCCCCGCGATCTTTCTGGGCGCGGTTGCCGGAGCGGGCATTGGCCTGATAGGCGACGACAACCTGGTGCACCAGTGCTTCGTTGTAGTCACGGCCGAATAGTGCATCGGACGCCTGCAGGGTCGACGCAGCCTTGCCTTGTTCATTGATCAGCTTGAGTTCCATCGCGTCCCCTTACCCCTTGATCGCCGGATGGACCACTACATCGGTGCCGCGACTGCCGGGTACCGCACCCTTGACGAGCAGGAGTTGGCGCGCCTCGTCAACGCGGACAACGACCAGGTTCTGCGTGGTGCGTGTCACGGCACCCATGTGGCCAGCCATGCGCTTTCCCGGGAAGACTCGGCCTGGGTCCTGGTTCTGTCCGATCGAACCGGGCTTGTTGTGCGACACGGAGTTGCCGTGACTGGCGCGGTTCGATGAGAAATTGTGGCGCTTGATGACGCCCGCGAAACCCTTGCCCTGCGAGGTGCCGGTCACGTCGACCTTCTGGCCCGCCTGGAAAATCGTCGCAGCAATGACATCACCGGGCTTGTAGTCTGGCAGGGCCCCGGCAGCGACACGAAATTCCTTAAGGATGTGACCCGCTTCAACACCGGCTTTGGCAAGATGCCCTGCCGCCGCCTTGTTCACGCGGCTTGTGCGGCGTTTGCCATAGGTTACCTGTACCGCAGCATAGCCGTCGGCTTCAGGTGTCTTGATTTGCGTGACGCGGTTGTTCGACACGTCTAGCACCGTCACCGGGATGGTTTCCCCATCATCGGTGAAGATGCGCGTCATGCCAACCTTGCGTCCGACAAGGCCCAGACTCATTTTATTCTCCTATCCCCCGGTTGCGATTGACCGGGACCTATTAAAAAATACATAAACAACAAAACAAATAACTTTGCGGTCACTACCTCAGCCGCAGCACAAATCCATTACTGCAGCTTGATTTCGACATCGACGCCCGCCGGCAAATCGAGCTTCATAAGCGCGTCAACCGTTTTGTCGGTTGGGTCGATGATGTCCATCAGCCTGAGATGGGTTCGAATCTCAAACTGATCGCGCGACGTCTTGTTTACATGCGGGCTGCGCAACACGTTAAAGCGCTCTATGCGAGTAGGTAGAGGCACGGGGCCGCGCACAACCGCGCCGGTGCGCTTGGCCGTATCAACGATCTCGAGAGCCGACTGGTCGATCAGCCGATAGTCGAACGCCTTGAGGCGGATGCGGATTTTCTGGTTTTGCATATTTATATCCCAAAGAGCAATGGCCGACGCGCCCGCGCCGACCGGTAAATTACTCGATCACCTTGGCCACGACGCCGGCGCCGACGGTGCGACCGCCTTCGCGGATGGCAAAGCGCAGGCCGTCCTCCATGGCGATCGGGGCGATCAGCTTCACCGTGATCGTCACGTTGTCCCCGGGCATCACCATCTCGGTGCCCGCCGGCAGCTCAATGCTGCCCGTCACGTCAGTGGTGCGGAAGTAGAACTGCGGACGGTAGCCGTTGAAAAACGGGGTGTGGCGCCCACCCTCGTCCTTGCCCAGCACGTAGATCTCCGCCGTGAAATGGGTGTGCGGGGTGATACTGCCCGGCTTGGCCAGCACCTGGCCGCGCTCGACTTCCTCGCGCTTGGTGCCGCGCAGCAGCACGCCGACGTTGTCGCCGGCCTGACCCTGGTCCAGGAGCTTCCTGAACATCTCGACGCCCGTGCAGGTGGTCTTGGTGGTCGGGCGCAGGCCGACAATCTCGATTTCCTCGCCCACCTTGACGATGCCGCGCTCGACCCGCCCCGTCACCACGGTGCCGCGGCCGGAAATCGAAAAGACGTCTTCGATCGGCATCAGGAAGGGGCCGTCGATGGCGCGCTTGGGCTCAGGGATGTAGCTGTCCAGCGCTTCGGCCAGCTTGAGAATGGCCTGCTCGCCCAGCTCGCCCTTGTCGCCTTCGAGCGCTTTCAGCGCCGAACCCTTGACAATGGGGATGTCGTCTCCGGGAAAGTCGTACTTGGAGAGCAACTCGCGGACTTCCATTTCGACCAGCTCGAGCAGCTCGGCATCGTCGACCATGTCGCATTTGTTCAGAAAAACAATGATATAGGGCACGCCCACTTGGCGGGCAAGCAGGATGTGCTCGCGCGTCTGTGGCATCGGCCCGTCGGCGGCCGAGCACACCAGGATCGCACCGTCCATCTGCGCCGCGCCCGTGATCATGTTCTTCACGTAGTCGGCATGACCCGGACAGTCCACGTGCGCATAGTGGCGGGTGGCCGTCTCGTATTCGACGTGCGACGTGTTGATGGTGATGCCGCGCGCCTTCTCCTCCGGCGCGTTGTCAATCTGGTCGTAGCCCCTCGCCTCGCCACCAAACTTGTTGGACAGCACCGTCGTGATCGCCGCCGTCAGCGTCGTCTTGCCATGATCCACGTGCCCAATCGTCCCAACGTTCACATGCGGCTTGGTACGCTCGAATTTGCCTTTGGCCATGT
>Ga0116142_10001298_pt1 | contig 30361 bp, 25 predicted proteins | sample AD_UKC033_MetaG_FD_89785 | JGI IMG/M metagenome (GOLD analysis project Ga0116142, IMG submission 89785) | Active sludge microbial communities of municipal wastewater-treating anaerobic digesters from USA - AD_UKC033_MetaG | ecosystem: Engineered > Bioreactor > Anaerobic > Digestate | place: USA... | reverse complement strand
GAATGATTTCCTGCATAGTCTGTTTTTATTGAAGACAGAACCTGATTACCGAAACCGCCATAACTGAATATGCAAATTAAGCCATCACCTGCATCCACAATTGCATGAGGATTATAGTATATCGGATCGATGTTTTTTAGTTGAATACCGTTTGAGCCAAACAATACATTTCCATTGTTATCAATTGATTGAATATATACACCTGAGCTGCCCTGACTACCATCAAGGACCTGCAAGGTTATGCATAGGCCACCATTACTGGTGTTATAACAAAATCCACCTGTCGACTTATGTTCTGTGCTCGAATTGGCAACCTGAGTTCCGCCGGAAGACCATGTATTTCCTGCTGAATCTACTCGTTGAGCAAAGACATCATTGAGTCCGGGATTTATTGGGTTGGAACTGTTGAAGGCAGTAAAAAATCCACCATGTTCATCACTTATTATATCAGGAAAAATAAAGAAAGGTATAGTGTTCGTTGAGACTTGTACAGCATTCATCCATACCTGATCGCCATTTACATCAAAGTGTTGAGCGAACAAAGTTGAGGTCACTCCCGGAAATCCGCCAAGTTCTTCCACATACATCATCAGAAAGTCATCGCTTCCATTGGGAACCATTCTTGCTCTGGAATAATTATAATTATTTGTCTGGTCAAAAATTCGTTTAGACCACAATACAGTACCTGTTCCGGATATTTTTTGGAACGAAACCCAATTATAGGTGTTCAAATTTGCATTCCAGGCAATGATAACATTGTTTGAAGCAGTAATTCCAATCGTAGGACTGAGTCCGGTGGCAGTTGAGTCTGTCAATTCAATACCTGTATTTGACCAGACAAAATTGCCGGCGATGTCAAGCTTGTACGCAACGATTCGCAAGTCACCGGACCGGATATCCTGAAATGCAACGATTGCATTATCCTCATTATCTGTTTTCAGATCATAACGAAACAAGGCAGTTGATTGGGGGTAATTGCTTATAAGAAGACCGGAATCCGGCCATAATTTATTCCCGTCACTATCCAAAAGTTGCATGCGTAATTCGTAGTTGGAGCTAAAATTGTCGAACCAGGTTATGTAGGTGAGCCCTGATGATGTAGTAGCCGACAAAGGTGTTGCCTGCTCTGAACCTGACCAATCGGCTATTCGAGTGTTCGAAGTAGTATCATTTACGAATTGCGCAGAGATGTTCAGTCCTGCAAGCAAAGAGAAAATGAAGAGGTAGATTTTTTTCATGAGGTGAATATTTGTAATAAAATTACAAATTAATTTAACATCAGAATTCCTTTTTTAAAAAGGGAACGACAAACCTTGGTCTGATTCAGAAAATTATTTGGATCGAAAAATGGAATTATTGATATAAATACGAGATGCTATCGGGCCCGAGATTACAAATAACATCAAGTATGGAAAGGTCTTCGATAAAGCCATGTTCATTTTCGAATACCTGATGATATTTTGAAAGTGAACTTGGAGCTTTCTTTTTTGGATTGAATGAGTCTCTGAGATCTGTGAATGATATATCTTTTTTGTATTGATCCGTAAGTTTATACCGGAGAGGTCTTTTAAGAATTCGAAAAATGAGTTCGAGGCAATTGATATTGAATTTGAAAAGATTGCTTTCGTTGGAGTAAAAAAGCTCTTTAAGTTCATCTTCGTAGTATTCAAAAAAAGGAGATCGGCGGTAGGAAGAGATGATAGAACGCCAATGAATAATTTTCCAGCGTTCTTCCGTAATCATTTCAATATCTTCAATGGCCTTGCTAAAAAGTCCGGAATGACTTAAGGGAATTATTAGCGGCAATCGTCCATTAGCACCAAAAATGTGGCACCTGTTGCGGTAAGTTTGTTTTACGAAATGTTCCTTTGATTCAATGATTATCTCCTCTGCATGCAATAAAGCTTTGACATAGGATACTGGTGGCAGGTAAGCGATGGAGAATAATGATGGACCGGCATCAGCAGATCGCGAAAAATTATCGTCGTTCATAAGCACCGAGGTCTGGCAAAGGTCCTTGTGGTCGACTATTATTAAGTAAGTCGAAGTTGAGAATAGGATCAGCAGTGAGTACAGAAGCTGCACCTGCATCTATTGCCGGGGAAGAGGTAGAATCGAGCTGATAATTATTGTTTTCGATATCTCTGAATATGGGGTTTGCATTTCTTAAGATCGCTGCATAATGAGCAGGATTTGAAGTTGGAAAGGCAGCTTCAACTTTCATGATCGCATGGTCGAACATAAAATTGAATTTCCCCGGTGCTGCATTAGGAAATGAGTCGAGGGAGATCTCGCTTTCCAGATTTCCATAGACAATGCAGTTTCCAAAGTAAGCATCAATGGGTCTAATATAAACGGCATCTGAAATAAAATAGTTATTCAGATATAAACAAGGATCCTGCCGGTTGCTATTGTTCCAGAAATTGGCGAAAGTACAGTGATAAAATTTGTAAATACCACCATATAGCATGCTAGCTGTTTGTCCTCCGCAATTTGCAAAGACACTATTGAAAACCCTTGTATCTGCACCATTCAGTGAGATTCCTGCACCGGCCATGTTCTTGATGATTGTGTTTTCCATGCGAAGGTTTGGTTGCCCAGGTGCGTAGAAACTATCAACTCTCAATCCAACATATCCATTTTTAATGATTGCATTTTTTATCTCGCAATCAAAGGCACCTCTTCCGGGAATGTCACTTTGGTTTGTCAGGTTTTCTAATCTCAGATTTGATAACCAGATCAGATCCCATTGTCCAGGAACATCCTTATAGGCTGCACCTAATCTGTCTCCTTGAACAATAACAGGTTCAGCCGTAGTTCCATTAATTTTAAGGGTGCCTGAAGACAGAACGATTAATCCGGAACCCGGATGGATGTGCACATTAGTTCCTTCATTGATGATCAGGCTGCACGAAGAGTCTACGAGTGCATAGCCGTAGATTACATGAGGTTTGTCTTTATTCCATACTTCATTACATCCCAATACAAATAATGTTCCCATGCCTCCGGCATTTCCGTAAGGACTATGAAAATAGGCATCTTGACCCCATGCAACCAAATCAACATCTTGCAAGTTTCCGTTAGTTTCGAACAAAATTGAATCTGTGATAATAAGCGGGATATTTTGCATGTTAGGATCTACAGTAACTTCCACAAAGATGAAAATACTATCCTCCGAACCAATTTCTATATTCTCAAATGCTTTCCCGGGTATTCCATCTACATTCAAACGAAAATTGGAAGAGTTTCCGGATGCCAGCCGTAATGAAGAAATCCTGATTGGCTTTTTACCTGTGTTGTAAACAATAAATAGTTCTGTTGAACTTCCGACGCCGGTGAATACGGTATCAAAGACAATAGTGTCTTGCGAAAATTCCAATTTAGCATCTTTATCTGTTTCGAAATCTTCTTTTTTACAACTATAAAGAAATAGGGCAAAGAGACAGATGAAGAAGAGTGACCGTGTCAGTACAATTTTCATGGCCGCCAAAGATAGCTTATAATTTGATTTAAGGAAAACACTAATGAAATGAATCGGACAAGGTTTCAGTAGTATAAGGAACGAAATTACTTCCTAATCATTGTATAAAAACTCCATGTGTCAAATTTCAATATTGCCGGGAATCTTTGTTCAGAAAACGAATGATATGATCAAATTTATGAAGATGGTGTAGTGAATAGTTTTAACTTTTCCTGAAGCAATTTTAGTTCTTCCTTGGCGTTGGAAAGATTATTTTCGACTTCAGCAAGTAAGCCTCCCATATTTTTGGAGTTTTGAAAAAATCCGAGGTTGTTTTCGTATTGGTTAATGGTAGACTGAAGCTTATGTATTTTGTCTTTGATAAGATTTTGTTCTTTACGCATAAGGTTTCCTGACTCATCGGAACGTGAGAGCATTTCTACATTGTTCCTAAACTTATGCATATGCCTATCCTTATTTTCCATTTTCACACCATCATACAACTTGTCAAGGGCGTTTTTGAACTTTTCCCAGATCCTTTGTTTTTCTTTGAAAGGCACGTGTGAAATATTTTTCCATTCTTCAGAAAATGCTTTCAATGATTTGAGATCTTCCTCAGCATTTCCGCTCAGAATAAATTCCTGAACACGTTTAACTAATTCTTCTTTTTTCTCAAGGTTTTGAATTTGTTCTTCATCTCTTGACTTAAACTGATCTCTTTTAGCATTGAAGAACTTATCACATGCATCACGGAACTTTTTCCACAGCTTATTTTCTTCCCATGATTCTACACGACCGGCAGACTTCCATTCTTTCTGAAGATCTAAAATTTCTTTTGTGGGCTCATCCCAGTTATCATGTTCTGCATTAGCAATTGCTTCTGTCTTTTCTATAATCGCATGTTTCTTTTCTTTGTTCTCTTTGTGAACTTTTTTTATAGCGTTAAAAAACTCGCGTTTTTTTCCGTAGAAAGTATTTAAGGCAGCCCGGAATTCATGCCAAATGCGGTCGTTTTCTTTTTTAGGAGCATAACCAACTTTTTTCCATTCCTCAAAAATACCGTTGAGGGTGTCAGTCATGGTTTGCCATTGTTTCGGTTTGTCGAAATCTTCGGCAGCTATCCCTTTTGCCCTTTCAAGCAGTCCTTGTTTTAGTGCGAGATTGGCAACTTCTTCTTTTTGTCTTATCTGATAGTGGTCTCGAATCTTCTGATAAACCTGTCCGATGAGTTCACGATATCGTTTTCTAAGTTCATCGATTGTTTCAGGAGGAGTAGGGCCGAGTTCAGACCATTCCATTCTGTAAAGGCTGATCATTCGTTCAATACCGGTTATCGTTTCAACCTGTAAAAGTGCTTCTATTTTAGTGAGTAGTTGATTACGATGTTCAAGATTGCGTTTGAAATCCAGTTCACGCAAATCTTTACTCAACTTCATGTTATAATAGAAGTTGTGTACGTGCCTGTGATAAACACTTTGAATATTTTTATACTCACGATTTGGCACATTGCCGATCTCATTCCATTTGGCTGTGAGTTCATTGAACTGGGAAAAAGCCTTACCGATGTTAGTTTCTTCGGCGATGAGTTTTTCAAGATCTGCTATAACCTGTTCATTTGCTTTAATACGATCTCTGATCTCATCTTTTTTCATCTTCTTAAGCATCTTTTCCCTGTCGGAAAGGATGTGTAGAAGTTCATTGAAGCGGTCATCAAGCTTATCTTTAGGGGCTTCAAAGTCATCCGAATTACCCCCTTCATTCAGAAATTTTTGTAAAAGATCCTGATGAAGCTTTTCACATTCGGTGAGATAGCTGTTTTTGAGCTCATCTGCTTTGGAAAAAACTTCTTCCTGAATATTTTCCTTAATTAATTCTTCCAAGCTGGAAATAATTTCTTCCTTCATACGATAAGATCAATTTACATCGTCCGGAATTTATGGACGAGTCCCAAAATTAATATTAGTTTTGGTGGGGTGCGAATCAAGGCAATCTTGCATTGCCAAACAGTGATCCAATATAGAACAGAACGAATCAATTGTCAAGTATTAAGCTCAGAGAATCTTAAAATAATCTGTAATTTAACATGCTTGAAATTAAGAGGGCTAAGTGCCCGCTCGACAATTGATCAGAGTCCCGATAAATAATTATAAATACTTGAAAATCAGTATTGTGTAAAATCAGCGGTTTTCTAAATTCCATTAAATTTCTTTGTAATTTAAATTTTAATAGCTACATTTGCCACCCTTAAAAGACAAAAAATGAAGAAAGATATACATCCGGAGAACTATCGCCTGGTCGTTTTTAAAGACATTTCCTGCGATTACAGCTTTTTAACCCGGTCTACTGTAGACACAAAAGATACTATCACCTGGGAAGATGGTAAAGAATACCCCCTGGTAAAGCTTGAGATAAGTCATATGTCCCATCCATTTTACACCGGTAAGATAAAGCTTATTGACACTGCGGGACGTGTAGACAAATTCCGTTCACGCTACGCTAAAAAGCAAGAAGTAAAAAAATAATTCGTGCCGTTGCATGATTAAAAGTCCCCGTTAGCCTACGGGGACTTTTTTTTTGGAGAACATTGGTTAATTTTGAGCAACAATTAGATCCTTATGAATATTATTTTATTTGATGACGAAGCGAGAACAGGTCTTTTACCGCTGACATTTACTAAACCTGTCTCTGAATTGCGATTGGGAATTCTCACCATAAGAGAAAAATGGCAAAAGTTTATAAAGGGAGACGTTTCCTGGTCAACGCAGGACTACCTTCAAAGCAAATATCCTCTTGTCATTAAGACTGAAAATCTTTTCATTAACGGTTCTGTTTCTCCAAATGCTGAATTAGTTTCTGCTATTGAAAAATTGGAGTCCGGACAAAGCATCAGGCAGGCAGAAGTCTTGATTGCTTTCAAGGCAAAGGCTGTGTCTGCAGAATTGTTCCATAAAGAAAGAATTTACAAAGAAGAATCAGGAATAGAATTCAAGGGAAATTTAGTCAGGCTACGACAGTGCTGGGATCTTTTTTCAAAGAATGAACAAGCTATCAGCGATGACTTTCATCTCATCACCAAAGGCAGAAAATCTCAACCTGTTTCTTCCAGCAACCAAACCATCAATCCTGAAAACATTTTTTTAGAAGAAGGAGCTAAAGTCGAATGTGCAGTTCTCAATGCAAGTACCGGTTTTATATATCTCGATAAAAACTCTGAAGTGATGGAAGGTGCCATGATAAGAGGACCATTTTCGCTCGGTGAAGCGTCACAACTAAAGATGGGCGCAAAGATTTATGGGGCTACAACAATAGGACCACATTGTAAAGTGGGAGGAGAGGTAAATAATTCGGTGATATCCGGATATTCGAACAAGGCACATGATGGTTTCCTTGGTAATTCTGTAATCGGCGAATGGTGTAATCTTGGTGCCGATTCAAATAATTCTAATCTGAAGAATAATTACTCTACCGTGAAAGTTTGGAGTTTCGAGGAGGAGAACTATGTTAGTTCAGGACTTCAATTCTGTGGCTTGATAATGGGTGATCATTCCAAGTGCAGTATTAATACTATGTTTAACACAGGAACCGTTGTAGGAGTAAGTGCAAATATTTTTGGAAATGGATTTCCTCAAAAATATATACCATCGTTTTCATGGGGAGGTTCAGAAGGCTTTAACACTTATCGTCTGGAGGAAGCAATGGATGTAGCACAACGTGTATTTGAACGACGCAAGCTAGAATTCGGTGCTGCCGATCAGGAGATTTTCAAACATCTTTTTGACCTTACCACAATACACAGAGCCTGGTAAAATATTTTAGGATATATTACGTATTAGATGAAATGTTTAAATAGAAAATTCTAATGGACCAGTTAAGTGAAGTGCTTATGTATTTTGTGCCGGCCATGCTGGTGATGGTTGCTATGTTTGTTGTGCTTAAGCGTTTCGTTGAGGCCCAGAAGGAAGAAGTAAAGAATTTTCTGGAAAGAGACTTGAAGCTAAAGCTTGCCGATGACAAGAGTAAGAGGTGGAAGGAATCACAGCCTCTCAGATTACAAGCATGTGAAAGATTAATACTTTTTCTGGAGAGAATTTCGCCTAACAGTATTTTGCTGCGTGTTAACCGAACCGGAATGAATGCGACTCAGTTGCATTCTGATCTGTTGGCTACAATCAGAGCGGAGTATGAGCACAATCTATCTCAACAGCTTTATATTTCGGAGGAGGCCTGGGAAGAAGTGAAGACCGCAAAAGAAGCGATGGTTAAATTATGCCATCTTGCATACAATCTTGCCGGCAATAATGCAACAGGACTGCAGTTGAGCAGCCAGATCTTTGAACAGGCGCTAAAATTAGACTCACTTCCAACGCAAACGGCTATTGATTTTATAAAGGCAGAAGCCAGGGAGATGTTTGAGTAAGTTGTTGAATTGCGATGTGTTAATCCTAAACTAATTTTTGATCTCATGAAAAAAGGAATACAAGAGGAGAAAAAATTTATTACTGACAGTGGGATAGAGATCAAGAAGGTGTACACTGAGCATTCACAATTGAATGAGATGCCGGGAGAGTTCCCGTTTACCCGGGGAGTTCAGCCTGATATGTTTCGCAAGCGCTTATGGACGATGAGACAATATGCCGGCTTTTCAACAGCGGAAGAGTCAAATAAACGTTATCATTATTTACTCGGACAAGGAACTACAGGCTTGTCTGTCGCATTTGACCTGCCTACACAGATTGGTTATGATTCAGATCATGAATTATCCGAAGGTGAAGTTGGGAAGGCCGGTGTTGCTATTGATAGTTTGAAAGATATGGAGGTCCTTTTCGAAGGGATCAGTCTGGAGAAGATCACTACGTCGATGACTATCAATTCAACAGCATCAATATTGTTGGCATTGTACATTGCACTTGCAAAAAGGCAGGGAGCAGACCTGAAGAGTATCAGCGGCACAATACAAAACGACATATTGAAGGAATATGCTGCACGAGGAACTTATATTTATCCACCGCAGCCAAGCATGCGGATCATCACCGATATTTTTGAATACTGCAGTAAAGAAGTTCCTAAGTGGAATACCATATCTATTTCCGGATATCATATACGTGAGGCAGGATCTACGGCAGCTCAAGAACTTGCTTTCACTTTGGCAAATGGAAAGGCTTATGTACAAGCAGCAATAGAAAAGGGATTAGACATAAATGTCTTTGGAAAAAGATTGTCATTCTTTTTTAATGCACATAATAATCTTTTTCAGGAAGTGGCAAAATTCAGGGCTGCAAGAAGGATGTGGGCCACTATCATGAAAGAGCTCGGAGCAACAGAGGACAGGGCTATGATGTTGCGTTTTCATACCCAAACAGGTGGTTCGACCTTAACGGCACAGCAACCAATGAACAATATCATGCGTGTCACATTGCAGGCCTTGTCTGCAGTATTGGGTGGAACGCAGTCACTGCATACAAATGGTTATGACGAAGCCTTGAGTCTGCCAACAGAAGAGGCAGCAAGTCTTGCATTACGCACTCAGCAGATTATAGGATTTGAAAGTGGAGTGACAGAAACCGTCGATCCACTGGGTGGATCCTATTTTATTGAATCACTCACGGATGAACTCGAAAAGAAGGCTTATGAATACATCAATAAGATAGATGCTATGGGAGGATCTGTAAAAGCAATCGAGGCAGGTTACATACAAAATGAAATTGCCGGAGCTTCTTATCAGTATCAACAAGCTATCCAGAGTGGTGAAAGGATCTTAGTTGGCGTCAATCAGTTTGAAATGGAAGAGCCTGCATTCGATAAAATATTTTCAATTGATGACTCTATAAGACAAGTGCAAATCGAAAAGATTAAAGCATTAAAGAAGCAAAGGAACAATGATGCAGTCCTGCAAGCATTGAAGAAAGTTGAGACTGATGCCAAAGATGGAACAAATCTAATGCCGGGTATCATTCATGCTGTTGAGCAGTATGCTACCTTGGGTGAGATCTCAGATGTTATGCGGGGGGTGTTTGGGGAGTATAGGTAGAAAGGCAAGGGGTTAAACCAAATCATCCCTTAGCTGCAAGAATCACAAAGACCTCTTCATTATCTCGCTTCATGTAATATTTTTCACGAGCGAATTTTTCGAGATTTTCTCTGTTGGTTCTTAGTTCGTTGAGGTTTTCCTTGTTACGGCTGATCTCATTTTCGTAAAACTCCTTTTCTGATTGGAGTTTGTGCAGCTGAGAACGGTAGGAGGAGATGGTAATAAAGTCATTACGATCGAAAAAACTCAACCAAACGATGAAGCCCAGAAGAGTCAGGAAATATTTGTTCTTACACTTGTAAAGGTACTTGAGAAATAAAGGCTGCTTCTTCTTTTTCATCAATCTTAGAATTATCTGTCTGTCTTATTTAGCCAGCCTTGGCATTAATGGTGAAGGATTATTTTCGAATGAATAAGGTGTACGAAGATTTTTTCAGATGGTTCTTGTTCAATGAAATTTTTTTCTCAATTCCTTGCAGCTATTTAAGCTTTAGCAAATATGAGGATGCCGGTTGGTCCTTAACGGATAGCGTATAGAAAGAATTGTCTACAGATGCGGAAACAAGCCTAATTAAATGGTTTAAATCTCTGAATATCAGATAAGCTAAGCGTTCCGACAAGGTTCAGAACAGGTACATCAGAAAAAGTTGGGTTAAGCTTTAGTTTTGGTCTGCCTACCCGTCATGACATGGACTCCATTGGTTTTTTCAGATGCCATGAAAGGGTAACGATAATCAGTGGCAGGAACAAAGGTCTCCTTGATTGTCCTTGGAGAGACCCAACGAAGCAGGTTTAACAGAGATCCTGCTTTGTCATTTGTACCGGAAGCCCGACCGCCACCGAATGGTTGTTGTCCGACGACGGCACCTGTACATTTATCATTGATGTAAAAGTTACCTGCAGCATTCACCAATTTTTTAGTAGCCAGGTCTATCGCATAGCGGTCCTGGGAAAAGATTGAACCGGTAAGAGCATAAGTTCCGGTCTTATCAACCAGATCCAGCGTCTTGTCAAATTTTGCGTCTTCATATACATATATGCTTAGCACAGGTCCGAAGAGTTCCTCGCACATCGTTACATACATTGGATCTTTTACAAGGATCACAGTTGGGTGAATAAAATATCCTTTCGACTTATCATATTTGCCACCTGCAATTATTGTAGCCGATTTATCTTTTTTTGCCTGATCAATATATGAGGAAAGTTTATCAAAAGATTTTTCATCTATTACTGCATTTATAAAATTAGACATGTCCTCAGTCGGCCCGATTTTGAATGATTCTATATCTCTTATCAAACCTTTTTTCACTTCCGGCCAGATGCTAGCAGGGATGTAAGCTCTTGAAGCTGCAGAACACTTTTGTCCCTGATATTCAAATGCGCCTCTTGATAAAGCAGTGATCAAGGCAGGTACGTCAGCAGATGGATGTGCCATGATAAAATCTTTTCCCCCTGTTTCGCCCACTATACGAGGGTAAGATCTGTATTTATGGATATTGTTACCGATAGTTTTCCAAACCTCCCGGAAGACGCCTGTTGATCCGGTGAAATGGATTCCTGCAAAGTCCTTGTGGTTGAAGATCACTTCACCTGCAACAGGTCCTGAAACATAAACAAGATTTATTACTCCTGCAGGCAGGCCGGCTTCAATGAAAACTTTCATGAGCACATTTGCGGCATAGATCTGTGTATTTGCAGGTTTCCAAACTATTGTATTACCCATCATTGCCGGAGCTGTCGGCAGATTGCCACTGATAGCTGTAAAATTGAATGGAGTAAGTGCGAAGACAAAGCCTTCAAGTGGACGATGCTCTACACGGTTATAAACTCCTTTAGAAGAAACCGGCTGTTGGGTATAAATCTCCCGCATGTATTGAACATTGAATCGAAGAAAATCGATCATTTCGCATGCTGCATCAATCTCGGCCTGATATACATTTTTACTCTGCCCGAGCATAGTCGCAGCGTTGATAGTAGCGCGATATGGACCGGCCAGGAGATCAGCAGCTTTTAAAAATATTGATGCACGATGTTCCCATGAAAGAGCAGCCCATTCTTTTTGTGCCTTCAAAGCTGCTTTGATGGCTAATTCGACATGGCTTTTATCTCCCTGATGAAAATTTGCAAGTGTATGTTTATGATCGTGTGGACATGACAGTCGAAGCTTATTGTTGCTGCGAATCTCCTTACCTCCAATGTACATTGGAATGTCCTGGACGCCGGCCCTCATTTTTTTAAGAGCGGCGGTTATTTCCTGTCTTTCAAGACTTCCGGGAGCGTAATTTAATACCGGTTCGTTAATAGCCGGTGCAACATTGTAAATGGCGTTTGACATGGGTAAATTATTTTCTCAAAGGTATGAAATTTAGCTGCAATGATCAGGGATGAATGTTGTCAGTAAAGGGATAGTTCCTTTTTTAAATTGATCAGAAAGAACAAGATTTAGTATAAATACTTAATAATAAAGCAGTTGTGCCAGTCTTTCCTTTTCCTGAATCTGATCCTATTTAAGGCTTCTACACTTTGCCTAGATTTAATTTATGGCAGTTAACTTTGAAAAATAATGTGATTAAAGTGGATTCGTCTGAATATTTTTCCAAGAAACTATTTTCAATATTGGTTACTATTCTATCATTGGCAGCAATTATATACATGCATTTTTTTACATACTTTAGCAGAGTATGATTAAAGCTTTGATAGTAGAGGATGATCCAATGAGTGTGGAATTACTTCGAGATTATCTTGAAGATTCCAATGCTGAGATCGCTGTTCTCGGAAGTTGCGGTACCGTTAAATCTGCGATAGCAAAAATCAATAAGCTCAAGCCTCAACTTGTTTTTCTTGATGTAGAGTTGGCTGATGGTAGTGGCTTTGATGTTCTCAAGGAGATTGCGACGATTAACTTTGAGATCATTGTGATCACATCACATGACAAATATGCGATGGAAGCAGTAAAGTATAGTGCTTTAGATTATTTGATCAAGCCGATTAAATCTCCTGATCTTACTTCTGCATTAAAGAAAGTTCAAAAAAGACTTGGTGTGCCTGTCAGCAAGTCAGCAGCTAACAAAGTTTCCGGCCGTCTTGCAAATAAAGTTGCCGTACCGACTTTTGAAGGCCTGCTGTTTATTCCCATTGAAGACATCATCAGGATACAAAGTGACAGAAATTACACAGAGTTTTACCTGAATACAAAACGTAAAGTTGTTGTGACTAGATCACTGAAAAGTTATGAAGCGCTTTTGTCCGATTTTGGTTTTATACGTATACATCACAGTCATATGATCAACATGAATCATCTGGTTAAATATATCAAGGGTGTAGGAGGATACGTGATCATGAGTGACCAGAGCAAAGTGGATGTTTCAAGAAGAAAAAAAGAAGAATTTTTAGAACAATTGGCCAAGGCTTAATTGCCAGTTATCCAATAATATCAACCACTTATCCATCATTCATTCCACTTGTGAAGTGTTGATCCCACATTTATCTTCTATTATTGATTTTTACTGAACCATTTCACATTTCTACTCCTTTACACAGGTTAATCCTATGATATGGAAGACGGGGTGAAACTTTTGTCAGCCGGGTCGCAGCGACTGATAAATATCCGAAGATTTAAATAATTTTTGGAATTGGTTAACGCCGGTGTGAAGAACACCGGCGTTTTTTATTGATAAAAAATTGGAAAACCGTGTAGTAGTACTTTTAGATTATCGCATTCTTATGATAAATATACCTATCAACAAAGCGATGACAAGGATGCCAAGAAAAATATTAAAAAAGCGTTGAGTCCCCAGGTTTTTCTTTAGGGTATAATGGCCAAGAATGTTGTTGGTAAGCAATGCTAGTCGGTGGAAAGCATTTTCATTTTTTACAACATAATCGTATGCTCCGTACTTCATAGTATTTGCAGCTACCTCAGCTTTTTCTTGTCCGGAAAGAAAGATCACAGGCACATTAGGAAATCGTTCCTTAATCTTTTTTAAGACCTGCATACCGTTCATTGCCGTCGGGTCAACAGAATCCAGATGGTAATCGAGTACGATCAGATCCGGTGCTTCATACATCAGTTCCAATGCCTTCTCTCCATTGGAGAATGAGGTCAGGGTTGAGGAAGGGTACTTATCCTGAAAAAAATCCCTCAACATTTCTGACATGTTCGGATCATCGTCAATAAGGGTAACTTTTATGCTTTGAGATGTATACATAGTTATGGCAAGAGTATCAAACCTACAAGTTTATTGACAAAGATGCAAATTCTTATTCAATGAGTATGATTTGAGAACAAATCCTTTAGGTTTTCAGACCTGCAATACTTTTTTTTCGGAAATGTAAACAAGGTAGCTTTTCACCGGTGGGTATCCCATATCTGACAACACAGAAGCATACTTTTTAATTTGTTTGGAATGTATTGCCAGTTCTTTGCCGGTTTTAAAATCAATCACTATAGTTTGATCCTTGCTAAATAGCACCCTGTCAGGACGAAGGCTTTCACCTCCCGGGAGCATTATTTCCCGCTCGTTTTTGATTTCCCACTTATCAGAAAAGAAATCCTGTATCTCCGGGACAGAAAGCAGGGTGGTAATTTCCTTGAATATTTCCTCGCGGTCTGCTTCGGCTACCATGCCTTCGAATAGGATTTTATCGATAGACTTATCAAGATCCTTGACATGCTCGACTTCTGAAAGAATTCTATGAATGAGAATGCCGTAATTTATTTTTTCGCGGATCTTTTCACCGGTGATTTGTAAGAGGTCTCCGGCTCTTGAGCTAATTCCGATCTTTTCCTGCCATCTTCCCGTATTGTATTTTACTAATTTTTCTGAATGAATTTCATTGCTGTTTTTTTGGGAATCATGAATGAGTTCTGAATTACCTCGTTCATAAATATTCTCATTTAATTCACAATTCGTAAACTCTAGAGTTCTCCTGAGGAGGGAAGAGACAGTGCTTAGGTCTTCACCGTGGTATTGAGGAGTATAAATAATGAGTTGTTCTTCTGCCCGCGTAAAAGCAACATACAACATGTTAAGGTTGTCGATCAATGTTTGCATTACTTCTTCACGGTATGCACCATTAAAATATGTTTCAAGAAGACGGTTTGAGAGCAGGAGCGCAACTCTTCCCATTTCTTTATAAGGCTCTTCTTCTGCATAAGCCCAAAAAAGGTCATTCGGTCTTGGGAGTATTCTCCAATCTGCAAAAGGCATGATCACTACCGGAAATTGCAGTCCTTTAGACTTGTGGATTGTCATTATTCGAATTGCATCTTCGTTTTCAGGAATCAATACAGAGCAATTCTTAACACTATTACTTTGGTTCCACCAGTCAAGAAAGCCATCCAGGCTACTATTGTTATTGGCTGAATACTCCAACACCAGATCCTGAAATCTCTGAATGTATGCATCCGGACGTTCATGGAAGGAGAAGATATTGATCAGTTGTTCGCACAGATCGTAGACAGGTAATTTACTTAAATAGGTAATGTGAAGAGTAAATGCTTCAGGTAAAATCCTGTTGAACAATGTGCTTTCGAGACCCTCAATATCGAATAAGGTATTGCCTTTTTTCTCTTTAGACTTCTTCTTTCGTGGTATGTGATCAGAGAAGAGACTGTGGAGGTTATCAGGTTTGGTTTTTAGCAGATATTTGGAATAATAGTATATCACTTCAGTTCTGGCGATGCTGTCGTTTGTGTTGGAAAGAAAGCGCATGACATTCACCAGAAACCTTATCCTTGGTGTATTTGCTATTAATAAAGAATCAGGAGATATGATACGTGATATTCCATTTTCAATTAGGTAATTGGCAATTTCATTTCCTTCTTGATTCTTTCTGACAAGAACAGTAATATCTCTGTATGAGTAGTTTTGCCTTAATAAATATTTAATCTTCTCAACAGTGTATTTTAATGCTATTTCTTTCCAGGTCGTTTCATCTTCTTCTTCAGTTGCCTCATTTTTTCTCTCCAGGAACTCAATTTTTACATAGCCGGAACTGTCATTTTTTTTTGCAATCCCCTGAATGAGGTCTTCTGAGTATGCAAGGTCGAGTAAGGAGTGTCCTTCCGGATCTATACCTTCTCTTATTATTTCCGGGAGTACTTTAAAAAAAATATTGTTAAAATCAATCACATCACTTTTCGAACGGTAATTTGTTGAAAGGATCTGTTCATTATACAATTCCTTAAAGTGACTGAGGTCTTCAAGTATATGCACCAATATAAGATTCATATTGCCGCCTCTCCATCTGTAAATGCTTTGCTTGGCATCACCTACAACGAGTGCCATGTTTCCGGATCCGAGTGTGTTATTCAACAGTGGAAGTAAATTTTTCCATTGATAAAGTGAAGTATCCTGAAACTCGTCGATTAATAAATGTTTGAACCGGTTTCCGGCTTTTTCGTAGATGAACGGAGCATCCTGACCGGTAATGATCTCACTCAACATTTTTGGGGTATCGGCCAGGAGTATGACATTATTTTCACTCCTGTATTCACTAAATTTTTTCGAGATATCGTTTGCAATACCGAACATATAAATTCGGCGTAGTGCTTCGTACGCACTGAGGTAGCTAATAAAATCCTTTTCGAAAATAGCATTAGCTTTTTGCAGACATTCACTGAGACCTCCGTTGACAACATTGCTGATCTGTTCTTTGAGTTTAGAAGATTTTGAAAACCATTTATCAGGATCTTCCAGAGCCGAAAGTGCTCTGGTTTTTAGTCTGAAATCATCAGGAGAGTAGGCATCGATTAATTTAATGAGGTTTCCCATGACACCACTTTTTCCGTAGGCAAAGTCCTCTACCTTAAGTCCCGACTTCTCCATCAAGACTTTTGCAGCGGAGCCGCAATCTTTCATTTTTCTTTCAAATGTCCTGCGGATATTTTTCAGTGCACCATAGATCTCTTGAATTCTTTCACGACTCAATGTCTTTGATTCATCATAGTGATCTTTAAAGAGCTCATTGGCGACTAAATGAATATCGGATTCAACATTCCATCCTTTATCTTCTTCAAGTTTTTGGAAGATGAGTGCTCCAAGCCATTCGGTCAATGCTATGTCATTGCCTACTTCTTTTAAAAGTCTGTCAGTTACTTCTAAAATTGCATCTTCTAATCCGATTTCAACTTCGAGTCTCAACGGCAAATGCATTTCACGCGCCAGAGAACGTAGTATCCGCTGGAAAAAACTGTCAATAGTGCTGACATAAAAGGAAGAATAGTTGTGAAGAATAAGTTTAAGGACTTTGTCTGCTTGTTTTTTTAAATTGATTTCAGGTAGTTCTTCTTTTAATGCATCGTGAAGAGAACCACCTGAACCTTTGCCAAGATCAACCAGTGCTTCAACGATCCTGCTTTTCATTTCAGAGGCAGCCTTATTCGTGAATGTAATTGCTAAAATGTGTTGGTAGTCATCCGGATTTTGTAATACCAAACGCAGGTATTCCTTAACCAGGATAAATGTTTTACCTGAACCGGCAGAAGATTTGTAAATTTTTAGTGCATTCATCGAGTAAAATATCAAGCATGTGTCCCGGTATGCTTTAAAAAAGCTTAGAGATAGCCCTGCCAAATAGTGCAACTTCTAAAATATGCACTAAGGTTTTTTTCCTGTGAGAATATTCCATAAACAGAAGATCCGCTACCGCTCAGCGAAGCATATACTGCTCCATACTTGTACATTTTATTTTTAATATTACGGATTCCGGGATATTTCTCAAATATACTAGGTTCAAAATCATTTTTAATGCAATCCTTCCATTCCTGAATTGGTCGTTGGATTCGTTCTTTTAATGGAACTTTTTGTTTTGTTGGTTTTACATTCGCGAATGCCTCAGCAGTACTGATATGCGCACGGGGTTTAACAATCACAATAAATTGATTCTTGAGTTTCAGGGAAATTGGTTCAAGAATTTCACCTTTGCCTGTTGCCAGCATGGGCTTGCTTTTAATAAAAAATGGACAGTCGGCACCCAGATTTATTGCCAGAGACTCTAGTTCATTATCATTTAGGTTTAATTTAAAAATTTTATTGAGCAGCACCAGGGTGCTCGTTGCATCCGAAGACCCTCCTCCAAGGCCGGCACCTATGGGTAATATTTTGTGGAGATATATTTTTACGGATGGCAGGTCATATTTTTCAGAAAGTAATTCGTATGCCCGGATGCAGAGATTTTTTTCCTTAGGACCAAAGAGTCTCAGACCGCTGGATTTAAATTCGGCTGATTGCCGGGAGCTTTCATTAGGAATAATCTCAAGTACATCTGTCCATTGTACAGAGTGAAAAATTGTTTCTATAGAGTGATACCCGTCACTTCTTTTTGATATAATGTCGAGGCCAATATTTATTTTACAAACAGGAAAAGCGATCATGGCCTGGCTTTCGAATAATTGTTTTATGTGGGAGCGAGTACGATATTACTTTTTCGTTTACAGAACCGGATCAGAGAATTTTTTTTTTTTTATCCCTCAACTACAACGCCCATCGAGCTGAACTTCATAATACGACTATGAACTAATTCTTTTCTGTCAATTTTTAATAATGTCCCCAGGTGATTTTTGATTTCTTTTTTTACTATCTTAAACATTTCTTCCGGAAAAGAATGAGCACCTCCAATAGGTTCCTTTATAATTCCATCTATCAATTTCTGACTTAGCATATCTTCTGCCGTAAGTTTCAGAACTTCTGCAGCCCTTTCCTTGAAATCCCAGCTTCTCCATAAAATTGAAGAACAGGATTCGGGAGAAATAACGGAGTACCAAGTGTTTTCAAGCATGAGGACTTTATCACCAATTCCAATTCCAAGAGCTCCGCCTGATGCACCTTCGCCTATGATGATGCAAATAATTGGCACCTTAAGTTTAGCCATTTCAAAAAGATTCCGTGCAATAGCTTCGCCCTGACCTCTTTCTTCCGCTTCCAAGCCGGGGAAGGCACCGGGAGTGTCGATCAGCGTCACTACCGGTTTGTCGAATTTTTCGGCAAGCTTCATTAATCTTAAAGCTTTACGATAACCTTCGGGATTGGCCATTCCGAAATTCCTGAATTGTCTTTGCTTGGTACTGGCACCTTTTTGTTGCCCAATGAGCATCACAGTCTGCCCTCCGATAGATCCAAATCCTCCAACGATGGCCTTGTCGTCTTTCACCGTACGATCACCAAAAAGCTCGACGAAATTTTTTTCTGTTAAGGCCTCGATATATGAAAGGGTATAGGGTCTGTCAGGGTGACGCGACAATTGGACTCTTTGCCAAGGGCTGAGATGAGTATATATTTTTTTTCTGGTTTCTTCAAGACGTAATTCCAGTTGCCTGACAGCAACACTTACATCAACCTGGCTTTTTTCACCAATGAGTTTTTGCTTCTCAATCTGATCTAGTAAATCTGCAATGGGTTTCTCGAAATCAAGGAAATTCATTTTTCAAATATTATGCTTGCAATATAGCAAATCCCTTATATTCATGCCCCGTGATTTCAGCCTGCAAACATTAAGTTTGATATGGTTTTTGAGAAATCTTTTACTTAGGGTGTTCATTTTCAAAGTCAAGCAAATCTACTTGTTATAAAGAATATGGAGGTTTAAAACGGAATCAGGTAATGTGTATTGTTTTTTCAGCATGGAGGTAGCTGCATCTAACACCTTGATATTTTTTCCTTCTATTAAAAACAATTCATTCATTACCGGGTCAAACTTCAGACTTTGTATTGGCGTGACGGTGCTTTGCGTAAATGACCCAATATCGACTTTATAATTCCAAAGTCCCTGGTCAGTTGCTAAGTAAAATTCATTCGTCTGAAATTGGTATACGTCGTTAATTGTCATGCCGCCAAATATTCTTAAAGGAGTTGTTCTGTTGAGTTGAAGGTTAAAAATGTCAACAACAGCCATTCCATTCGAATGTCCAAATATGTATAGCTCATTCGGAGATCTTCTAAACATTGAAAGAACGTCCATGTTAACGGAAGCTTCCAAAGTCAGCACACCGCTGGGATAAAAGAAGGTGCCAATTTTTCTGTTCAGCGGGTTGAGGTAGAGCAATTCAGCTATCAAATAATCGCCTAACCTGAACATTGATCCCGGTCGGAAGTAGCCTTGCTGTGCAATTTCAAAACGTTGTAAACCATTTGCATCAAAAGCCTTTAACCGGCCATCATAGTAGGAAACGAAGTTTAATTCATCCTGAAAGTGCAGGTATTCAAAACACTGATTTCCAATAGGGCATAAGCCGGATATTTCTTTAATCAAGTTCCCGTTACTTGCGTTCAGAACTGTGAACGGACCTGATCGGCTTCCTAAAATATTTAACCTCCGGTATCTGGAGCTTACTGAGCTTGAGCGATAATCGCCATTGACATGAGTGAGTAAACTATAACCTTGAAGTGTATCGAGTTCGAAAACAGACACAGTTGACGAAGTAGCGTTAATGGCAAGCAATTTAAGCCGTTCAACAGGAAGCGCCTGAATTTCAATTTCTCTTGCCTTCCGGCTGGTGTTGGTGCCATCTGAGGCAGTTATCGTGATCAAATAATGACCACTCTCCAGTGCAGTATTGTTGACAATGTATAATGTGTTGATATGAAAGCTATTGTTTTCAGGTTGGTAAAGCACGGCACTTGATGCAGGAGTTCCATTCATGTAAAGCAGTTGAAGACTAATGAATGTTAATGACTTATCATCTGAGATGTGAGCTTCAACCTGGAAAGTATCACCGGCTAGAAGAAGAATGCTTCCTTCCGGTTTGATAAAACTTATAACAGGATCGAAGTTAGATTCTTTCTTACAGTTCCATAGTAGTGAGGACAATAGAAGTATCAGCAAGCTATTCTTCATTTCATCCAATTTAATTTGGAAAACATTTTCAATAATTTATCCATGTAAAATAAGAAAAATAAGCATATTCATTGAAGGTCGTTTTAAGATATTTACAAAAAAAAGAGTGATACGCATAAAGCCGATTTGGCAAATATATTTATGAACATGCTTTTTTGGGCTCGTCTAAATAATTAGCTTCGCATCCCGTTTGAAGAAAAATTTTCTTCAGGGAAAAAGATCACAGCCTTTCATTATCTTTGAATAATATGTCAGAATCAGGAGAACAGCTCAGCGCCGGGGAAGCTATTGCCAGAAAAAGGGTGGCAGTAAAGCCGGCATTCAATGCTGTTCAGTCACAGCAATTCGGAAAACTTCCTCCACAAGCTCTTGATCTGGAAGAGGCTGTATTGGGTGCCCTGCTTTTAGAGAAGGATGCTTTAACATCCGTCATTGATATTCTTACGGCTGAAGCTTTTTATCGTGATGCGCACAAGCTTATTTTCCTTGCAATTCGTCGATTGTTTGATCGCTCAGAGCCAATTGATATTCTTACTGTTTCTAATGAATTAAAAAAGAGCGGAGAGTTGGACATCGTTGGCGGTCCGTTCTTTATAACTCAACTTACGAATCGTGTTGCATCGGCAGCAAACATCGAGTACCATTCAAGGATTATTTTACAAAAGCATATTCAAAGAGAATTGATACGAATCTCTTCTGAGACAATTCGTGATGCTTACGAGGATACCAGCGACGTATTTCAACTGCTTGATCGAGCAGAGAAAAATTTGTTTGATGTTGCACAGGGAAATATTCGCAGAAATTATCAGGCCATGAGTATCATGGTCAGTGAAGCACATAAGCAGATCGAAGCAGCGCGATTACATACAAGTGGAATATCAGGAGTTCCGTCGGGATTCACATCCCTTGATAGAATTACATCCGGTTGGCAAAAATCCGATCTGGTCATCGTTGCTGCACGTCCCGGTATGGGAAAAACAGCGTTGGTATTATCGCTTACAAGAAATGCTGCTATTTCCTTTAAGAAACCTGTAGCAGTGTTCTCTCTGGAGATGTCTTCGGTCCAGTTGGTACAAAGAATGATCTCTTCAGAGACCGCAATACCATCCGATAAGTTACGAAAAGGTGATTTGGACAAAGATGAGTGGAATAATTTGGTGTCGATGACAGGCAAACTGTCTGCTGCACCGATTTATATTGATGACACTCCTGCCTTGTCGATTTTTGACCTTCGTTCCAAATGTCGTCGTCTAAAGGCACAGCATAATGTAGAGTTGATCATTATCGACTATCTACAGTTAATGCGAGCTGAAGTCGATCATAAGTCCGGTAACCGGGAGCAAGAGATCAGCATGATATCTCGTTCACTTAAAGCCATAGCCAAAGAACTGAACGTACCGATCATAGCACTTTCTCAGTTGAGTCGTGCTGTTGAGACAAGAGGCTCTTCAAAGCGACCACAGCTAAGTGATCTCCGTGAATCCGGAGCCATTGAGCAGGATGCTGATATGGTTTTGTTTATCTATCGACCGGAATATTATGGATTAGAGTTTGATGAAAATAATATGTCCACCAAAGGTATTGCTGAACTGATCATTGCAAAGCATCGTAATGGAGCATTGGATACTGTGAAGTTGAAGTTTATCAATCACCTTGCTAAATTTACAGATCTGGAAGATTCAGGATCAGGCGAAGCTCCGAGTGGAAGTGTTATGGATTATCAAACTAACCGGATAATCGTTGGGTCGAGAATGAATGATATGAGTGATTCAGGAGAAGATGCTCCTTTTTAAAATTAGCTATACCGGTCACAGAAATTTATTTAGCGATTTAGACGCCTTCTTCTTCAAGAAGTTGTTTTTCGTATAATTCACAGTAGAGCCCTTTTTGAGTCATCAAGCTCTCATGAGTTCCTTCTTCTATGATCAAACCATGATCAAGAACAATGATCTGATCTGCATTTTTGACGGTCGAAACACGGTGACTTATTATGATCGCAGTTCTGTCTGACATCACTTCTCTTAGGTTTTGCAATATGCTTTCTTCAGTCCTCGTATCAACTGCACTCAGGCAATCATCGAATAGTAACAAGGAAGGGTCCTTAATGATGGCACGTGCTATAGAGACTCTTTGTTTTTGTCCTCCTGAAAGTGTGATACCTCTTTCACCTAATATTGTTTGGAAGCCCTTTGGAAAATCAATGATATTATCATAGATCACTGCACGGTGTGCAGCAGACTCAACTTTACCTTTCCTTTCTTTCTCGTCAATATCATCCGTTAGTCCAAAAGCAATATTATTTTCTATTGTATCACTAAAGAGAAAGTTGTCTTGCGGCACAAAACCAATTTGTTTTCTGAGAGAGTTCAAATTCCATGATTCAATGGGGATGCCGTCGATCAAAATTTTCCCCTTGGTCACGTCAAACATTCTTAGTAATAAATTGGCAATAGTTGATTTCCCTGATCCTGTACGACCGATAATTGCAAGAGATTTCCCTGCTTTTACTTTGAATGAAATGTCCTGCAATGCTGTTATTCCCGAATCAGGATATTTGAATCCGACATTGATAAATTCGATATCCCCTTGTAGTTTTTTTGCTTCATTATTTCCGGAGATTATTTCCGGTTTTATATGTAGAAATTCATTGATCCGTTCTTGTGAAGCCGCAGCTCTTTGAATTATTGATGTCACCCAACCTAAAGCAGCAACCGGCCAGGTCAGCATATTTACATATATAATAAATTCTGCAATGTTCCCTGCAGAAGCACGTCCTGCCATTACTTCTTGTCCGCCAACATATATGGTAAGTAGGGTGCTAAGCCCGACGAGTAAAAGCATTAAAGGAAAAAACATGGAATTTACCCTGACAAGTTGCATGTGCTTTTCTTTATACAACTCACTTTCTTGTTCGAATCTTCCGGAAGTTTTTTCTTCTTTCACGAAAGATTTAAGAATACGAATTCCGCTAAATGCCTCCTGAACAAAAGTGCTAAGATGACTTTGTTGTTGTTGGATTTCTTCACTTCTTTTATTCATGATATTGCTCACTAAATAAATTGAGACCGAAAGAAATGGGAGAGGTGCAAGAACATATAAAGTGAGCTTGGCATTAACCTGTATCATGGTTATCATGATCAGAATAAAAAGGATGATAAGGTTTATGCTATACATCACAGCAGGACCAACATACATTCTTACCCGGCCAACATCCTCACTAATTCTATTCATCAAATCGCCGGTATTATTTCTTCTGTAGAACGACATTGATAGAATCTGGTAATGATTGAAAATTTCGTTCTTGAGATCAAATTCAATTTTTCGGGACATTACTATTATTGTTTGCCTCATTAGAAACATCAATACTCCACGAAGAATTGCAACTATGATGATGGTGAGAAAAAATATGAACACAATATGTGTGATCGTTGAAGTTAATTCTGTCTTATCCGCAACGTTTGTCAATTCCTTGCCTTTTTCGACGGCTGATACTACCTCATCTAAGGACTCCCTGACTTTCTGTGCAGGGTATATGGCGCCAAAGTTCTGAGCAATGACAAAGATGGTCCCTAAAACTAATAGCCATTTGTACTTTAAGAAGTACTTATTTAAGTGTTTTAATGACTTCATATTCAGGGTGAAACGGGTTTGTTTGTTGCCTCAGAAAATAACTTTATCTTTGGCGGTCTGCCGTTAATCAGACGGTAAATTTAAACAAAGCTCAATAATATGATAGAAGTGAAAGATGTAAAAAAGAAGAAGACCAATGATAATTCGGTTTTTGGGAATTCTTCTTTTTCGGAGCATGAGCAAGTAATGTTTTGTTACGATAAAGCAACAGGATTAAAAGCAATTATTGCCATCCATGATACAACGCTCGGACCGGCACTCGGTGGAACGAGAATGTGGAATTACCAAAATGAAGCTGAAGCCTTAACAGATGTGCTGCGTCTCTCGCGTGGAATGACATACAAAGCTGCAATTAGTGGTCTGGGTCTGGGTGGTGGAAAAGCGGTTATTATCGGGGATGCTAAAAAGGACAAGACGCCGGAAATGTTTCGTCGTTATGGTCAGTTTATCGAATCACTCAATGGACGATATATAACTGCTGAAGATGTTGGAACTTCTACTGCTGATATGGTATCTGTTCGTGAAACTACAAAGAACGTTACCGGTCTTCCTGAAAGTATGGGCGGAGGTGGAGATCCTTCACCTGTTACTGCTTATGGCGTTTTTATGGGAATGAAAGCTGCAACAAAGGAATGTTGGGGCTCAGATAGTCTTGCAGGTAAGAAAATTGCTATTCAGGGTGTAGGTCATGTTGGAGAAAACCTTGTTCGACTTGTTTCTGAAGAAGGTGCAAAGGTTTACATCACAGATATCAATGAGGAGCAGCTGGCTATTATTTCGCAGAAGTACGGAGCAGAAATTATTGGTTTGGACAAGATCTACGATTTGGCTACAGATATTTATGCTCCTTGTGCTCTTGGTGCTACTCTGAATACAGCCAACATAAAGAAGTTAAAGTGTTCGGTCATAGCCGGTGCCGCAAATAATCAGATGGCCGATGAAAGTATTCATGGTAAAATGGTGTCTGATAAAGGCATATTATATGCACCTGATTTTTTAATTAACGCAGGCGGATTGATCAATGTTTATTCTGAATTGAAAGGCTATGATAGAGCGGAAGCTTTAGAGCAGGCTAAAAAGATTTACAGCACAACACTTGAGATCTTTAAAATGGCAAAAGAAGAGAACATTACTCCCGGAGAAGCTGCCAGAAAGATCGCAGAATTGAGAATTGCCGCAGCTAAAACTGTTGGAGCTTAATTTTTCTTTTAATTGATTTAACTGGTTTGGGCATTCAACGTTCTTACCCATAATAAAATATTGATCCATTCAGATTATGCTTAGCCGAAGACAACTCAGGATAAAAGTGTTGCAGAGTCTGTATGCTTTTTTTCAGGGGCAAAAAGGTGATGTTGCAATTGCGGAAAGAGAATTGTTTCGTAGCATCGATAAAGTCAATGAACTTTATATTTATCTTCTTTTGTTCCTTCAGGAATTGGCTGAAACCGACAAGCTCGACGAAGGCGAGTTAGGGCAGAAGTTTTATCCAAACAAGGAAGAACTAGCTGCAAAGTACAGGCTATATAAACTTAAATTTATTGAGGAACTCAGTGCAAGTGATGAGTTTCAACAGCAAATTGCGCACTACAAATTGTCATGGCAGAAAGATGCGGACCTGGTAAGGAAATTATACCTTGAGCTTAAACGATCTGATGAATACAGGGCACTCATCAGAGGGGAGAATGTAAACGAAAGAGATTTTCTTGTTGAGCTGGTTAAAAAATATTTTTTACAGCTTGAGGCTATAAGCCATCACCTGGAAGAGGAAAACATATTTTGGTTAGATGATCTGGATTTCATTTGTCATATCATTATCCGCATGATTAAAAGTTATTACGATACCGGTAAGTTTGCACTCACTCCACTATATAAAGACGAAGAGGATGACAAAGAATTCGTGAAACTTCTGTTTGTTAAAACGGTCATTAATAATCCTGAGTATGAGGCAGCCATAAGTGAAAGAACAAAGAACTGGGAGGTTGAGCGCATTGCCTTGATGGACATATTGATATTAAAAATGGCACTTGCAGAACTGATCCATTTCCCAAACATCCCGATTAAAGTTAGTATCAATGAGTATATTGATATTTCAAAAGAATACAGTACTCCAAAAAGTAAACAGTTTGTAAACGGTGTTATTGATAAGCTGGCGATCGATTACAAAGACCAGGGGAAAATCATCAAGAGTGGAAGAGGACTTATAGGATAAAACCAGCACGAAAAACATAATCTACTAATAAATAATCAGAAAATTAATTTAATTTGTAAAAATGAAAACGAAAGAAACTTCTCTTGCACTACTGTTGGCGATATTCTTCTGTTTTGCCTGCAACTCACCGAAGTCCGAACACTCGGATATTCCCGACAATGCAATTAATCCTGCTGTCATCGATAACCCGGCTTCTGCTGATGGTTCTTCAAATGCAAAAGTTCCTGTGATGACATTTGATAAAACTGAACATGATTTTGGAAAAATTGTTGACGGTGAACAAGTGTCATTTGCTTTCCGTTTCAAGAATACCGGTGATGGTGATTTGCTGATCCGCTCTGCCAGCGGTAGTTGTGGATGCACCGTTCCAGAATGGCCCAAAGACCCGATTGCTCCGGGTAAGAGCGGTGTGATTACGGTTACCTTTAACAGTGAAGGAAGATCCGGTACTCAACATAAGACGGTGACTCTGGTTGCAAATACGCTCCCTAACACGACAACAATTTCAATTAGTGCAGAAGTGGAAAAAGCGAAATGATTCACCGGAGATAATTATATTAAATAAACCTAAATTTCAAAACTACGTCCATGTTATCAATTATTTTACAAGCAGCTCCACAAGGTGGAGGAGGAATGATGCAAATGGTATTTCTGATAGCCATCATCGTTGTATTTTATCTTTTCATGATCCGTCCGCAAATGAAAAAGCAAAAGACGGAACGTAACTTCAGAGAGACACTTGAAAAGGGGGCTAAGGTAGTTACGATTGGTGGCTTACATGGCAGGATACTGGAGGTGAATGACCGCACCTTCATGATCGAAATTGACAACAATGTGAAAGTTCGGGTTGAGAAGTCGGCGATTTCTGCGGATGCAACAAAAGCCCTCGACCAGCCTGTAGCACCGGCAAAATAAGTATAGGGGCTGATGGTTAGAAGAGTATGAACATGATTGAATGTTATCTCCAAACTGACACGTGAAAGACGAACACAAGGTTAGTACGATAAATGAAAAGCGTAAACGTTTTCGGATCAGCCGCAGACTTTCAATTGTATTGTTTTGTTTTTTTATAGCAACGATTTTCTGGCTGTTGCTCGCCTTGTCGAAGGACTATCCTACAACGGTTAGTTTTCCCATTGTCTATAATAATTTACCTGGTAAAAAAGTTATCGTTAATGATCTGCCTGATTCAATAGCACTTGATATAAAAGCTACGGGATTTAGAATTCTTGCCTACAATTTTATTAAAAAAAGAAAACCTCTTGAGATTGACGTTGCTTCCCGGCTGTTGAGTGGAAGACAATTACAAGGTGAGATTTTAGCCTTACCTACCAAAGCCTTTTCACCGGATTTCTCCAAACAGTTCGGCCCGGACATTACGATTACAGGATTTCAACCTGATTCAATTGTTTTTTATTTTAGTGATCTCATTGTAAAAAAAGTGGCAGTGAATCTGGTAATGGATCTGAAATTCGATAAGCAATTCGATTTTGCAGGTGATATAAAATTACTTCCGGACAGCGTTGATATTGCCGGACCACCTTCAATTGTTAACTCTCTCACCCAGGTTGATACCGATCCGATTGTTTTATCGAATGTCAAAGATGCCATCCGAACAGAGATCGGCCTGAAGAATCAAAAGGTACTGACTTATAGTTCTCCAACAATTAAAGTTGAAATACCCATTGAGAAATTTACTGAAGGGAATGTCAGTGTCAGGATCCAACCCTTGAATGTGCAGGCAGGTTATTCTTTAAAGACTTTTCCTGATAGAGTTAAGCTACGTTATCTGGTCGCTCTTAGTAAGTATAACGAAGTAAATGAACACATGTTTGATGTTGTTGTAAACGCAGAGACGACAGTCAATTCTCCCCCTGAAAAGCTGGATGTGGAGATTGTCAGATACCCGACATTTATCCGGTCGGTATCTATAGAACCTGAGGCTGTCGACTATATACTTCGAAAGCTATGATGATCATAGGGATTACGGGAGGAATAGGAAGTGGGAAATCGGTTGTATGCTCCATATTCAGGGCTCTCGGTGTCCCTGTTTATGATGCTGATCAGGAGGCTAAAAAGTTATATGATAACTATCCTGAGCTGGTCGAAAAAGTCAGTACTGAGGTGTCTGCTGAGGTTTTCGATAAGAACGGAAAGATTGATAAGAAAAAATTGGCAGAACTCGTATTCTCAGACCCTGAAAAACTGAAGGTGCTGAACTCCCTTGTTCATCCTGTAGTAAAAAAGGATTTTCAAAAGTGGTGTGCGATGCACGAGAAGCATACTTATGTAGTTAAGGAAGCAGCTATATTGTTCGAAAGCGGATCACATAAAGATTGTGATTATGTTATATCTGTTACTTCGCCACTTGAATTGCGAATTCAAAGGGTTAGAGAAAGAGACAGGAAGTCAAGGGCTGATGTGGAGAAGATTATTGAGAATCAATGGTCGGATGAAGATAGAAATAAAAGGTCTGATTTCATTCTGAATAATGATGAACAGGATCTGTTGATTCCCCAGGTTTTAAGCATCCATGATAAGTTAAGTAAAGGAAAGATTGAATCTGCAGGAGTGAAAGAGATAAACAAATAGGATGGAGAAGTTCGGAAATTTTATTGATTTTACTAAATACGGATTATACTGTATTCCCGGTGATTTTTACCTTGACCCCAAACGGATTGTTCAGACTGCCGTGATCTCCCATGCACACGGCGATCATGCTGTACCCAATAACAGGAATGTATATTGCACCAAAGGCACTCGCGAATTAATGGGAATGAGATATAATGCATCAGCAAGATCAAATTTTCATATTCGGGAATATGGTCAGGAATTTATGATAAATGATGTAAGGATCAGTTTTCATGCAGCGGGTCATATCCTTGGCAGCGCCCAGATCCTCTTAAGGTATCAGGGTGAAAGGTATTTGTATACCGGAGACTTTAAATTGCAGCCGGATAAAAGTTGTGAATCTTTCGAATTCGTTGAATGTGATCATTTGATCACTGAAACTACTTTTGCAGATCCTGAATACAATCATCCTGAACCAATTTCTGAAATTAAAAGGTTGAATGATTCAGATCAGAACGTTGTGATCGGAGCTTATGCTGTCGGTAAGGCACAACGGATCACTCAGATGTTAGCAGAGCATTGCCCTCACAAGAAAGTGTATGTTCACAATGGGGTAGCTGCATTTCACAAGGTTTACGAAGAGCATAACCGCGATCTGGGTAATTGGTATCCTTATAGAAGACAAGATTTTTTAGATGGAACCAATGCGGTATATATTTTACCTCCATCGCATTTCGCCCGTTATTCCCGTAATCGAAATGTGAAAAAAATCTTTGCCACCGGCTGGAAGCGACCTTATTATTCTTGTGATGACATATTGAGGATCAGTGATCATGCAGACTGGCAGGACGTGCTGACGCTGGTAAAAGCTACCAAGACAAAGTATGTATATACGGTACACGGTGATGGGAGTTATTTAATGGATCATCTGAAAGATTCCGGAATTGGAATAAGAAGACTTTCCTGACTCAGAAAAGCAGAAATCATTTTATTAAATCAAATTTCTTCTTACATTTAAGAAGATGAAAATTCTTTCAGCCGAACAGATCAGACTTGTTGATCAATTCACCATTGATCAACAAAACATCCTATCACATGATCTGATGGAAAGAGCAGCATCAAGCTGTTGCAACTGGCTTGAAGAACGCGTTAACAAGGAGCAGAGAATTGCAATTTTTTGCGGTCCGGGAAATAATGGTGGCGACGGACTGGCAATTGCGAGAATATTGATTAAGTCAGGATATCAAATTAAAGTATTTATCCTGGGCATCTTTCAAAACCGTTCTGAAGACTTTGAAAAAAACTTAAAACTCCTCGAGGAAACTGATAGTAGCACAATATCAGTTATTAATACTATTGATGATTTCCCATTTGTTACAGAGGAAATGCTGCTTATTGATGCATTGTTCGGAACCGGATTGTCGAGGCCTATTGATGGTCTTGCCGGGAGATTGATCAGTTATCTGAATGAAAGTGGTGCAAAAATAATTTCAATTGATATTCCAAGTGGTTTATATACTGATTCATTACCTGAGAAGGATGCTCACATCATACAGGCAACAGGTACATTGAGCTTTCAATTGCCAAAATTCAGTTTCCTATTTCCAGGAACCGGTAAGTATGTTGG
>Ga0116142_10001292_pt1 | contig 30434 bp, 34 predicted proteins | sample AD_UKC033_MetaG_FD_89785 | JGI IMG/M metagenome (GOLD analysis project Ga0116142, IMG submission 89785) | Active sludge microbial communities of municipal wastewater-treating anaerobic digesters from USA - AD_UKC033_MetaG | ecosystem: Engineered > Bioreactor > Anaerobic > Digestate | place: USA... | reverse complement strand
TACTTTAGCTATTCCAGTTCCACCACTTTCATCATAAGCATCAGCTTTTAAATAAATAGTTCCAGAAACCTCGGATAAGACAGATGAAGGACTAATGATTGTTACTATAGGAGGGGTGGTGTCATAAGCAGCAGCTTTATAAGCATAACAATAATTCGTATATTTAGTTTGAGTTGCGCCACCATCAGAATATATTGTTATCTCACATATCCAATTATATTTTAAAGGATCCGCATCCGTAAAAGAGCCATACATTTCCGTTGCCCCAGAATCACACAATAAAGATGGCGATGGAGCTAAAGAAAGAGTTTTTCCCTGAATAGTATCTCCGCAATAATAATAAGGGTCGCTACTCCCTGTATCAAAACTGGTTTCTGTATTAAAGTCTAGTATCAAATCAGCAGACACAAAACCTATACTAAAAATAACTATAAGAATAGAGAAAAATATGACTATTAAAGATAATATACGTTTTGTTTTTTCTTTATTTTTTTTCATATTCTTAATTTATGTTTGATTTGCAAATATTAGTATATTATAGAATATGTTAAAAAATAAAGCAACAAAAAAACAAGGCCTTCCCCTGTTCTATTGTATAAAGGTAATTGCTTCTCCTTTTTTCTTCCCTCTTCCTGTTCTTCCTATTCTGTGTACATAATCATCATAAGTGGCTGGCAAATCATAATTAATAACATGGCTGATATCGTCTATATCTAATCCTCTGGCAGCAACATCAGTTGCTACCAATATGTTAATTTGGTTTCTCTTAAATAAACTTAGCGATTTTTGTCTTTTAGCTTGAGTCTTGTTTCCGTGAATTGATTCTGCCTTAAATCCCTTCTTTAATAATTCCTTAGACAGTTTTTCAACTCCATATTTAGTTTTTCCAAAAATAAGGACTTTGTGAAAACTATCTTTTGATAAAAGCCTGCATAAAATATCTAATTTGTCTTCTCTTCCTATTCTTACTACATCTTGATTAACATTAACTGATGATTCTTGAGTTTTAACTGAAATCTTTATCGGCTCTTTTAAAAATCTTTTGATTAATTGTTCTATCTCTTGAGGAATAGTTGCTGAAAAACAAAGAGCTTGTTTTCTCTCTGGCATTAATTCAATTAAATATTTAATGTCTTCAATAAATCCCATATCAAGCATTCTATCTGCTTCATCTAAAATTATTGTATCAAATGTAGACATGTTTATTGATTTTCTTTGAACCAAATCTTTGATTCTTCCTGGGGTTCCAATAACAAAATTATGAGATCTTCTTAAATTAGAAAATTGCTTACCCATACTTGTTCCACCAATACAAATTACAGAAAAAATTCTTAAACCATAAGTGAAATCATTTAATTCTTTTTCAATCTGAAGAGCTAGCTCTCTTGTTGGAACAATAATTATTGTTCTGCTCTTTTTTAAAATTACTTTGTTAATTATTGGAATTAAAAAGGCTGCTGTTTTTCCTGTTCCAGTATTAGCAATACCCACAACATCTCTTCCTTCTAGAATTAAAGGAATAACTTTATCCTGAATTGGGGTTGGTTCTTGATATCCTTTTTTAACAATGTTTTTTTTCAAAGATTCTTCAATTTTAAAATCAACAAACTTGTGTGTTGGTACATATGGATCTTCTTCTAGAGCGCATTTGCTTGTTTGAACAAATTTTGAAACATCGATTTTGTTGCCAGAAAATTTTGATTTCCTTCGATTAAACGATCTGCCTCTGAATTTACCAGTATATCTTTTTTTAAACGTTTTATTTTGCATAAATTTAATAAAAAAACGGAAAACTCTTAAATAAAGAGATTCCGCTTTAGATCTCAATATCTTCTATACTATATTATATTTTAAAACTTTTGTCAATATTAAAGCCCTCTAATTATTGGGCTTTAACAATGCATAATCATTTGTTTCTTTGGATCAAATTTGATATTGTTTATACAATTAATGTTTTTACAATCTTGGCAATCGTAATTTTTACAATTATAACCACTATATATGCAATTTTTATTTTTGCACTTATCACATTCTTCTGTTTCTCCGTAAGCAATACAATTGCTGTTGTTACAAACAAGACAACAGCCTAAACACTTATTTAAAGATATAAAGAATGCTGGTTTCCTTTTTTCTAATTTCAACAATTTAATCATCCCCAAAGAATAACAATATTAAGTACTGCTTAATTTATATCTAATATTACTCATGTTTGTCAAATTATATAAAAAACCGCTCTTTATTGAGCGGCTTTAATACAATCATCAAAACATTTTTTTGGAACGTGTCCCTGATTAAAACAATTTTTGATACATTCTTTTTCTTTTTCTTCAAAATGCATCATTTGAGAAGGTATTGCTTTCATATCTTCCTTATACCCTTTAAATTTATTATCAATTTCCCTATTAATGATTGGCATATCTTCTTTTTTTAAAACTTTGATGTTTTGAGCAATAAAATCATAAGTACGCTTTTCTCCCACAGCAACAACAAGGTTTCCTTTTTCTATTTCTGGCAATTTTTCTTTGTCTGCTTCTGTTAAATCAATATTCCTTAATCCTTGAGGGGTTTCAACTATTAAATAGTTTTCCCCTTCTTCAAAAACAACTCCTGCAATTCCTCTGTCTCTCATTTCTAAACTTCCTTTCATTAGAAATTGATTGATTGGATGGTTGGCTCTTTCTATTCTTTCTGCAACCTTAGCATAAGTTAATACTCCTCCAAAAACCATTATGAAAATAATTAAGGACATGGCAATGTATCCAAACGGCTTTTTATAGCTAATATCAGTTTTAGTTATTGAGTATCCAGCTAGAAAAATTAGAACAATGAAAAATGCAACTAGCGCATATGGAAACGATTCAAGAAAAGCCAATATCCCCATTTTTCCAAAACTTAAATATTCAAGATTATCGGTTGCCTTCATGTAGAATAAAATGAGATTAAATAAAAGAATTGATAAAACAACGCTTAAAGCAAAAGCAGTACCTAGCCCTAATTTTTCAGCTAAAAACACATACTTTGATTTAAGCTTTACTTGACCAGTCTTAATCTTTTCCATTATATTGTTTTCCAATTCTTTAGTCATGTTTTTTCTTTATTTCTTCTAACTCCTCCTTGATTAGTTTTTTTCCTCTTAAAATTAAGGTTCCAACTGTATTTTTAGGTATTCTTAAAATATCACTAATTTCTTCATATGATTTGCCTTCAAAAAAGAATAATATCAAAGGTTCCCTATATTTGAGTTTTAAACTGCCCAATATCTTTTCAATATCTTTCTTAAGAAAATTATTATCTATTCCGCTGTTTAAATCAACCTTTTCATCCACAAGTTTATACTCCACATCGTCCAAACATATTTTACTTGCTTTTTTCTTTTTCAAGTAATTAACTGCTTCATTGTGGGCTATTCTGTATATCCATGAAGAAAATTTCTTATTCTGATCAAATCCGTAAAGGTTTTTGTATGTTTTAATAAAAACAACCTGAAGCACATCTTCAATTTCATCTTGGTCACTTATAAATTTATGCAAATAATGAGATAATTTCTTTTCGTATCGCTTTATTATTTCTATATATATCCTTGTTATCTTCTAAAACTTTCCCAATAATTTGCTTGTCGCTTAAGTCTTGCATATCGTTCAAGCTTATCATACAATAAATCTATTACAATGCAATGCTTGAGTTTATTCCAAAAAAAACCAGCTTATTCAGCTGGTTTATCCATACCACCAAAGAATCTTCCTCCTTTATGCCATCCATTATTATCGCTTTGAAGCATTTGTATTCTTCTTTCTTTCATTTGATCAAATTCTTCTTGAGTAATAGCATTGATTCTTGCTATTTGCTCTGCTTTCCATTCTTCAAGAGTCATTGATTGCCAATTTGTAAGTTCTTCTGTTCTTTTATTCTCCATTTCTTGTTCTCTTGTTTGAATTTGTGTTTTTTGTTCATCAGTTAGAGCAATCCCAAATCTTTCTTGAAATTTTTCTATTTGTGATGTTTCGGAAGCCATAACACCAGCTATCCCAAAAGCACAAAATATTAAAGTTGAAAAAATAGATATTGCCAATAATTTCTTATTCATGTTTATTTTTATTATTTTTTATTATCCTGAGGTCCTCATTTGTTCATACAATTAACATATTGTTTTATTTCATAATTATGATATTATCGAAATATATGGAAAGAACGCTAATAAAAAACATAGCTGAAAAAGACGGAGATAAAGCCTTAATCAAAGGGCGGGTTTTTAATATTAGGAATCTAGGCAACATTCTTTTTCTTATTATCCAAGACTATACAGGAATGATTCAGGTTGTTTTTGATAAAGGAACTGAAATTAAAATCGGGGATAGTGTTATTATTGAAGGCTCTGTTAAAAAAGATGAGAGAGCTAAAGGAGGATACGAAATAAAAGGAGAAAAATTAGAAATCGCTTCTAATATTATCGAAGAGCTTCCTTTTGATTTAGCTAAGAATGATCTTAATTTAAATCTTGTTACATTACTTGATAATAGAACTCTATCCTTAAGACACCCTAAAGTCCAGGCTATTTTTAGACTTTACGATATTCTTCTTAAAAGTTATGAATCAGTAATGAGAGAAAATGATTTTGTTGAAATTAAAACCCCAAAAATACTTGGTGCTGCTACAGAAGGAGGAGCTAATTTCTTTAAAGTAAAATACTTTGAAAAAGAAGCTACCCTAGCTCAAAGCCCACAGCTATACAAACAAATAATGGTTGGGGTTTTTGAAAGAGTTTTTGAGATTGGATCTGTTTTCAGGGCTGAACCACATTTCACAACAAGACACGTTAATGAATATGTTGGCCTAGACGCTGAAATGGGTTTTATTAAAGATTATACAGATATAACTAAAACATTGACTATTGTTTTAAAGAAAATGTTTGAAATAATAGAAAAAGAAGGAAAACAATATTTAGATGAATATGGCGTTAAATTACCCTCTGTTCCAGATAAAATTCCTAGTGTTGAATTAACAGAACTTAAAAAGATAATTAAAGATGATTATGGTTATGAAATTCCAGAAGTAACAGATATTGATCCGAAAGGAGAGGAACTAGCTGGAAAATACGCAAAAAATACTTTTGGTTCTGATTTTCTTTTTATTACTCATTATCCTTGGGCTGATAGACCCTTTTATACAATGCCTGATCCACAAAATCCAGAACAAACTCTTGGTTTTGATTTATTATTTAAAGGATTAGAAATAGCAACAGGGGGACAAAGAATTCACAAATACGATGAACTAATTGCCAATATGAAAAAAAAGAAAATCAAGCCAGATGGACTTGAATTCTATTTAAACACTTTTAAATACGCCATACCTCCTCATGGAGGCTGGGGAATGGGATCCGAAAGAATTATTAAACAAATCTTAGACTTAGAAAACATTAAAGAAGCTATTCTTTTTCCTCGAGATGTTAAAAGATTAATCCCTTAGTCAATCTTTGAGCTTTCTATAATATCAACAATAATTTTATATATATCAAAATTGTTTCTTTCTATTTCGCAAGAATCTTTTTCTGTTTCATCGTAATTTACACACTGAACAAATTTTAGGCTGAAAGTAAAAATTATTGTTTTGTTATTTTTTCCGAATGCGTATGCATATTGAGTATAAATACTTCCCGCTGCTCCCTCGCTTACTTTTGTAATACAATAATCTTTTCCGTTGATTGTTTTCTTTTCTGTTTTTCCCGCTCGATCAATTTCAGAACCAGCTTCAGTACAACTAAAATTCTCTTCAATAATATTAACTTGAGGAGGCCAGTCAATTACTCTAATATATTGGGTGTATAATTTTTCAGGATATTTAAAATAAATTCCTTTTTCATTAAAAACTTTAAATGGACATTCTTCAAATTCGCAATTGGGTCCTGTTCTTCCAACAGCTGATCCGTCAGGACAAAGCTTGGCTTCTTCGGTGCAAGAAACAAGTTGAGGAGGAACATTAAAATAAATGAGAAAACCGATTATTAGAAAAAACAGAAATATTAATAACAATAAAATTTTGTTTTTTGAATTTCTTTCAAATAACATATTGATTAATCTTTTTTATCCAACTTTTCTAACTTTAAAGCCTTGAACCCATAGTAAACAACAAGGGCAATAACAAGAAAATCAATAAGATTACCTATAAAACTTCCCCAAAGAATTTTAGCAGATCCGATATTAAAGCTTGCCTCAGAAAGAGTACCTACTTTTCCTAAGGCTATTCCTATAATTGGATTAATTATATCTGTGACTAAACTAGATACTAATTTTGAAACAGCACCACCTAAAATAAAACCAACTGCTAAGCCTATTACTCCTTGTTTTCTTATAAAATCAATAAATTCTTTCATAATAATTATTTATATTAAAATTTATTATTGACCTTTTATTTATTATATAATAACTAATTAAATCTTTCTACTGTCGTATGCCCAATGCAAAAGAGCTTGTCTCTGTTTTCGCCTGCAAAGATAATCCCCTTTTCTACAATTATTCTGGACTGCTAACCAGTGCCTTCTAAAAGCTCTCCATCTTTTAATTTGTCTTTGATCGTCAGGGTGTCTTCTTCCCATGTAATATCTACAATACCATTGAAACCATCCTCTAGGATCATCTTTATGAATCCATCCTTTTGCCCTCCATACTGATAATGATTGGCTAGCATTAACACCAAAATAATTTAATTTAGGATCGTGTCTTTCGGGACAAAGCTTTGCTTTTTTATACCAACTCTTAGGAAACTCTTTTCTGCAATCAGTCATATATTTTCCCCCAAAAATTCCCAACTCAAGCATTTCTTTTGGTGTTAATTGTGGTTTAAAATCAAAACTAAAGTTTCTGCCAATTGGCTCTGTTAATTCATACCTATATCCTTTCTGCATTTTATCATTTACTGAAACTATCTTTTTCATTATTTAAACTTCTCCAATAATAACTACGTAATTTTTACCGTATTTTTTAGCGCATTTAGGACAAGTCGTATACCACATAAACCATTTTTTAATTTCAAGCCCTTTGCTTGTAGCATAATTTTTAAAATCCTCACACCACCTACCTGTTTCTTTAAAATCGCCCTCATAAACCCTGCTTAAATATTTTCCGCTTAAGGTTATGTTATCTGCTCCGGGAATTTCTTTATCTGAAGCTAAATAAATATCCATACTCCATTTTGAATTATGATCAGAAAGACATAAATAATCAGGAATTTGAGCTCCTGCTTTTTCTATTTTTTGATTCATTCTTGTAATTACTGAACCAAAATTAATAGGCATGTACAAAAAAGTAAAAACCCTGTCTTTAATAAACTTTTTATTGTTCCATTCAAAAACCTTGTTGTGCCATGGTTCTGGAATAAACTTTGGACAACATTCATATTCTTTATTCATATTTTTTTCTTATTTATTTTTATTCTTTAACAAAATTAAATTTAGAATAAAAGCCATAGTAAAAAATATTGCTCCTCCAAAACAAGGAGTGAAAATTTTATCTAGAGATCCTTGAGAGCAAGAAACACAACTACTACTTCCTGTTAATTCTTTAAAAAAATTATACCAGGCAAAGATAGTGCCACCTAATAAAATATAAAATTGCATTAAAATTAATTTTTTCATATATATAATTATATCATTTTTGAAAATAAAAAGACAGAGCTTGTAAACTCTGTCTTTTCTCCACCATTTATTTATTGTGATAGTGTAGCAAACGAATCTTCTGTTGCTTTTGTAAGATTGTTAGAAGCATCTGCAGAACCGATGACATAATAATATGTGGTGTTTGCTGTTAAGCCAGTCAATGATAGTGTGTGGCTAGTAACATAGGCAGATGAAACAACTGTTGGGTCTCCGGTTGTAGAAACTGGAGTGGTTGTGCTGTACCAAATCTTACTGTTAGCTGCTTCATTAGTGTTCCAGTTGATTTGAGCTCCTGAAACAGTGATATTTGTTTCAGTGATGTTTGAAATAACTGGAGCTGTGGTGTCAGTTGTGCCACCACCGCCTGTACATAGTTTTTTCTGAATTCCTGGAGCTCTTAATAATCCAGGGGGAATCTTTCCTGAAGAACCAGCTCCTTCTGTAAGCAATTCGTTTATTCTTGAAAGAGTTTGTCCATTAACAGATCCGTTTTCTTGGACACATAATTTCTTTTGTAACTTCTTAACTGCGTTTTCTGTTAATGTTCCGTAATAGCCAGTAACAAGTCCTGAAGGATATATGCTAGGATCTGTTGCTAATAGTTCTTGCAACTTTTTAACATCGTTATTCTTCATTCCTGGTCTCAAGTCATTTAAGATTTTTACCAAATCTTCTGTATCTTGTTCAGAAGTGCTACTTTGTGACTGTAAAGATTGCAAAAGAGCAGTTAATTTATCAAGCTGTGCTTTCAAATCATTTATTCTGTTTTGAATAGTGGTAATTAAAAGATCTCTTGTTGTTTGGTTACTAGAAACTGCATATGTAGTAGCTGGCATAGACAAAATACCAAGTAACATAATACTTGTAATAATAATATATATTTTCTTCATATTTTTAATATTTTATAATAATTATATACCTCGACCATCCTCTTATATTAATAATCCCTCTTAATGCATTGATTGTCAATAATGCTTATTTTTTGTTCTTTTTTATAATAAGGAAGCTTAAGGTAATTAAAAATAAAGAAATACAAATAATTATTGTTGTAATAATGTTAGCATATTGTCCAGCAAAACCGTTTGAAGATGTATGCTTTAAAAATATTCCGCTATAGGCCCAAAATAATACTAAACCATAAGCCACGCTTTTATCCTGAAGAGTTCTTTTGATTCCAATTATAGTTCCTATTAAAAGGATTACGATTGTCCAGACATCATCAGAGATACCAAGTCCATTCCAATTAATACTGACTAAAAATGTTGTAATATTGGCTATTACTGCTACAGTAATCCATCCAAAATACACACTGAAAGGTAATTGAATAAATCGCTTTTCTTTATTAGAAAGTTTTTCTTTATTCAGTTGATCAACAATTTTTATTAAGAAAAACAGTATAGACAAGATAAGTATTACAGAAAGACCAATAAGCTTATAGTGCCAAGAAAAAATCCACAACATATTAGCAAGAGAGCTAAGGATGAAATATATTCTTATTTTTTCATATTTATCATTCTTTAATTGATAAATTGAATAAATCGCCAATAAAAGATATATTATACCCCAAATAGAAAATGTTATTGCTGCGGGAGCAAAAAGATTGGGATAAGAATTAGAAATATCTCCAGTAGTTATTCCGTTAATTGGCAATGTATTAGCTAAACCATTAACAATAACCATCGCTAAAAAAGAAACAATCACAAAAAACTTAATTAAATTTTTATTCATATTTTTATTATTTATATTATTTTTCAATATTTTAGACCTTTTTAAATTTATTATTAATTTCTTTTATATGGAATAGATATATAAAAATCTTTCCCACTCTTTAATACATTTTTCAGACAAATCAATGACATCAAGCAAGGTACCGAATTCTTGAACATCTATTCCAAACCTCTTTTCTTTTCTAAATGGATCAAAATAACAAGTAATTGGGGTAGAGATGCCAGAGTCTTTATGTTCAATTAAATTATATTGAGGTTCATATTTGTCTATCTTTTTATGCTTTTGCTTATTAGCTATATCTCTACAAAGAGATAAAAAAATGCTTTTTGAAATAAAAATATCAACATCTACCCTATTATATCTACTTTCTATTAACCAATCTCGTAAATGATAACATTGTATAAAAAAAGATGTAAAAGCATCTATTGCCTTATCGAAATTATCATCTGTGGCAACTGAAAAGCGTTCAATATCTTGTTTTAATCTCTTTATTCTTTCTAGTTGTTCTTGGTATGGCAATTTACTCATGTTATAAATTATTTTTGTATCTTTTTATTTCTTTTTTTGCGTTCTTAAGGAATCTTCCGAAATCACGCTCTTTTTCTTTCTTTTCTATCTCAGACATTTCATAATATTCAGACTCTTTCTTTAAGTTTATATAATTATTATATTTTTCCTTGTCTAATTTCCCTTGATTTAATGCTTTCAATACTTCACAGCCAGGCTCGTTTGTATGAGTACAATCAGAATATTTACATTTTTCTCCTAATATAGCTATTTCATCAAACAAATCATCTATTCCTTGATTAACATCTGTCATTCCTACTTCTCTCATCCCTGGATTATCTATTACTATTCCTCCCTCTTCTAAAAAATACATTTCTCTTCTTGTGGTAACGTGTTTTCCCCTATTACTGAAATTACTTATTTCTCCTGTTTTAATAATGTTTTCTCCTAATAATTTATTAATCAAAGAAGACTTGCCAATACCCGAAGACCCTAAAAAGCAATAAGTTTTTCCTTTTAAAATATACTGCTTAAGTAAATCTACTCCTTGATTAGTTATTGTGCTTGTTAAGATAACATCAATATTATTAAACCTATTTTTGATTTGATTAATTTTTAAATTCAAATCTTCTTCAGATATTAAATCTATCTTATTAATAATAATTACTGGCTTAACTCCTCCATCAATTGCTATCGCAAAATATCTTTCAATTCTATTTAAATTAAAATCTCTATCAATTGATTCAACAATAAAAGCTACATCTATGTTTGTTCCAATAACCTGTGTTTCTGTTTTTTTATCATCTCTTCCATGTTTCCTTTTAATTATTGTTTTCCTGGGCAATATTGCATTAATAACAGCTTGATTGTTGTTAAGATCAGTAATAGCCACCCAATCTCCAACAGCAGGATAATCTTCCTTAGATAAAGCATTAAAGATCTGTTTTCCTGTAATTTTAGCTAAGAATTCTCCATTTTCATTAATTACTCTATAAGATCCTCTATTTTCTGAAGTAACACGAGCAATTGCAAAACTATCTAATTTCAATTTTATTCGATTAGATTCAAAAAAATCAGTATAACCAAAATCTTTAATTTCTTTATTCATTATATAATATCTTATCATAAATTAAAGACTGACAAAAGCCAGTCTTTAATAATTGCTTAAATATGAAAATTAGTCTTTTTTGCCTAGTTTTGCAATAAAGATTATAGCAATAGAAGTAATTGCTAATGTGCTTGCAACCAATAATCCTTTATACAAAGACTCTTTGATCTCTTGAGAAGCACTAAAATCTAAAATTAAGAGAATTGCAGCCAATGCAGAAATCAGAACACTAACAATAGCAAAAACTTTGAAAATATTGATTATATTGTTTTGCATAATATATATTTTAACTTATTATTTATGTTTAATCATTATACCATAAATTAAAAATTATAGAAACCAGCCGTTTGGCTGATTTCTATTAATAAATATTTTTGAAAAACTAATTTCCATACATTCTTTGAAGACCAGTTATATCGGGTTGTTCGAGACTTCTTTTTTCAGTATCTCCTTCACTAGAATATCCATACATTGTAACATAAGAACAGGATGTACTATAAATATCACTTAAGCCAACAGCGTGGCCCAATTCATGAGTTGCTATATTTTGTAAGTCCATTAAAGAAGAATTAGTTTTTCCGTCACCCCAAACAAAATCAGTATTAAAAAGAATATCAAATTCAACAATTCTCCTGCCAACTCTTGTATACCAAACAGATGTTACTGCTATAACGCCATCTTGAGGATAATTGCCAAAAGCTATAGCATTTTTATAATCCTGAACTCCATATTGAATACTATTGTTGATTGAAAAACTATCATTAAAAAGCTCTTTCGAAATTGCTATGTCCCAAGTTTCTGCAGAGGTATTTATTTGAGAAACCACAAAGTCGCTATTTAAATTATACGGATTTGTTGGATTTATTGTATAATTTACTGGAAAAACATCCCATTTTACGCCCATCAACTTATAGCAAGTTTCTGTTTTTGAAGGCTTTGCTGGACTTGATGGTTTTGCATAATGAATGAAATCTACTCTATCAAGTCCCCATTCTCCTCCCTCTGTTTCGGTTATAACCGAAGATTTTTCTGGTGCTTTAGCTCTTTCTTGAGCTTGATCTGCAGCTGGAATAAGCATAGTGGCATTCACAGCTCCGCAAATCGTCAAAACAACTGTTCCAATTAAAATAGTTAAAATTATTTTTTTCATATTTTTAATTATTTATTATTTTTATTGACCCTTAACTTAAGGTTAATACTCTATTAGGTTTTGTCAAGCTTTGTTTACTTTAATATTAAAACCTACTTATTCCTCTAGAAAATCACCACCATTAATAATATTCATTGCTTCTTTATAGTCTTTTTCTAGAACATATAAATCAGCACCGTAATTATCGCCCAAGGCACCTCTAAAATCTATTCCTCCTTCAACCTTAATTATGCTTTTAATATTGTATTTTCTTAATAAGTTTTGGGTGGCTTCGGCTAATAAATTCGAATTAAATTTTTTTAATAAAACTTCTTTACTCATTATTCTATTTTATCACAAATCAAAAACCGACGAAAGTCGGCATATAATTTGAGATAAAAAAACAATTGTTTAATATCTCAACTTTTGAGGATTTTCTGATTAACAATCAACTTCTCTAGAGAAGAATTGATATCACCCATATGCTTTGCATAAGGCGATTTCTTAGAAATTCCCATGTAGAAAAGCTGATTAGAAACAATTGCAGCTTCTTCAATATCAGAAAGGTTCGCTTCAGATATCATTTTTCTGCCAGCATAAGCAGAATAGATGAAATAGTCCACTTTCCCTTCTTCGAGAAGGGCGAATGCCTGTTGCGGAGTATAGACTCTCGTCAAGTTCAGATTACTCTGAATAATAAAATCATCCAATTCTTGACCATAGCTGTCTCCTACAGTAGCGACACCACTCTTCCCAATCAAATCCTCTTTTTGATTATAGACAAATTCATTGCCTTTTTTAATGTACATTGCTACTGGATCTGTCGTATAGGGAATCGAATAATACAAATACTCTTCCCTCTCTCTTGTCTTGTAGATGGCACAAACACCATCTATCTCTCCGGTCTTCAACTTCTGCTGAACGACATCCCAAGAACCGACATATCGAGAATCAACCTCAATACCGATATCTTTGAAAACCATCCGAGACACATTAGGGCCTATTCCTAATATACTATCTCCTTCTCTCCACATGACCGGTTTCCAATCAGGATGGCCGGATATGACAATTGTATTATTCTCTTTAGACGGTACAGATGATGTGGTGCAAGCAGCAATTAAGATAATTGCTACCAAAGCTACCAGAATCAAAACGATCTTTTTCGACATTTTCGACACCACTATTCTACAGAATAGCAATTAATTATTAACACTAATCATATTGTCTGTCAAACAAAAACCGACGGAAGAGTCGGTCTTGATTTAGCTCCGGCGGTAGGATTCGAACCTACAACCTAATGCTTACATTTTATCCTAATATTTCTAATAGGTATGGACTATATCATCACCCTAATTTGCTAGGGGCGAGGCGCTTCCCACTTATTTCTAAGCAGTACTCTCATAAAGAGATAGTCTCTGAACCTTCCTGAATAATTCAGGCTTGGCTGCGGATTGCCATAAGTATTAAAACTTTTAGGTTTCCCGCAATTCACCTCGTTTTTCAATCTCGATTACTCGAGAAAGCTGCAAGTATTTTACAGGCATCCGCGCTACCATTGCGCCACGCCGGAATATGTTAAATATACTAAATATATACCTTTAATTAAGCAAACCGTCAACCCACCCCATTATCTTGCGGTGTAAAAAAGCATTAGAAATTTTAATTTTAAATATACCATAATTATGCTTCTTTTTTCTTAATCTATTCTTGTTGTTCTTTACTATATAACTTTTTGTAAACTGAGATAATGGTATTTCTGATAATTTTGACCAAAACGATTTTGCCTTATTTTCATTTAAATCGTCGTGAATATATAAACTGCCTCTAAGTTTATCATTAGAAATATCACAAAAATCTTTAAACCAATTTACCATAAATTTAATCATTTTCGGATCGGAATTAACAAAAGATATGTCTCTATCTGTTTTTCCTCCCTCTCCAGCATAAATTGCTATCCCCGCAATAAACCTTTCTCTTTTATTCAGTCTTCCTATGTCTTTTCTTCCTTGTTCATTAAGTATTTTTGTTATTTTTTCTCTTTCTTTTATTTTATTATGAGCTGCTATTATGCTTCCTTTTAAATTTCCTGTTTTTTTATTAAGATATAGTTTATTTAATTGCTTCTTATTAAGCTTAATATCTCTAACCCAGACACTAACAGAAGATAGAGAAACATTAAGTTTCTTTTTAATTTTTTTAATAGATAGACCTTTTTTCCTTAACTCTCTAGCTTTTAACTTTAAATCTAATTTTCCTTTCATTAATTTAAGTATAACATTCGAACCTAGAAAGTCAAGTTATATTTAATAACCCGCTAACTTCTTTAAGTCTTTATGTTGCCTAATCTTTTCAATAGCTTTAGCTTCGATTTGCCTAATTCTTTCTCTGGTAACGTTAAACTCTTGCCCCACCTCTTCTAGCGTATGCATTACTCCGTCCTCTAGTCCAAATCTCATAGAAATAATCTTTTTCTCTCTATCTGTTAAATCATTAAATATTTCTTCCAAATGCTCTCTTAATAATTTTCTTCCTGCTTGAGCAGCTGGAGATTCAATCTTATCATCTTTAATAAATTCTCCTAAAACACTGTCTTTATCATCTTCTCCTACTGGAGTTTCTAATGAAACAGCCTTCTGGGCGATTCTCTCTAAATGTCTGACCTTAGACACCTCTAATCCCATTTCAGCTGCTATTTCCTCGTCTAAAGGCTCTCTATCTAGGTCTTGAAGCAACCTTCTCTTAGCTTGAGTATATTTAGTCAAGGTTTCAATCATGTGAACTGGAATTCTAATTGTTCTTGCTTGATCAGCAAGAGCTCTAGTAATTGTTTGTCTGATCCACCAAGTAGCATAAGTTGAAAACTTATATCCTTTTCTCCAATCAAACTTCTCTACTGCTCGAAACAACCCTAAATTTCCTTCCTGAATTAAATCAAGCAAAGTTAAATTAGGAGATCTGCCAATGTATTTTTTAGCAATAGAAACAACCAGCCTTAAATTAGCTTCTGCTAATCTTCTCTTAGCTTCTTCATCCCCCATTTCAATCTTCTTAGAAAGTTCTTTTTCTTCTCTTGCTGTAATTGGAGAAATCTTGCCTATTTCTTTTAAATATGATTGGACAGAATCTATTCTTCCTATGGCAAAACTTTTTTTCTTTTTTACTGCTTTTTCTTCAAAATCCAAATATCCCTTTGAGTCCTTAATTTCAATTCCTTCTTTTTCTAGTTTAGTAAACATTGATTCTACTTCTAGAATATTGTCTTCTATATTAGGAAATGTTGATAATATTTCAGAAAAAGTAACAAAGCCTCTTGTTTTTACTTTTTTAATAAGTGATTCTAGTTTTTCTTCTGTAATAACAGAAATAAGTTTTTTCTTCTTTTTCTTTTTAGGCTTAATTTTCTTGACTGGTTTCTTCTTCTGGATCTTCTTCTTTTTCAAGACTTTCTTCTTTACTAATTTCTTCTTGACTGGTTTCTTTTTCTTGACTATCTTCTTCTTTAATACAACTTTCTTCTTTTTTGTTTTTTTCTTCATATTTTATTAATGTTTTAAATTGTTCTAATAATTCTTTTACTTTATTGAAATCTCCTTTTTTTTCTAAGTTTTTTATTTCTAAATGAAGGCCTATCTGCTTTTCTTTTAATATCAAACTCTCTATTTCTAAAATACATGTTCTAAGCTCTTCTTCTTCTTCAACTTCTTCAATCACTTCTGATTTAAGAAAAATATAGTTTAAAAAATTATTATCATCTTTAAATTGCTCTTGTAATTCTTCAAAAGCAATATCTTGCTTTTCTTTTACTTTCTCTAATATTTCTTTAATTGGAGATGAAAAAAGAGAAAAATCTTTTATTGTTTCAATTCTTGATCTTTGCCTTAAAACAAGGGCTAAAATCTTTTCTTCAATCATTTGACGCCTTGTTTTCTTGTCTGCTAAACATTCCTGATTTTTTGATAACTCTTGCTTTTTTAAACCAATTTTTTTGAGCTCGGTTCGAATATCTTCTTCTTTAATTTTAAGCTCATTAACCAGCCTTTCAATCCAATAAGATTGCTCTACTGAGCTTTCCATATTCTTAACACGAGGAAGAAATTCTTTCAATATCTTCTTTTTGTCTTCAATTAAGCTAGTGTTTTTATTCATTAGTGCAATATTAAAGAAAAATTCTGAGACAGGCTGTGATTCTTGGACAATTTTCTTCCAAAAGTCTTCACCTTCATTTAAAATAATATCAGCTGGATCTTTATCTTTAATCCTAGGGATAACTTTGACATTAAATTCTCCAGCCATTTCAATTGCTTTTTCTGTTGCTTTGTTGCCCGCTGAATCCATATCAAAAGCTAAAACTAAATTCTTTGAATATCTTTTAATAATTCCCAAATGAAGATTAGTTAAAGCTGTCCCAGAAACAGCAATACAATTATCAATTCCTGCTTGATGAGACATGATGCAATCAACATTCCCCTCTACTAAAATACATGAATCTTTTTTCCTTATCTCTATCTTTGCCTTATCAATTCCGTAAAGAGCCTTACTTTTATCATACAAAATTGAAGCTGGACTATTTAAATATTTAGCCTCTGATTTATCGTCTTTACCAAAGATTCTTCCAGTAAAACCAATTACCTCTGAATTAAAACTAGTAATAGGAAATATAATTCTTGATCTGAATCTATCAAAAGACTTTTTATCTTTTTCAATTGTCAATCCTGTTTTAATAATATCTTCTCTTTTAAATCCTCGGCTAATTAAAAAATCTGTTAAACCCTGCCATGTGTCTGGCGCATATCCCAATCTCCAATTTTTAATAGTCTCTTCTTTTAGTCCTCTTTTAAATAAATATTCTTTTGCTTCTAACCCTTTCTTGCTTTTTTCTAATTGATACTCAAAAAACAAACAAGCTTTTTCGTTTAGATCTAAAAGGATTTGCCTCTGAGTTTTCGCTTCCTTCCATTCTTTATTTTGTTTTAATTCTACCCCAGCCCTATCAGCCAATATCTTTAAAGCATCATAAAATTCAATACCTTCAATTTTCATTACAAATTTAAAAATATCCCCTCCTTCATTGCATCCTCCGAAACAATGCCAAATCTGTCTTGAGGGAGAAACGAAAAATGAAGGAGATTTTTCTTCGTGAAAAGGACATCTTGCCCTATAATTAACACCAGCTTTTTCAAGTTTAATATAGCTTGAAATAACATCAACAATGTTTAGTCTAGATTTGATTTCTTCTAATTCCTGGCTCATATTATTCTCTTTCCCCTAAAACAATGTTTTTTATTAATTCCTGTTTGTTCCTTAGTATTTTTAGAGAAACCGTATCTCCTGGGTTATACTTAAGCATTATTTTAGATAAAGAATTATCTTCAGTAATTTTCTCTCCATTAAATTCTAAAACAATGTCATCTTCTTTGAGCCCTGCTTTTTCAGCTGGAGAACCAGAAGAAATAGCTTTTTCTCCTGCCAAATCTCCTTTAACAATTAATATTCCGTAAGAAACAGGCAAGTCTAATTCTTTCATTATATCTTCACTAATTGCAACATATCTTATACCTATAAAAGGATATGAAATTTTTCCTGTTGTTTTTAATTTTTCAATATCTTTAATTGCTCTATCTATTGGTATTGCAAAACCAATATTTTCAGCTGAAGAAGCAACCGCTGTATTAATGCCTATTACTTCTCCCATTAAATTAAGAAGTGGCCCTCCTGAATTACCTGAATTAATAGCTGCATCAGTTTGAATAATATCTTCTAATGTTTCTGTGGTTGTGCCACCAGTAGCAGTAACTGTTCTCTCTAAGCCAGAAATTACGCCCACAGAAACAGTATTTTTTAATTGACCCAGAGCATTGCCAATAGCAATAGATGTTTGTCCGATTTGAATATTTTCAGAGCTTCCCAATTTAATTGGACTAAAAGAATCATTGCTTTGTATTTTCAAAATAGCAATGTCTTGGACTGGATCTCTTGCTAAAACAAGAGCTTCATATTCTTTATCATCATTAGTAATTACTGTGTATTCTGCTTTTGTGTCTGAAACAACATGCTTATTGGTTAAAACCATTCCATCTGACGAAACAATGAATCCGCTTCCTGCTCCAACTTGCTGTTTTTCTGTTCCTTGAGATTGAGGAACTCCCCAAAACCAATCATATGCTGAATAAATAGGAACTTCCTTAGTTATGACAATACTCACCACAGAAGGAGAAGCGCTTTTAACTACGTTGATGACCTTATCTTCTTCTGTTGTTTGAGGTACATATTCTTTTTCAACAATTTTTTCTTGAGTTACTAACGGAACACCGGCTTTTAATATTTGATTCCTTAGATCAGAATATAGATAATAAGTAAAAAACAAACCAACCAAAACCCCTAATAGAAAAAAAACTAAAAAACGGGAATCAAAAGACTTTACTTTAGGAAGAAATTTTAGTTCTTCTGGTTTTTGTATTTTTTTGAAATTAAATTCTGGTAATTGATACATTGTCATTTTACTTTTTTATTTTATCGTAATCAAAAGTATATTTTAATATATCCGACCGAACAGGACCAATAAAAACCATATGCATAGCACATAAAAGATATTTTACTCCTGTTCTGATGTATCCATCTTTTTGAAATCTTCTTATAGGCATATATAGTTTGGAAGAATCAATAACTTCAAATGTTCCTAACTTAGCACATTCCTGAACAAAAAAAACATCTTCTGCTAATTTAATCGTCTTATCAAAACCTTTTACTTTTTTAAATGTTTCATTTTTTACCATTATACCCATTGCTCCCATTGGAAATAATCTATCGAACAGTTTTTGCGGAACATTATATACCAAATCAAGAGTAAAAGGGTTAAGATAAATATTATTTTTTTGAGGATAAATAGGAAAAGAAGCAATTGATAAATCTCTTTCTGAAAATTTCTCTAAAGCATTTTTAAGAAAACCTTCTGATAGTATAATGTCTGCGTCTAAGAATAAAAGAATGTCTCCTTTTGCAACTTTTGCTCCTTTATTTCTACCCACAGCCGGAAGCCCTCCTTTTGTTACTACACAATTAAAGGCCCTGGCAATTTCAATTGTTTTGTCTTTTGACCCTGCATCAGCTACCACAATTTCTAAATCCTCAATATCTTCCTTTCTAATAGCTGTTAAAAGCCTAGGCAAGTTTTTTTCTTCATTTAATGTTGGAATGATTATGCTAAGCATATTTTATTGAAATAAATATCTTGCTTCTTCCCAATATTCAGGATGATTATGCTTTTCTTTCATCCAATACCACCATTCTGCGCCCCAAAAATAGAAAGCACTTATTCTGGTTCTTTTAGCGAAATCGATGTTTTTCCTAAATTGCTCTATGTCCATAGTTGTCATTTGTTCATCAAGCGAAGCATTAATAATTGATTGCTTGCACCATGGCTCTGCCTGAAGTTCGGTTCCAATGACTTTTTTATTGATTAATTCTAATAATTGAGCTCGTCTTTCATAAAAAGTTGCTGGCAAAAGATTATAAGAGAAATAGAATTTAAATTGCTCTTGCCAAACCTTTCTATAGGTTGTTACTCCCACAATATCGCCAATCATTCCTGATTTAAACCATAAAGAAAGCTCTCCACTTTCAGTAACAATAATTGGTCTAGTATTATCTAATTTCTTAACAAAGTCTACTTCTTTTTTAAAAAATGATATATCTGTCCAAGGGCAAGCACCAAAACTAAGGAATATCTCATTCTCTACTTGCCAAGCAGAAACAGTAGGATCATTTTTATACCTATTAACTACAACTGAAAGCATTCTCAAAATCTTATCCTGCTGAGTTTCTTTATCTGCGTTCTTAGCCCAATCAGGCAAGTGACATTCTGGCCAACGAGGAGTTTTCATTCCAATAGCTAAGACTACTTCTGCATTTCTTTTTTTAGCTTCTTCTACTTGCCAATCAATTTCAGAAAAATCAAAATTATTGTTTTCTTTTTCAAGTAAATCCCAATGAACAGAAATCTTTATCTTTTTTACTTTTAAATCATCCAACAAGGCTAAATACACCTGTCTAGAATCTAAGCCCAAAAACTCGGTTTGCTTTACTGAAAAATTAACCCCCCATTCTACTTCTTGAGAAGGTTTGGAAAAACCAATAAAGAAATATCCAATTATTAGTAAAAAAAATAGAGCCAAGATAAACCACATGTTTTTAGTGCTTATTTTCATTAGTTATATAATACACTAAAAAAGCTAAAAATCAAGCAATAAAATTGCCATATTTTATTAAGATAAACAATCCTAAACAAATAATTAAAACTGCAATAAGTTTTTGAATTAATATCTTTCTTGATAAAGATTCTTTTAAATATTTAGGCAAGCGGACAGAAAATATTGTTGTTAGTACAAAAAGAAAGACATATTGGACTCCTTTCAAAGCATTAACTATTGCCAAATATCCTACTGGAACTAAAACAATTGCCCAACTTTGAAATATTGTAGCTAATCCTCCAGCAACTTGAGACAATATAAAGATAATACCTGTTTCTCCTTTTCCTTCTTTTTTACGAATACTTTTTCTAACATCTTTATCTAAAAGAAAAACCAAAGAAACAATAGCTCCTAGAATTCTCATTAAAACAAATCCAGGCACCATGTCCATTTTTAAAAAAACAAATTTTTGGAAAATAAAATCAAGGGAAAAAAGTAAAGCAGCAAAAAAAGAAAGAGAAAGACTGTCTTTAGTAACAACGTGATTTTTCTCTGCACTAATCATTATTCCTCCCAGTAGAAGCAAAAAGAAGGCAATTAAATTATAATTACTTATAACCAAAGAAGCGTCTGGCCAAATAATTAAAGCGATTAGAAATATGAAAATAGGTTGAACTGCTCCTGTTGTTGGTATTACTCTGGATACATCATATTTTTCCAAAGCAGCAAAAAGAGCATAAAGTCCCCAAACATAAACAACTGCATCAAGAAAAGCCCACATTAGTGTTTTCTGATCTGGAATATGAAAATCAATAAAAGGAATTGCTAAGATAGCAAATATGCTTAAAAACCCAACATAAAAAGCATAAAGTTTAGGCTTGGGTGTTTTTTTTAAAACAATCTTATCTCCCAGTGAAGCTAGGGCGAAAAATAAATAACCAAGAATTGAAATTATTAACCAGGTCATTTTTCTATTATTTCTTTAATTTTTAAAACTCCCATTTGTTCTCCTTCAATAAAGCCCTCCATAGCAATCTCAGCTAATTGACCTTCTTTTAACATGTCAAAAAACCAATCTTTTATACAGCTAATATCTTCTTGCTCTATTCCAAAACCATTTCTTAAAAGCCACCTTCTATTAAAATCTTCTTGAGACCCAATGGTCGGAGCAATAATAATCGGCAAACCTAAAGCAGAATAAAAAGATAATTCACTTGGCTTTGTCCAAAGAATATCTGTTTTTCTCAATGCCTTATTAAAAGAATCAAAATATTTTTCAAAACTTTCTTCGTAAATAATTTCTATTAATTTTGTTTCTTTAACAAATTCGCTAATTCTTAGCTTTTCAATTTCTTGCTCAAAATATTCTTTAATTTTAATCTTAGTTCCAGCAACTAATATTAATTTTAATTCCTTATTAATCACATTATCCCTTAATTGTTTTAAAACTTCTATTCCTATTTCTTTTTGGGCTCCCGCTCCCCCTACAGCAAACATAATAGTCAGAGGGCTATTTTCTTTATCTCCTAATTCACCTAATTTTTCTTTTATTAATCCTTGATAGTTTTTTCTATAACTACCCAAAGGATCTAAATTAATAATTCTTTTCTTTAAATCTTCTTTTAAAATTTCTTTCTTTTTTCCAATGTTTTCCATTGGTAAAGGATATCCTGTTAAAAAGATATTCTCTTTTCGCACTCCATAAAGCCTTAATCTATCAACTACTCTTTTATTGGGTGCAAAATATTTAATCCTGCTTGTTCTAGGGTGCAAAGGCGCCCAACTTCTTGAAATATCTGCATCACAGACAACGCAATAAACCCCTCCTGCATATTTAAATTCTTCTGCCATAAAAGCGGGATTAAAAAATGTTGAGACAAAAGGCCTTTTGTCTTTATTAGAAAGTTTTTTAATTAAATGCTTACCCCAATTTCTTTTAAATAATGAGTATGTGCTTTTCTGACTAAAACCACAAGCTGATTCATCTTTTTTTGGATAAAATTCATTAATTTTTTGAGTTTTATCAAATAAAGAAAAAATAAAGTCACCGATTATTGGCACTTTTTTAAACCTAGAAACAGATTCATAAAATTTTCTTGAACTTTCCCAAATTGCTCTATCGGTTTGAGGAATGCTTTTATAGTCATTAGCATTAATGATTTTTTTCCCCATTGCTAAATCTCTCAGAGCATATGCTGTTCTTTGATGACCATAGCCCATATTAATTGATATGACCCATGCTTTTTTCATTGTATTATAATTATATAATATTAAATAAAAAATTCCAAGTCTTTTTTCCTTTTTTGAAACAATACAAACAAAACTATGGGAATATATAATAGCATGAAAATAAAAATTGGAATTTCTATTTTAGATAAAGGAAAACCAGAAGACAGGTCTATAACAAGAAGCAAATAAGAAAGAATGACTGATAAAACCATTGCTAAAAACCATGATAAAAAAGGAACAACCAATCCCAATAAAGGAAATAATATTCCTAAAATCATAATAAAAGGTATTGCTGGAAAGATTAATATATTAGAAATTAAAGAAACTAAAGAAAAATAACCAAAATTTAAAACTAATACAGGTAAAACAAAAATCTGGGCTGAAATTGTCATAGCAATTATTTCTCTTGTTTCTTTATTTCCAACAAAAGAAAGCCAAAAATTAAAAACTGGGCCCAAAACAATAATTCCTAGTGTTGCCAAAAAAGATAATTGAAAGCCCAAATCATATTTCAACAATAATGGATTAATTAAAAGAATTATTACTCCAGCTAAAAACAATATTCTTAGATTAGAAGTATTTCTATCCAAGAGCTGAGATAGATATATTAAGCTAATCATAAATCCTGATCTTAATGCTGATGCTGGTGCTCCGACAAAAACAACATAAAGAAAAATAAATAAGATTGAGATGATTAAAGCTTCTTTTCTCCAAAGACCAATCAAAAAAAGTAATTCTAAAACAATTCCTGCAAAAAGAACAATATGAGCTCCTGATATTGCAATAGCATGGCTTAGGCCACTTAAACTTAATTTATACTTTAAATCATCGCTCATTTTCATTGTGTTTCCTAAAATTGTCCCTTCAATAATTGCTTCTTTCTCAAGATTCAATTCTTTATCAATTTCTTGATTAATTTTCTTTTTAAAAGATAAGATAAAGCTCATAATTGTTTTTCCTTGGTTTTTTTGAACAAGCTCAATGTTGGGGAAAGACATGTACGCAGAAATTCCATCTTTTAATAAATAACCTTCGTAATCAAAACTATCAATCATGCCTGGCTTTTTGATTGTTCCTCCAATTCTTAATTTGTCTCCATAATCATATTCTGGAAAAACATTAGCAGAAACTAAAATTTTTCTATTATTTATACATACAATTATTTTCTGTTTATCATAATTCATTTGAGGCTCCTCGCAAATTATTCCTGTAAAATTTGTGAAAGTATCAAAAATGAAATCATTCTCTTTTGCATTGGAATAATAAAAATTAAAATATAAAAAAGATAATCCTAAAATAATAAAAGAAAAACCAATTAATTTTCCTCTTTTGAGGAATATACCTATAAAACTAAGACCAATTATCAAAAATAAAAAAGGCAAAAACCAAAAATTAAAAAAAGAGGCAATAAAAATGCCCCCTATAAAAATAATGCAAAATAGAAATAAAAAATCAATTTCCATTATCTTTTTTTAAATTTTTTAATTAAAAGCATGCCAGAAACAAATCCTCCAATATGAGCAGAATAAGCAACCATATCAGAAGAGCCCAATGATAATAGTTGGATTAAAAACCAAATTATAATAAATACAAAAGCAGGAACAGAAGCAATAGTCCAGAAAAAAACAATAGGCACAATAGTTTTAATTTTATTTCTTGGAAATAAAATTAAATAAGCACCCAGGATTCCTGAAATTGCACCAGAAGCACCAATTAAAAAACCAGAACTTTCGAATAGAGCATAAGATAGAACAGATAAAAATCCGCAAAACATATAGAAAATAAGAAATTTAAAACTTCCTATTCTCGATTCAACATTTTTTCCAAAAACCCACAAAAAAAGCATATTACCTAAAAGGTGAATAATATTTTGATGCAAGAATAAAGAAGTCAAAATTGTATATAATTTTCCATTATATAAATCATTAAAAGAAAAGGCATAATTGTCTAAATAAAAAGTGGTTGATAAAGAAAGAAAATAAATGTAAGAATTGAGAATAATTAAAAGAATTGTTATAAAAGGAATTCCTTTCTTTTTATTCTCATCATATAAAGGAATCATATTATCTTATTTTAACGTTTTCAAATAAAGGAGAAATTTCTTTTATTATTTCTCTTAATTCTTCTTCGGGAAAAGGTTTTGCGTTGTTAAAGCTTCGACTGATTGTTTCTTTGTCTTTACGAAAAGTTTGAAGGAAATATTTTTTAGCTTTGCCAATGTCATTTGCCATTTCAATAATTGTTTCTTTTGTATGAATATTAGGAACAATAGTTGTTCTAAATTCGTAATCAATTCCTGAATTTTTAATTAGCTCTATGCTTTGTTTGATTTTATCGATATCAATATTAACTCCTGTTGCTTTAGAATAATCTCTAAAACAAGCTTTAACATCCATGGCAATATAATCAATTAATTTTGCATCAATTAATTCTTTAAGTTTGTCTGGGTAATATCCATTGGTATCTATTTTAATTGAATATCCTAAATCTTTGATTTTTTTAATAAACCTACCTATATCAGGATTTATTGTTGGTTCTCCCCCGCAAAGAACACAAGCATCTATCATCCCCTTTCTTTGCTTCAAAAAATCAAACAATTCTTTTTCTCTAATTTCTGGATGTTGTTCTATTTCTTCAGGCAAAACTAATTCTTTTGAATAACAAAAAGGGCATCTAAAATTACACCCTGATAAGAATATCGTGCAAGCTATTTTGCCAGGATAATCAACTAAAGTAGTTTTTTGAAGGCCGCCAATTTTCATTAATCAACTTTGAATTCTTTTCTATCATTAAACTCTTGTTGTTTTCCTTCATTCCACTGGGAAACTGGCCTTAAATACCCAACCACCCTAGAATAAACTTCTGTTTCTTGAAAATTATTTAAGCTTTTGTTTTGATTGTAGCACTCAGAACATTTAAAAACTTCTTTGAATTTTCCGTTTCCTAAATCATACTTCAAAAAATGACCATTCAAAAGCTCTCCTTCGTCATTAGCTTCTATTTCTTTGCCGCAATCATAACAAAAAAATTTTTGGATCATATTTTTTATATTACTTTTTTTTAGAAGAAACTGATGATTTGATTTTAAATTCTTTTCTGTCTTTAAATTCCTGTTGTTTGCCTTCATTCCACTGTTGAACTGGCCTTAAATACCCAACCACCCTAGAATAAACTTCGCAAGGCTGTTCAATTATACATTTAGGACAAGTGAAATGTTTGCCAGCAATATATCCATGACTAGGACAGATTGAAAAAGTAGGAGTAATGGTAATATATGGTAAACGGTTATTTTCAAATGCCTTTTTAATTAATGATTTTACTGTTTCAATATCTGATATTTCTTCTCCAATAAATATATGCTCGACTGTTCCACCAGTATATTTGCACTGTAAATCATCTTGAAGTTTTAATTCTTCAAAAATGTCATCCGTATAATTGACTGGCAATTGAGTTGAATTAGTATAATAAGGAATTTTCTTTGTTCCAGAAGTAATAATTTCTGGATAAAGTTTTCTGTCTTTTTGAGCCAACCTATAAGAAGTTGATTCTGCTGGTGTGGCTTCTAAGTTATAAATATTACCTGTTTCTTTTTGATATTCTACTAATCTTGCTCTCATAAAATCCATTACTTCTAAGGCAAATTGTCTTCCTTTTTTTGATCCAATATCTTCGCCAATAAAATTAAGTAAAGCTTCGTTCATTCCTGAAATTCCAATAGTAGAGAAATGATTAGCGAAATACTGGCCTTTTGCTTTTTTAACGCCTGCTAGATAGTGTCTAGAATAAGGATATAATCCTTTTCCAGTATATTCTTCAATAGTTTTTCTCTTAATCTCAAGACTTTCTTTAGCAACGTCCATTACATTTCCTAATCTTTCTAAAAACTCTTTTTTTGTTTTAGACAAATATCCGATTCTTGGTAAATTAACTGTTACTACTCCAATACTACCGGTTAAAGATCCTGATCCAAATAATCCGCCTCCTCCTCTATTAGCTAATTCACTTAAATCAAGTCTTAAACGGCAACACATAGAGCGAACATCTTCTGGTTTCATGTCTGAATTCAAATAATTAGCAAAATAATTTATACCATATTTAGCTGATGCTTCAAAAAGACCGTCCAAAGCAGGATCTTCCCAAGGAAAATCAGGAGTAATATTAATTGTTGGTATTGGAAATGAAAAAGGTCTTCCACTTTTATCTCCTTTAATCATTGCTGTATAAAATGCTTTAACTAACATTTTCATTTCTTCTTCAAATTCTCCGTAAGTTTCTTTTTGAGGCATTCCTCCGATAATTACTGGTTGGTTAGCAAAAACAGGTGATGGTTTTAAATCTAATGTTACATTTGTAAAAGGACACTGAAACCCTACTCTTGTTGGAACTGCCATGTTGTATAGAAATTCTTGAATTGCTTGTTCAACTTGAGCATAACTTAAATTATCATAACGAATGAATGGAGCAAGAAGGGTGTCGAAATTAGAAAAAGAAACTGCACCAGCTGCCTCTCCTTGAAGAGTATACATAAAATTAACCACTTGACCCAAAGCAGATCTAAAATGTTTAGGAGGAAATGATTCTATTTTTCCATTTACTCCTCCAAAACCTCGAGAAATTAAATCATATAAGTCCCAACCAACACAATAACAAGCAAGAGTGTCTAAATTGTGTAAGTGAACATCTCCTGATTCGTTTGCTTCTCTAACCTCTTTAGGATAAATTTTATTCAACCAATATTTTTTAACAATATATGATACTCCATAGTGGTTTAATCCTTGCAAAGAGAAAGTCATATTGGAGTTTTCTTGAACCTCCCAGTCAAGTTTGTCTAAATAATCATCTACCCTATCTACAGCTTCCTCACTAATGACTTCTTGTTCTCTAATTCTTCTTCTTTGTTCTCTGTAAAGTATAAAAGCTTTAGCTGCAACTGCCTCTCCCTCTAAAATTAGCACTTCTTCAACAATGTCTTGGATTTGTTCAACATTGGGAATCTCTTCTTTCTTAAATCTTCGGTTCAAAATTTGAACAATCTTGTCGGAAATCTTTTTTGTTTTCTTTCCATTGCCTTGTTTGGTTGCAGTAATGGCTTTGAAGACCGCATTTGTGATTTTTTCTTGACTAAAATCTACAATGTCGCCATTTCTTTTTTTGATTTTGAGAATTTTATTTTCCATACAACAATTCTAAACCCCGACAAAATTATTGTCAACTTTGACAAATGTTTCAAAGATTGTATTATTGACTTTTTTCTGGGCTAGTCGCAATAATTGTTAGCCTAATTTCATCTTTAGACAGGTTTTTATCGAATGAAGCACCAAAAAACACTTTTGCAGACGAAGAAGTTCTCTTTTTCAATGCTTCTGCTATTTTTTTTACCTCAGATAAGTAAAAATTGTTGCTTCCAGAAGCAATATTGAACAAAATACTAGTTGATTTCTCTAATGGAAAGTCAGTTAGAGGAGAAAATAAGGCATCATCTAATGCTTTCAATACCCTGTCATTACCTTTTGCCTTTCCTATTCCAAAAAAAGCAGATCCTCCGCTCTTCAAAATCTCTTTTATGTCAGCAAAATCGAGATTAAGTATGCCTGGGCTAGAAATCACATGAGAAATACTTTCTACAGCTTCTTTTAAGAGTTCGTCACACTTCTCAAAAGCAAATTCTACTGAAGATTTTGGAGGAATTAACTTAATCAGTTTATCATTAGGTATAACAACAAGAGTATTTATATTCTTTTCTATTTCTTCTAAGCTATTCAAAGCAATTTTTTTTCTTTTTTTTCCCTCAAAAGCAAAAGGAAGAGTAGTAATCCCTATTGTTAAAATATTGAGATTCTTAGCTGCTTCTGAAACAACTGGCATTGCTCCAGAACCAGTACCTCCACCCAAACCAGCAGTTAAAAAAACAATGTCTGATGTTTTTAAAACATCTTCTATTTCTTTAATACTTTCTTTAGCAGACAATCTTCCTATTTCTGGCTTCATTCCTGCTCCTAGCCCTCTTGTTATCTTATCTCCGATCCTTATCTTTAAATGAGATTTCTTTTTAGCCAAGTCTTGTGCGTCTGTATTCATGCTAATCAATTCAACATTCTTTATGTTTGAATCAAATAGCCTAGAAACAGTATTGCATCCTGCTCCTCCAATACCAATAACTTTTATTTTCGTATTCATTTTAAGGGTTAAGATTTTTTAAGAAATCTTTAATTTTTTTCCACAAGCCCTCTCTAATAGAATTATCATTTTCTTCAGCTTCTCCATCACTATCAGCTATTAATCCGCAAACAGTAGAAAGAGAACAGTCCTTGTCTATTCCTGGAATATTTTTAGGATAGCCAACTCTACAAGGAAGATTAAATTCTTTCTTAGCCAAATCAACCATTCCTGGAAGTTTTGCTCCTCCTCCAACTAAAACAATTCCTCCAGGCAATAATCCCTGCTTAGAAACCTTCTTAATTTCCTTATCTATTAGATCAAATATTTCGCAAACCCTAGCTTCAATTATTTTATTCAATTCTTTTTCAGAAAAACAAAGACTGTTTTTACTTTTTATTTTCTTAGAATTTTCTAATCGTATTTTTTCTCCTGAAAAAGAATCTAAATCCATTTCTATTTTCCTCGTTCCAGTTTTGCTGCATGACCCATAATCTCTTTTTATTTTCTCTGCTATTTCAATTTCCGTTTTAAAACCAATAGCAATATCATTAGTAATATTAGATGCTCCCACTGGAAAAACAGCTAAATTAAGAAGTCTTCCGTCCTCAAAAACAGCAACACTAGACGTTCCTGCTCCAACAGAAACCAAAGCAACGCCTAATTCTTTTTGAGCAGAAGTTAAAACAGAATTAATATCAGCTAAAATTGCTGGAATAATGTTTATTTCCGAATCAATACCACTTTCAGCTACTGCTTCTGTAACGTTCTCTGTATCAGCTACAAATCCTGATAAAAGAAACGCTTCCAATTCTAACCTAGTACCTTTTAATTTTAATGGATCTTTGATTTCTCTTTCTCCATCTAAAATCCATTCTTTAATGAAGGTTTTTAAAACTTCTTTATTGGTTGATTGAAGATTAGTTGCATTAGCCCCCTGATAAGCTCTCTCTATATCTTCTTGAGAAACTTTTCCATCTGCTCTCCCTACAGAAACAAGACCTCTGCTACTAGTTAGTTCTAATTTATTTCCATTAAGACTAACATAGATTTCTCTTGGCCTTGGAATTCTTTCTTCTTGAATTTGATTAAAGAGCTCTGCTAGTTTTTTTGCTGTTTCCTGAGGACTCTTTACTCTTCCTTTCTGAACTCCTGCTGATTCAATTGTCTTCAAGGACATTACTTCCGTAATTTTTCCTGTTTCTGTATCTTTTTTTGCTACAAGAACTTTAATCACATTTGTTCCGATATCTATTCCTGCAACAGTTTGTATTCTTGCCATAATTATTTGCTTAAATACTTATTTTGTTTCTGAAGCATTTCTTCTGCTTCTTTAGTTTTAACATGATTCATACCCATTAAATGAAGTATACCATGAATCAAAACTTTTGATAATTCTTGTTTAAAGGGAATATTGTCTTCTTTTGCGTTTTTCTTAACAATTTCTATACAAATCACTATTTGAGGCAACACGTCATCAATGGTACCAAAAGACAAAACATCTGTTGCCTTATCTTTTCTTCTGTATTTTTTATTCAAAGCTTTTATCTCTTTTTTTTTAACAAAAGCAACTTCAATGTTTTTTTTAATCTTCTCCCCCTTAAGAACTTTTCTAACAATAGATTCTAATAATTTCTTATCAACTTTAAAATCCTTGTCTAGGTTTACTATATCAATCATTATATCTATTTTACTAGATTGAGAAAATAAATCAAGTACACTTAAAAACAGGGTTCTGCCCTG
>Ga0116142_10001291_pt1 | contig 30440 bp, 24 predicted proteins | sample AD_UKC033_MetaG_FD_89785 | JGI IMG/M metagenome (GOLD analysis project Ga0116142, IMG submission 89785) | Active sludge microbial communities of municipal wastewater-treating anaerobic digesters from USA - AD_UKC033_MetaG | ecosystem: Engineered > Bioreactor > Anaerobic > Digestate | place: USA... | reverse complement strand
TTATAAATATAATTATAATGCTTTTTAAAGAATTAAATCTTATCCCTCAGTTGTTGCGTGCAGTGCAACAACAAGGGTATCAAAAACCAACTCCTATACAGGAGCAATCTATTCCAAATCTTCTAAATGGCTATGACCTTTTTGGTTGTGCCCAAACAGGAACCGGTAAAACCGCAGCCTTTTGTATTCCTTTGCTACAACACCTTTTTCAAAACAAGAGAGATATTAAGCATAATATACGGGCACTTGTACTGGCACCTACCCGCGAGTTGGCGATCCAGATTGGAGAAAGCCTTCACACCTATGGTTGTTACTTGCCGTTAAAACATACTGTTATTTATGGTGGTGTTCCGCAACATGCACAAACGAAAGCACTAAGACAAGGTGTTGATATAGTTGTTGCTACTCCCGGACGCTTACTCGACCTGGTTAGTCAGGGTTACGTGAGATTAGGCAATGTTGAATTTTTAGTGCTTGATGAAGCCGATCAAATGTTGGATATGGGCTTCATTAATGACATCAAAAAGATCATTCAGGAAATACCACACAGAAGACAAACGATATTGTTTTCGGCTACGTTGCCGAAGGAAATTCGCAGTTTGGTAGCGAAAATATTAAACGATCCGATCCACGTTGAATTAAGTCATGCCAACAACTCAGCAGCCGATACGGTCAATCAAAGTATGTACTTCGTTGACAAGGTGAACAAGCGCAACTTGCTTTCACATATTCTTAAAGGGGAGGCTGTAGAAAGTGCGCTCGTATTTATGAGAACTAAACACAGTGCCGATAAGCTGGCGCGGGCATTAAGTAAACAAAACATCAGTGTAGAAGCTATTCACGGCAATAAATCACAAGGACAACGACAAAAAACCCTGAATAGGTTTAAGTCTAAACAACTGCGTGTGTTGGTGGCAACCGATGTGGCGGCACGAGGTATTGATATTGACGACTTGTCGCATGTTATCAACTTTGACCTTCCTCAAACCCCTGAAACGTATGTCCACCGGATTGGAAGAACCGGAAGGGCGGGCTCATCAGGTATTGCCCTGTCTTTTTGTGGCAGAGACGAAATAGGCACACTTAAAGATATCCATCGTCATTTAGGAAAGAGCATTCCTGAAATAACGGAACACCCTTTTTTGACAACAGCATCATTAACTACCAATTCTGAAAAAAGGCAGTCACAAAAGCGAACATCAGGTTACAATACAAACACAAAATTTCGGAGATCGTTTAGAGCAAAAAAAAGAGCTTCATAATTTATGGGAAGAAAATCGAATGAAAGTTATCTTAAAAAAAAGAAGGCTGACAAAAAGAAAAAGAAGCGAGACGCCAAATTTCAAAAGAAAATAGAAAAGAAAAACAAATCTAAAAACGGATCACCTGATGATATGATTTCTCATGTAGATGATTTTGGCAATATCATTTCTCCGCCATCTGAGCAAGATGAGGCAGAGGAAGATTTGCCAAAGGATAGCAAATAGATCAAAACAAAAAAAATATTAATAACTTAAATCAAAAAAAATGAAAACAGGAACAGTTAAATTTTTCAACCGCCAAAAAGGATTCGGTTTTATCAGGCCCGAAGATTCAGGCGAAGACATCTTTGTACACGAAAGCGGACTTAAGGATGAAATAAAACAGGACGATAAGGTTGAATTTTCGGTGGAGCAAGGGCAAAAAGGATTAAATGCAGTTGAAGTAAGGCGGGTAGGATAGTGTCTTAATTATAGCGGTAGACTTTGAGGGAAGTTCTGCCGCATTTTAGGTTTTCGATAAGGTCAGTCGGGCTAAATACTACAATTGTTATTCAAAAATAGTAATTCAATGGTATTGTATATGTCCTGGCGCGATTTTAAGCGGCTTTTAAAAAAATACTTCTTCCCGTATAAGCCACTATAAAATGGCACAGGTTTATTTTTTATTTAAAAGTTTTTTTAGAGGGTTGGGCAACGGCTACCCGTGTTAGGGGTAGGCCTTCTATCTATTTTTACACAATTCTTCATTTCTCTTTTCCCAATATTCGCCAAGTTGTTTTCTCGTCTTAAAGATGAGTTCTATAATTTCCGTTAATGAATCTTCTGAAAATTGTAAATATTCTTGTTCCAATCCATTTGTAGAAATTCTCAAGTTGACATAAGTGTAGCCATCGTCATCTGTGTTTTCCCAGTCTGCGTGCATAACTAAATTACGCAGTCTGCCAGTTTCCCTTAAATTAGTTAGTAGATTTTCATATCCTTCAATATTTATGTCACATGCAGAGTGAAAGTCTTCGCTAAAACGTTTGAACAAGTCAACTTTTGTGGAATATTTCATTTTATGTAAAACTATTAATCCAGTTGAGTCAGTTCTGTCTGTAAATATTTCACAAATTATTCCGTCAAGTGATTTTTCTAGTCCATTAAAATACATAACAATATACCCAATAAGAGGAAGAGAGTTTTCCAAATACTCTTCAGCTTTTTCTTCATCTTCGATTTCGTGATAAAGATGTTGTTCAAATATTTTCTTTTTTTGCTTCATCTTATTATCTGTTTCACGTCATTTAGACTTACCGCTAACGTTTTGACGCTTGGCGCAGTGGTGGATTTTGGAGAAATATTAAAAAATAAATATACTAATGCTTTACCAATATTAATTATTTATAGGCAATAATTAAATATGGGCTTTTTAGAAGTGATTATGGTTTCTTGATGATGGATTATTATTTGTTGAACGTTGAATATTGATGCTTGATTATTGAATATGGGTGATTGACTGTTGGATATGGTTTGTTGATGGTGAATTATGTTTTCTTGATGATGAATTATGGTTTGATTACAACTGATGATGAGTTTTTTCATGGGTTAAATTTTTAATAAATCAAACAACTAATGAATGGCATGCGAATGATGCTGCATGCTTGATTCAAATTTAATAATAGGATTTGGCAATTTACCCCCTATAAAAAGGGGCATTAGTGCCACAACACCCCCCAAAAAAAACACCCCTGTACCAATACCATAGTACAGAGGAGTTTTTAAAATTAATGATATGAAAACGTTTAATGCCCTGTAAGTATGGCAATTTTTTGAGCAGTAGATTTACCATTAGTAAATAGCCTGCAAACATACATTCCGTTACTAAGATTTGGGATATGAATTTGTTGTTGGTTTGACGATGATTGAACCCTATGATCGAACACCCTACGACCGCTTGTATCAAATAATTCTAATACAGCCGACTTATCCTTATGAGATAAGAACTTAAACTTCAAATAAGAATCGCTCAAAGGATTGGAATATAATTGAAATGAGAAATCTTGTTCATTTTCTTCAATTGCTAAAGTGTTGTAAGCAATAAAGTAATCGAAATGTGCATACGAATCCAGCAATAAGTTACCATCGTGTGGTTGCCTCATACAATGAAATCCTACAAAATATACTTTTGGTATAAATTGACTTCCTAAATATGTATAAGTATTATTATCGGAAGAATAAGAAGTGATAACACTATCCTGTGATTTTTGCACCCGAAAATAAACGACAGAATCGGAATACGGGTAATGATATATACCTAATGGCCCGGAAACAGATTTTACACCCCATCCCGACCAAAAAGATTTTTCAACAATTCGAACAGAAGCAGTAGAATCATTAGGGTCAGCAGAACTATGAACCAATAAACCCGCTCCTTGAAAATCAGAAACAGGATCAAAGCTCAATTTCATTTCAACCATCCAGCTTATGTTATTAGTATCTACCGCCTGCAATATTCGAGGCGCATTATAATTTGTGCCAAAGTAAAGATCGGATCCTCCATTGGCAGCAGATGCTTTTACTAAAACTTCACCGTTTCCCGTAAGTTGGATCATACTTGCGGGGTTTGGACTATGTACACTCCAGAATGGACTTAAAGTAGTTCCGTTAAAATTGTCCGTTTGCAAAACTTGTCCAATACAAGTAGTAAGTGCTGAAAAACACAACACAATGATAAATGCAATCTTTTTCATAGGAATATGATTAAAGGTTAGAGAACTATAGAGTATTGTAAATGTAACCACCGGGCAATTGCAATCCAAAAACAATTCACAAAAAAAAATCCGGAGCCCTTCATCAGGCCCCGGATATACATAGCTACTATTTTATTTCAAAAGACTAAAGCTTAAAAGCTGCCTTTATCTTATTCACATAATCTAACTTCTCCCAGGGAAAAAGTTCCACCTCCATCTTCTTCGCCTTACCCGAACCATTTACAAAAGTCTTCGTCACCTTTTTAGGCGTACGGCCCATATGACCATAGGATGCCGTTTCGGTATAAATAGGCGTGCGCAATTTAAAACGCTGCTCAATAGCATAAGGGCGCATATCAAACAAAGCTTCCATCTTCTTGGCTATGTCACCATCGCTGAGTTTAACATTGGCAGTGCCGTAGGTATTTACATACAAGCCCACCGGCTGTGCTACCCCTATGGCATAAGCCACCTGCACCAACACCTCGTCACACAAACCTGCTGCCACCATATTTTTTGCAATGTGTCGTGTGGCATAGGCTGCCGAACGATCGACCTTACTTGGGTCTTTGCCCGAAAAAGCTCCTCCACCATGTGCACCGCGTCCACCATAGGTATCTACAATAATCTTACGCCCCGTCAATCCCGTATCGCCATGCGGTCCTCCTATCACAAACTTTCCGGTAGGGTTTACATGATATTTTATCTTGTCGTTAAACAAATTTTGTACTCGCTTAGGCAATTGCTTCTTCACACGTGGTATCAATATTTCAATCACATCTTTCTTAATAGCCGCCAACATTTTTTCATCTTTATCAAAATCGTCATGCTGCGTACTCACCACAATCGCTTCTATACGTTGCGGTTGGTTTTTATCATTGTATTCAATTGTTACCTGACTTTTCGAATCCGGTCTCAGATACTTCATCTGCTTGCCCTCTCTTCTAATGGCTGCCAACTCTCTCAACAGCAAATGCGACAACTCCAAAGGCAGCGGCATCAAATTATCCGTCTCCTTACAAGCATACCCAAACATCATTCCCTGATCACCGGCCCCTTGGCTCATTGGGTCTTTGCGTTCAACTCCTTGATTAATGTCGGGCGATTGCTCATGAATGGCTGAAAGAATTCCGCACGAATTGGCTTCAAACATATATTCGCTGCGCGTGTAACCAATTCGTTTAATTACCTCACGGGCAATTTGTTGAACATCCAGATACGTAGTCGATTTCACCTCACCGGCCAAAACCACCTGCCCCGTAGTTACTAAAGTTTCGCAAGCCACCTTACTGTTTTTATCAAAAGCAAGAAAATGATCGATCAAAGCATCAGAAATCTGATCGGCTACTTTATCGGGGTGCCCTTCAGAAACCGATTCGGATGTAAAATAATACGGCATATTTTTTAATTAATTTGAATGAATATATTTTGCGCAAATGTAGGGTTATTATTTGGTAAATCAACCCCTTCAGCCTAAGCCGTCAGCTTTCTAAAAACATCTTCCAGGCTATCCGATGCCTGCTTCATTTCCACAATAGCAAAATCTTTTTCCACCACCCAGCGCGTTATGTTTTTCCTTAAATCTATATCGGCTTCGCCATCAATAATCCAACAGCATTCTTCATCACCCACCGTCACCTTTCGTACACCGCTAATCGCTTTCAGCCATTCTGTTTTCACCTCTCCCGATAGCTTTAAAATAATTCTGTTCTGCGGGCCTTGTTTCTTAGTCAGCATTTCAACCGAACTATTGGCTACAATTTTTCCTTTATTAATAATCATCACGTCATCGCAAATGGCTTCCACCTCTTGCATGATATGGGTGGATAATAAGACGGTCTTCGTTTTTCCCAGCTCTTTAATCAACTGACGAATACCCGCCAACTGATTGGGATCAAGTCCCGAACTGGGTTCATCAAGTATTAAAACTTCAGGGTTGTGCAACAATGCCTTTGCCAGCCCCACCCTTTGCCTATATCCTTTCGATAATGCCTGAATCTTTTTTCTCTGCTCTGCCTCAAGCCCCACCATAGCAATCGTTTCCTTAATTCTATTTTCCGCCACACTTCCTTTCAATCCGTAGACACCACCTATAAACAACAAAAACTCTTTCACATACATATCCACATACAAAGGATTGTGTTCGGGCAAATAGCCTACCCGTCTCTTAATCTCCAGCGCATCATTTTCAATTCCAAACCCAAGCACTTCTACTGAGCCCTGCGTGGGTGGAATAAAGCAAGTAATAATTTTCATCATCGTAGATTTTCCTGCACCGTTAGGCCCAAGAAAACCCGTTACTTTACCTTTCACCACTTCAAACGAAACATCATCAAGCGCCTTTTGCTCTCCGTATTTCTTTACAACATTATTTACTTTTACCGACATGAGTATTTATCTTACCTTACAAAAATACAAATGAAAAATCATTCAGGGTCAAAGTCCCGATCAGTATAGATATACATGAACGGATTGGTTTTAAAACATACCGGAAAACACTACGAAGTGCTTGCCTCTGATAAGGTTTATGGCTGTACCCTAAAAGGTAATTTCAGAACCAAAGACATCAACACCACCAATCCTATTGCCGTTGGCGATTGGGTTGAAATTGTTATTGAAAACGATCAACAAGCCGTTATTACAAAGCTGCACGAAAGAAAAAATCACATCATCCGAAAAGCAACCAAGTTGAGCAAGCCTTCGCAAATTATAGCAGCCAATATCGATTGCGCGTATTTGGTTGTCACCCGTGTAGTTCCCGAAACCAGCACCGGCTTCATCGATCGTTTTTTGGCCACCTGCGAAGCCTATACCATAGATGCCGCCCTTATTATAAACAAAATGGATTTGTATGATGATGAGGAAGAAAAAGAGATTGAACATATTTATAGCAACATTGGCTATCCGGTTTATAAAACTTCAGTGGTAAGTGGTTTGGGTATGGAAGAACTAAAAAAGAGTCTTCAAGGAAAAATCAATTTATTTTCGGGACATTCAGGGGTTGGAAAAAGTACCTTATTAAACAAACTCATACCGGGTTTGAAATTGAAAACGGGAGAAATTTCTTTAACTCATTTTAAAGGAATGCACACCACTTCTTTTTCAGAAATGCACCGGATGAATGAAAACACTTTTATCATTGATACCCCCGGCATACGTGAGTTTGGCACTTTTGAATTTGACCCACAGTTTGTGGCGCATTATTTTAAAGAAATGCTACCCTATATTGAACAATGCAGATATAACAATTGCATTCATGTTCACGAAAAAGACTGTGCAGTAATTCAAGCAGTTGAGTCGGGTGCCATTCACCCCGAACGCTATTACAACTATATAAGTATTTTAAAGAACGAGGATATTTTTAATTGATCCGCCATGAGAGTTATTATTCAACGGGTAAGTAAATCTTCAGTAAGCATCAATGGTCATCAACATGCCGGAATAAAAAACGGATTTACTCTGCTATTGGGCATAGGACAAACAGATGAAAAAGAAGATGCGGAATGGTTGGCTTCAAAAGTGATCAATCTTAGAGTGTTTGAAGATGATGCGCAAAAGATGAATTTAAGTATAAGAGAAATTGATGGAGAGATTTTAGTGATCAGTCAGTTCACCCTCTTTGCATCGTATAAAAAAGGAAATCGTCCCTCATTTTTAGGATCTGCTGCGCCCGAAAAGGCAATACCATTGTATGAATATTTTATCAAGTTGTTGGAGAACGAATTACCAGGAAAAATTAAGAGTGGAGTATTTGCCGCCATGATGGAAGTAAATATTACTAATCATGGTCCGGTTACCATACATATGGATTCAAAAAACAGAGAATAAAAAAAGCCTCACTGAACAGTGAGGCTTTTTTTATTAGGATTAAGTTCTATTACTGAACGATAAGTTTAGTAGTAGCTGATTTATCCTGAACTTTAGTAGTGATGAAATAAACACCACTGTTCAAGCCATTGGTATTAATGTTAAGTGTATGCTGACCAGCAGATACTTTAACAAAATCAAATGATTTTACTTCCTGACCTAAGATATTGGTAATGCTGATGTTTACATCATTCGCTTTTACCATATTGATGTTAAGGCTAGTACTTCCGTTAACGGCTGGGTTAGGATAAACATTTGAAAGATTAAACAGACTGTTTTCTTGCTCATTTACACCGGCAAGTAATCCAAGAAGGATTCCAGCACCCGGAGTAGTGAAATCAGCATCAGATACAGTGATATCACCTACGTAAGTGTTATCAACTGGGTTTGTATCGTCAGCAAGGATAGTCATGTATCCGGCAGGAATGGTATACGTTCCGCTTGTGCCAAGTACCCACTGAGAAATATAACCAAAAGTCATTAATGCATCAGCACAAGAACCAGCAGTTTTATTCTCAAGAGCAGTCCAGTTACCGGAAGTAACGTCATAAGCACGTACCCAAGCATCAGGATATTTGTTACCATCAGTTGAACCGAACAATAATGTATCGGTATCAAAATAAGTGAAGAACAATTTTGTATGATCCCAGGTAGTAGATACTTGCATACGGTTATCTTCAGCTAATAAAGCAGTACCAAACTCACCACGGAAAGTCATTGGTTGACCAAGAACTTCAGCATACCAAGTTGTACCACCATCAGTAGTGTAGATATCAGCAATTACAAATCCACCTCCACCAGAAACGATAGAAAAAGGATTAGCACCTTGAACACCTACTGGAACTACAGCATGTAAGTTTCCGTTCGCATCAACAGCGATATCAGCCTGGAAACCTAAAGTATAAGAAGTACCTGCACCAACCTGGAAATAGCTATCCATGTTTGATAAATCAACACGAATAGGAGCAGACCAAGTAGCACCACCATCAGTAGTTTTGTGAATAATTGGATAGAAAGCATCGTTTGGATTCAATGCATAATCATCATGTGCGATTGAGAAAATATATCCTATCATACCTGTTGCATCAAATGCAATTGTAGGATAAGCAAAATTCTTTGCTCCACCTGCATCAAGAGAAGCTGGGAAATACAAACCGGTACGAGTATAATCGTAGGCATTGTTGGTAGTGTTCCAAGTACCTTTGAACAACCAAAGTGTATCCGTATAGTCTGTACCATTATATGACCAATCAATTACCCAAGCAGTACCGCCTTGTGTTTGATACATGGTGTTTGGAATTAAAGCATCATATCCAAGTACCGCAAAAGAGTCGATTTGCTGATATCCAGAACCGGTACCAATTGCAGCAGAACCATGTACGTGACACTCCCAAGTAGCACCTAAAGCAGGGCCAAAGAATGAAATATAAGCATTCGCTGGGTTTGTGTTTCCTGGAGGGTTGTAAATAGTTGCTTGTGGGTAACGTCCAGCGTTTGGACTAGGCAAGTAAAGTGGTCCATTTTGGTTGGTCCAAGTTACACCACCATCGGTAGAATAATCATAGAAGAAGTTACCAGAATTAGAACTTCCATCAACACCGGGATTAGAACGGTGAACGAAAGTAACTGTGTTCAAAGCAGGATCAGCATACACCATACTACGGCTAGGACGAGTATATCCACCGTAAGCATTTGCTGCAGTACCCATTGTTGCACAGGTTACTGAAGTAACAGATGGGTTAGGATTAACCTTCACAATTGATGAAGGAGCCTGTAGGATGTTAGTGTTTTCTGCATCGATCGTTGCATTGTGAGATCTGTCGAAACTCACGCTAGGAACTTGAGCATTAACCACCATCAACCCAGAAGCTAAGAAAAGACTGAGGGTTAGTAGAGTTTTTTTCATAGTATTGATTCTTTTAAAAATTAAAAATTAGATTAATGTTAACTAAGCAAAGATAAATAAACTGTTTTAGAAATCAGCAAAAGAAATTGAAAGAAAATTGGTTTTTTTTCAAATTTCAAAGTTTTATGAAGTATGAATGAATTATTGAGGCTCGAACATTTGAATGAAGCATTGTATTGTGCATATATTATTTAGACCAATTCGTATTTTTACTTTTTATTGATCAAATATTTTTTATCCTTTGTAAGAATAAATCAACCAATTAAAATCGATCATGAAAAAAATCTTTACAACATTGTTTTTAGCAGGTATCTTTTTGTCTGCACAAAGTCAGGTTTTGGTACCTGCAGGCCCGTTAAATAACTACAGCGAGGTAGCGCCAATGGCTCAAACAGCAAAGGGAGGCACTCATCCTTCCACTCAAGCAGTATTCGATCTTCAGTTTCAACACGATTTATCATTACACGTTGCTGGAGGTAATGCCGGAATTATTTACATCAATGGAGAGTTTTGGACTTCACGTTGGGCACAAGATACCGTTTGGCGTTTTGATACAAACGGAGCTCTGTTAGGTCATTTCATTTTACCGAATGCAGTAAGCGGACAAGGTGCCAGAGCTTTTACAACAGATGGCACTAATGTGTATGCTTCGAAAAACAGCAATGTAATTCAAATTATCAATCCAAATACTTATATGCCAACGGGTACCATTACCAGTTCTTCTGCGGTTGCCATTCGTACCATTACCTACGATGCGACAGCAAATGGTGGAGCCGGTGGATTTTGGATTTCAAATTTTGGAACCGATATTGTTTTGATCAGTATGACCGGAAGTGTTTTGGCTACTATTCCAGCGGCAGTTCATGGATTAACGGGAATGTATGGCTCAGCTGTTGATAATACTTCTTCAGGCGGTCCTTATTTGTGGGTTTCAAATCAACCCGGAAATCCCGGAGCTGAGATTTATCAATTGGAATTGCCTTCAGGAATTGTAGGCACTCAATATTATGATATTAATACTAACCTTGGTACAGCTACTGGTTTAGGTGGAGGAATATTTTACACTTCTGGATTAGCTGCAGCTCCAACTTTGTTGACTTTGCTTCAAGGAACTCCAAATTATATTATCGGATTTGAAGCACCTTCAACAGTAGGTGTTGATGAAGTAAATGATGATTTTTCAAAAAGTGTTAGTGTTTTTCCTAGTCCAGCTTACTCCACTGTTTTTGTAAACCATACAGCCAATGGAGAGTCATTGATTCAAATTTTTGATGTAACGGGCAAAATTGTTTTTGAAACTAAATCTCTTGAACAAGAAAATAAAATTGATGTTTCAAAACTTACCAATGGAATTTACAGTGTTAAAGTGAGCACTGAGAATGGTATTGGAATGAAGAAGTTTATGAAATACTAAAATTCAATTCAAGTAAAAAAAGCTCCGAGTTTCTCGGGGCTTTTTTTGTGACCTAAATCAATGATAAACATGATGCTTTTCATTTTTTAGCAGGTGCTCCATAAATACATTTGGTTTGTTAATCGCGAACTCTAAAATATGACAATCATGAAAAAATTAAATGCAAAATTATTTCTAACCTTATTAGGTGCTGCTTTGATCTTTGTTTCTTGCGGACCGGCCGAAAATGCAAACACAGACCACAATACTGAAACAGCATCAACCGAACCAGCCGGTGGACAAGCCTCGGTGGTTGATGATGTATCACAACCTGACATTGTAAAAATTGCTGTCGGATCAAAAGATCATACTACTTTGGTTGCGGCTTTACAAGCTGCTGCTTATGTAGACGTATTGGCTAATGCAGGTCCATTCACTGTTTTTGCTCCAGTTAACTCTGCATTTGATGCACTACCTGCAGGTACACTTGACGAATTGGTAAAACCCGAGAATCAAGAAAAGTTGAGAAGAATACTGGAACACCATGTAACCACCACGTCTTATTCACTTGAAATGTTGCAAGATGGTCAAGTGTTGGGCATGGCCGATGGAGGAAATGCAACCATAAAAGTAGATGGCGACAAATACAGTATAGACGGAGCGAATATATTAGCCTCTGTAAAAGCTACTAATGGAATGGTACATGTGGTTGATGCTTTGGTTATGAGTAAATAAATCGCATCAGAAAAACCAAAACAAATAAAAGCCTGGAAAGATTTTCTTTTCAGGCTTTTATTTGACTGCGGATAATGTTTAAAGCGGCTCCTGCTTTAAACCACTCAATTTGATTTTCGTTGTAGGTATGTTTCACTTCAAATGAATCTGTGCTACCATCACTATGATGCAACACAATATTTAAATTCTTTCCTGGGGTAAATGAAGTCAATCCTATAATATCAAACTGATCATCTTCTTGAATTTTATTATAGTCTTCTTTATTTGCAAAAGTCAGCGCCAGCATTCCTTGCTTTTTAAGATTTGTTTCGTGAATTCGAGCAAAAGATTTCACCAATATCGCTCGAACGCCTAAATGACGTGGTTCCATGGCAGCATGTTCTCTTGAAGATCCTTCGCCATAGTTTTCATCACCAACTACAATAGATCCCATTCCTTTTGATTTATACTCTCGTTGAACCTTAGGCACTGAATCGTAGGCTCCATTCAATTGATTTTTTACCGAATCTGTTTTATCGTTGAATGCATTCACTGCGCCAATCAACATATTGTTGCTAATGTTATCTAAATGACCTCTGAACTTTAACCAAGGTCCCGCCATTGATATGTGATCGGTGGTGCATTTACCTTTCGCTTTAATCAATAGGGTTAATCCTTTGAGATCAACTCCTTCCCATGCCGGAAATGGCTCCAATAGCTGTAAACGATCTGAACCGGGATCCACCATTACTTCTACCTTACTTCCATCCGCTGCAGGCTCTTGATATCCAGCATCCTTAACATCAAATCCTTGAGGCGGCAATTCGAATCCGCTTGGTTCATCCAACTTTACTTGCTCCCCTTTTTCATTGGTCAAAGTATCCTTTAAAGGATTAAAAGAAAGGCTTCCGGCAATGGCTAGAGCCGTTACTATTTCAGGAGATGATACAAAAGCGTGCGTATTTGGATTGCCATCATTTCGCTTTGCAAAATTTCTATTGAAAGATGTGATGATACTATTCTTTTTATCCGGATCGGCATTGTGTCGTGCCCATTGTCCAATGCAAGGGCCACATGCGTTAGCCAATACGGTTCCGCCTATTTCTTCGAATACTTTTAAAAAACCATCGCGTTCAACAGTATATCGAACCATTTCAGAACCGGGTGTAATGGTATATTCCGATTTTGCTTTTAGTCCTTTATCCATTGCCTGTTTGGCTACACTAGCTGCACGGCTAATATCTTCATACGAAGAGTTGGTGCATGATCCAATTAAACCTACCTCCAATTTCTCAGGCCAGTTGTTTTCTTTTACTGCGTCAGCAAATTTGCTTAGTGGCCAGGCTAAATCGGGTGTAAAAGGTCCATTGATATGTGGTTCTAATTCGCTTAAATTAATTTCAATTACCTGATCAAAATATTTTTCAGGGTTGGCATATACTTCTGGGTCACCGGTTAAGTGTTTTCCAATTTTATCGGCTGCATCGGCAATCGCTGATCGATTGGTACCACGCAGATACTCTGCCATTTTCTGGTCGTAGCCAAAAACTGAAGTGGTTGCCCCAATTTCTGCTCCCATGTTACAAATGGTTCCTTTTCCGGTGCAAGATAAACTGAGTGCTCCGGGTCCGAAATATTCCAATATATGGTCGGTACCACCTTTGACAGTAAGTACTCCTGCTACTTTTAAAATTACATCTTTGGATGAAGCCCAACCGCTTAGTTTTCCTGTAAGTTTAACGCCAATTAGTTTTGGAAACTTCAATTCCCAAGGCAAGCCTGCCATCACATCACAAGCATCTGCTCCACCAACGCCAATGGCTATCATTCCCAATCCACCGGCATTTACGGTGTGTGAATCGGTACCGATCATTAATCCTCCGGGGAAGGCATAGTTCTCCAATATTACCTGGTGAATAATTCCTGCACCGGGTTTCCAAAATCCGATACCATATTTATTTGAAACGGAAGAAAGGAAATCATAAACTTCTTTATTCTTATCCAATGCTGTTGTTAAATCACTCGCAGCTCCTGCTTTAGCTTGAATTAAATGATCGCAATGAACAGTACTTGGAACTGCAACTTTATCACGACCTGCTTGCATAAATTGCAGCAATGCCATTTGTGCTGTTGCGTCTTGCATGGCAACTCTGTCCGGATTAAAGTCAACATAAGAAACACCTCTGCCGTAGGCTTCATTGGGCAAAGCATCGGCCAAGTGGGTATATAGAATTTTTTCTGTTAGTGTAAGAGGTTTACCTAAAATTTGTCGGGCTGCTTCAACTTTTGTTGTCATAGAAGCATAAGCCGACTTAATCATTTCCAAATCAAATATCATTTCGCTCATTTATTTACTCTATTTATAAGGGTTTGCAAGGTACAAAAAAGGGATTCATGAAAAAACAATCAAGCTTTACGAATCACTGCACCTAATTTATTTTCAAAAGCACTCATCAATTTTTTCATCACTGCCTCAATTCTCTGTTCATCCAAAGTGGATTCCTGATCCTGTAGGACAAAACTCAAAGCATAGGATTTCTTTCCCGATTCAATTTTATCTCCTTTGTAAACATCAAAAACATCAACTTGTTTTAAAAGATATTGATCGGTCTGTAAAGCTAAGTTTTTCAACTGGTCGTAGCTGATACTTTCATCCAGTAACATGCTTAAATCTCTTTTCACTTCAGGAAACTTGCCAACCGGTTTGATGCGTAAACTCTGACTGTTCTGTTGATTCAAAAAGAATTGAAGGTCAATCACACAGGTCCAAACATCAACTTGTACATCATAGACTTTACAAAGTTTTTTGCTGAGCAAACCAAAAGTAGCAACTTCATTAGTTTGCTTTTTCCAAACAAACTTTTGCGCATAAAGATCATCCGAATCACCATGATGCAATTCTAATTTAATATTACCTCCTCCAAGTCTTTCCAACAATTCATTGCTTGCATTTTTTATATCAAAAAAATCATATTTTTTTTCGGAAGGATTCAACCAATTTGTTTCTGATTTTTTCCCTACAAAAAACAAACTGAGTTGATATTCCTCTTTATAATTAGTTTCATTCTTAGAATAGCACTTACCAAATTCAAATAGTTTTAAATTTTCTTGCTTACGGTTGAGATTATACTGTATGCTTTCAAGCCCTGAAATAATTAATGATGGTCGCAAAAGATCCAATTCATTACTTAAAGGATTTTTAATCTGGACAAAAAATTCTTTGTTCCAAAACTTCTCAGCATTGATGCTACCGGTCATTGAGTTATTCATTATCTCTACAAAACCTAGCGCACGGCAATAGTTTGCCATGTCATTGTATCGATCAAAGAAAGTAGCGTTACTTCTCACGGTTACAAAATGGTTTGCTTTTGCTTTTAATGGTATTTTATCATAACCAATCATTCGCAAAACTTCTTCATCTAAATCTGCTTGCGAAAAAATGTCCGTCTTGTATGAAGGAATATTTACCTCAAGTGCATCTTCACTTTTCTTGCTTGATGGGTACCCCAATGCATGAAATATTTTTTCTGCTTTATTGAGTCCAATATCGAAACCCAATAATTCAGAACTCTTAGTAACAGAGTAGTTGATGACAGGATTTACTTCACTTTCGGGATAGCAATCATACAGTTTTGAACTAATGGTCCCTCCAGCCAACTCAAGAACCAATTGCACTGCACGTTCGAGTGCTTTAACTGTTGTATTCACATCGGTTCCTCGTTCGAAGCGATACGAAGCTTCTGTTTTTAAGCCATGTTTCTTTGAACCTATTCGAATCAGTGATGCATTGAACTTTGCACTTTCAATAAAAATATTCTTTGTTGAATTTGTAATTCCTGAGTCGGCTCCTCCAAACACTCCTGCAATACACATCGGTTTTTGGGCATTGCAAATCATTAGTTCGTCACCGCTTAATTTTCTCTCTACCTCATCTAAAGTTTTGAATAGAGTTCCCTTGCTCAGTTTCTTCACTTCTATTTTGTTTCCTTCAATTTTATCCAAATCAAAAAAATGAAGTGGTTGACCCAATTCAAACATTACATAATTTCCGATATCGACCAAATTATTTACCGGACGTATTCCAACAGATTTCAATCGATCGGCCAGCCATTGAGGCGATGGTTTAACTTCTATATTATTGATACAAATTCCGCTGTAACGAGGACAGTCTTTCTGATCTTCAACATGAATATCGATTGGGGTTTCTTTCGATTGATTGTTGCTTAAAGAGTAGCTCTCAGGCAAAATTACTTTTGAATTTTTATCGTTATAATTCGACCATGCATTCAAGTCTCTGGCAACTCCTATATGTGAAGCTGCATCTACCCGATTGGGCGTAAGTCCTATCTCTAAAATGTAGTCTTCTTTTACTTCAAACACTTCTGTGAGCATGGTGCCTTCTTTCAAACCAGATTCCAATACATGTATGCCATCACTTTCATCACTCAAGCTCACTTCACTTGCACTACAAATCATCCCTTCAGAAACCACGCCTCTTATTTTTGCTTTTCTTATTTCAAATGATTCACCTGAAACAGGATGTACCATTGTGCCAACTGGTGCAACAATAACTTTCTGACCAACAGCAACATTAGGAGCACCACAAACAATTTGTAAGCTTAGCTCTTGTCCTATATTAACTTTAGTTACATTAAGTCGATCTGCATCGGGATGTTTTTCTTTTTCAATAACATGTCCAACAAGCAAACCTTCTAATCCACCATTAATATTGGAAACTTTTTCAAACGACTCCACTTCAAGTCCAATAGATGTAAGCACTTCGGTTAAATGTTCAACTTCAAGTTTTACACTCAGATATTCATTTAACCAATTGTATGAAATCTTCATTCAAATTTATTTTGGATCAAAATTATGAAAATTACTATGTTTTATTGCTTCCCTTGTGATTCTGCAAGGAGTACGTTAAATTTGAATAAACCCCAAAAACCAAATCAAATGAAAAAAGTTCTTAGTTATTTAATGGCATTGGCAATGGTATTGACCTTGTCAAGCCCTTCGCACAGTCAAATCAATTGTCCTACACCTGGAGGATTATTTGCAAATGTAAGTCAATCATTTGCAATGCTGCACTGGGGTTCGGTCCCAGGGGCAGCTTTCTATGAAGTAAGTTATAAACTTTCTACACAAGGAAATACATGGACCACCGACACTACGGTAAATAACTTTTATCTAGCGCAGAATCTTCTTCCGGGCGTAACGTACGAATGGAGAGTGAGAACGGCTTGTGTAAATGCAATCGGTACACCAATTGTTTTCTCCCCTTATTCACCTTCCCAGTTTTTTACAATGCCGGGAGGGACAGGATGTATGGCTCCGACCAATTTGACATCAACCAATGTCTCCTCCACTTTTGCTGTTATCATGTGGCAGTCGGTTCCTGGAGCAATTGGCTATAATTATCGATGGAGAAAAGCAAACATGAATTTGGCTTGGACTATAGGATTTACCAATTCTAATAATGCCTCTTTATCTCCGCTTAGTCCACAAACTCTTTATGAGTTTCAGGTAGAAGCGCTTTGTCCCGATACGAATGGAACGGTTACCGGCAGCGGTTTTTCGAACAGTGGATTTTTTACCACACAACCCAATGCCAATGTATGTTCCATACCACAAAACTTACATGTCAGCAACATCACCCAGACCAGCGCTTTATTAAACTGGAGCTCTACCGGAGCAGCTCAATACAGCATTCGCTACAGACAAGTAGGGTCTAACACTTGGATTTACTTAAACAGTCAAAGCAACTCTAAAATGGTGAGTGGTTTAATGCCCTTTACTCAGTATCAATGGCAAGTAAGGAGTAAATGTATAAACCCTAATGGGGTAGTTACTTTCAGTAATTTTTCTCCGGCTTCAATATTCACTACGCAGAATTCTACAACATTCTGTTTTGCTCCGAATAATTTACAAGCTCATCAAATTACAATGAGCTCTGCATTTTTGATTTGGTCGAATACTGGTGCAGCACAATATAGTTTGAGGTATAGAGTATTGGGTTCTTCCAATACGTGGACCTATCTAAATAGTCAAACCAATTCAAAACAAGTCAATGGATTGAGTCCGATGACGGTTTATGAATGGCAAGTAAGAAGTAAATGCCAAGTGCCTGGTTCAACACAATTTACATTTAGTCCTTTCAGCGCATTGAATGTGTTTACCACTCAAAGCAATACCACGCTATGCGCAGTTCCCACAAACCTGACATCTACCTTTCAAGGTGGTGGATCAGCGGTATTGGTATGGAGCAATACCGGAGCTGCACAGTACAGCCTTCGTATTCGCAACATCAATTCTGCTCCATCCACATGGTCTTATTTAAATGCTCAAACAAATATGAGAGTGGTTGATAGTTTAATTCCTCTTGGTATATATGAGTGGCAAGTTCGCAGCAAGTGTATCAATCCGAATGGAGTGGTATTATTTAGCAACTGGTCTGTTCCTCAAATTTTTACTATGCCACCGGCCATAACTGTATATCCCAATCCTGCTAGAGAATTCGTGAACATAAAATGGGAGTCTGATATTTCTATTGATCAGCAATTGAACGTTAAAAATATTTACGGCACCGTAGTACTGACATTGAACACACTGAGCGGAATAGGAGAAAACAATGTTCGAATTCATACAACTGAGCTTAAGCCAGGTATTTATTTTGTAGAATTACGTAATTCCAGAGGCGCTCAAATGGCTAAAATCTATGTACAATAGTTAAAATAGAATCATTTTAACTCTTTTGAAAATGCCCGAATAATCAGATTCGGGCATTTTATTTTGAATAAAAACATCGAAATTATTTGAATTTTAATCTTTTTGAGGATAAAAAGTATATAAAAACTCTTTATCCTTACTTTTTCGGCACCATCTTTGCATTCTTAGGGATAAAACACCTATTATGAGAGTAGAATCACATAGCCAAAAGATTTTTGTTCGCTTGTTTGTTGTGTTGTACATTTTAGTTACTGCATTGGCCATCATTGCCAATTTCTAAAATGCACAGAACAAATAATTAGACATTTCAATCAACTGAATTCCGCATTAGCGAATTCACCTCTCACTGTATTGTCCTAAATCAACAAGTGCTTAAACAAATTTTCTAATCAGAATCATTTGACTCTGATCAATTGTTTTGATGTGGATTGATTTTCGAAATTAATCTGCACGAAATACGATCCGGCTGATAATCCTTTTAGTCTGAATGTACCCGTAGATTCATTTGCACTTTTCAGCCAGCTAAACATTTCTACTAATTCTCCTTTTACATCAAATAACTTCACTAACACTTTTCCACTTTTAGTAGAATTGAATTGTATGTTAAACTCATTTGAAGAAATTGGATTTGGACTTATGCTCACGAGTTGATCAAATTCATTTTCATCAATTCCAACAAATGGACTAATAGAGAAATTCTGATTGGAGATATCAAAAAAGATATTGCCTGCACCTCTAACCATTACTCTTGCCTGTGTAGCAGAAATGTTAGGCACTGTTATGTTTTCCGAACCATCGTTAGGTGTATTAGTAGCCAACACGATCGGATAAGTAAATCCGCCATCCGTTGATAAAAATATGTCAACCAGTGGTGTATTCACCGGAGCCTGATCAGTACCAACTACATCCCAAGTTACTGTTTCAATTGAATTGCCAATCCATGAAACATTTGTATTGGGTGCGGTCACTAAAAACGGAGCACCGCTGTTGTGTACCGCTATGTTTACTAAGGTATCATTATAGCTTACACCGCCACCTCCGAGTCTATTATCTCTGACCATCAATCTGAATTTCATATTGCGGGCATAGCTTGGAAGTTTTTCTCCAACGCTAGTTGTATTGGTAACAATGCTTTGAATTTTTGGAAAATACCTATGCCCTACAGTTACAGGAGTAAAGGAACGGAATAAAGGAGCATTGCCACTAGGTGAATTAGGATTTCCGGCAGGCCCTAAATCTATTTGTTCCCAACAATAGGTTAATGGGTCTCCATCGGCATCAAATCCCGATCCTTCTAAAATAAAAGTAGTACTGATTGGAATTGTATATGCTGTACCAGAAAGTATGGCTACAGGAGGATTATTGTTCGTATTGCTTTGGTTAGCACATGAGTTTCCAGTTCCTAATACGCTATAGTTTACCATTTCGAAGAAACTTGCACTATGAAAATAGGCATTGCTGTTGTTTTGTAAATTTTGTGGAGAACAGATTCCGGCATATGCCATAATGGTAGATCCGCTTCCTGGTTCATACGCTGTATTGGTATTTATATTTCCTGAACAAGCACCTGAGTTTCCATTAAACGTATGATTCCCTCCAAACTGGTGACCCATTTCATGAGCTACATAATCTATGTCAAAAGGATCGCCAATAGGTGCTGACAATCCTGTTACCCCTTGCGCTTTATTGCTCTTACACACCGATGCTAACGAAGCAATGCCACCGCCTCCGGTACTAAATACATGCCCTATATCGTAATTTGGTGATCCAATAATATTATTGATGGTGGTTTGATTTTGACCCAACATAGTACCGCCATTATTATTGGTATAAGGATCAGATGACGCGCTTAAGTAAATAATCAAATCATTATTTGCGATCAATTGCATAGTGGCTGCAATTTCTTTTTCATAAACACCATTTACGCGGTTCATAGTGGTAACCATGGCAGCCAATACTAAAGGTTTCGTTCCACCATGATAGCTGGCATATTCACCGGTACACGCCAATGCCAATCGATACGTACGCAACTCTGTGCCATTGGTATATTGTGGACTGGGCAATTGAATTCCTTCATTACGATGTTGAATGCTTTGATCGATGGGTGTATGCTCTAAGTCATTTTCGAATTCACATTTCATAACATTTGCACTTTGGCAATCACTCTTGAAGTAGCTGATGTAATATTGCCTGTTGTCGCGTGAATAAGGATCGATAAAGTACTGACCTTTATCGGAAAGTATCATTGCATGAAAACCAAAAGGAGTGATGTCTAAATGTATTGTGGCCATCTTATCCTCTACTCCTTGTCCTGAATAGGTTTTTATGTCAGGATATTTAGCTGCCAATTCTGGAGCCATTACATTGGTTTTGTAAACAACAAATTTTTCAAAGCTTCCATCTGGTCTAGGTATTTGAATAAGAACACCTTTTGCATTCGAAACATCTCGTTGCGAACTCTGCTCTAATGCGTATTGTAGGTCAACAAGATTCAAATTTAGAACCCTGTACTTTTCAGGCGTAAGCGTACGTACATATTGTTGACGAATCGACTGTTCATTGATATCCTTCCAATAAGCGTCTGCCTGGATAATACACAGGAAACTGAATATCAAAAAAAAGCTGCTGAATTTTTTCATAGGACTAGTTAGTTTTATACAAAGTTATCTATTTATGATTAATGGTATCCGATACTTCAAACGGAGTTTGGTTTTTCTTGGTCGGTAAATGCTCCCTAAAATATGCTACATACTGTACACTATCTTCCGGATTTGCCGGATCGATAATCCAGGTATTTTGGTGCCAAAAGATCAAGGCCCGAAATCCCTTGTCGTTTAAATCAACTCTACCTTGTATGGCATTGTCTTTCATATCCTGAATAATGTACGATCTGATATTAGGAAATTTTTTCTCCATTTCGGGTGATAGAACCGATGATTTAAAAAACTTAAAAGGCATAAGATTTCTATCTGGTGCAGGAATAAGCACCACATTATCTATTAATGTTTCACTTTCAGAAATCAGTTTTGCTTTAGACAACAATGCTCTAATTGAAGAAATATCTAGTGTATAAACATAAAATGAATCTGCAGGTCCATAGGGTAGTTTCCAAAAGGTTTGATCATTGGATGAAATATACTGCCAGTAGGTTAATTGATCGGATGATGAAGCCATTTGCTCACTGGATGAATTTTGTTGAGGACTGGTTTTTGGTGTACAGTCAATCAAAAGAAAAAGCAATAATAAAAAGGTAATTTGTTTCATAATTTTCTAACTGACTTTAGTCCAATTTATATAATTCTCCTGAGCTGATTTAATTCTTTCCGACATCAAATTGTTTTTTGGCAAAAGCAATTTCGGATCTTCCTTTAAAATATCGGCAGCAATATTTCTAGCAAGCTCTATCATCTTAACATCCTTCGATAATTCAATCAGTTTAAAAGGCAATTTACCACTTTGTTGTGTTCCCGCCATATCTCCAGGTCCTCTGAGCCTTAAATCGGTTTCTGCTATTTCAAATCCATCATTGGTTTTAACCATAGTCTTAATTCTCTCTCGGGAATCTTCGCTCAGTTTAAATGAACTCAGTAAAAAACAATAACTCTGATCGGCTCCTCTACCCACTCTTCCTCTGAGCTGATGCAGTTGCGATAGCCCAAAGCGATTCGCATTTTCGATTAACATCACCGTAGCATTAGGAACATTTACACCCACTTCAATTACTGTAGTGGAAACCATAATTTGTGTTTTGCCTTCAACAAAGCGCTGCATCTCTAGTTCTTTATCAGCTGCTTTCATTTTCCCATGCACGATGCTCAGCTTATACTTTGGATGCGGAAAATTATCACTCACCAAATCAAAACCTTCCATTAAGTTTTCCAGCTCAAGTTTATCTGACTCTGAAATCAGAGGATAGACTATGTAAGCTTGGCGGCCTTTATGAATTTGTTCCCGAATGAATTCATAAACCTTGAAGCGTTCATTATCGAATCGATGAATGGTTTGAATGGGTTTTCTTCCTACCGGCATTTCATCAATAACGGAAGTGTCCAAATCGCCATATGCCGTAAGCGCAAGCGTACGCGGAATGGGTGTTGCCGTCATAACTAATATGTGTGGTTGAATTCCATTTTTCATCCACAACTTCGCTCTTTGCTCTACTCCAAATCGGTGTTGTTCATCAATAACCACCAACCCTAGTTTATTAAAGTTTACCGAATCTTCAAGTAATGCATGAGTGCCTATCAGAATATGTATATCTCCATTCTCAGCACCGCTCAAAACTTGTTCTCTTTGTTTTCCTTTTGTCGAACCAGTGAGCAAATCAACTTTTACCGGTAAATGCTCTGTCATGCTGCGAATACTTTCATAATGTTGCTGGGCCAAAATCTCAGTGGGAGCCATAATACATCCCTGATACCCATTGTCTAATGAAATGAGTATGCTTAAAAAAGCAACCATCGTTTTTCCGGAACCTACATCGCCTTGCAACAAACGATTCATTTGCTTACCCGAACCAATATCTCTGCGTATTTCTTTTATAACTCTCTTTTGTGCTTGAGTTAATTCAAAACTTAAATGTTTTTTATAGAATGTGTTAAACAAATCGCCTACATGATTGAATGCTATTCCCATCACCTCTTCTTCTCTTTCGGCTTTCATGTACAACCACATCAATTGCTGATAAAAAGCTTCCTCAAATTTTAATCGACTGATTGCTTTATTCAATGAGGCAATACTTTCAGGAAAATGAATTTGTTGAAGTGCATCGGATATATACATGAGCTTCAATTTCTCTACTGTATCTTTTCGAAGGGTTTCTTCCAAAGTGAGTGGCATTTGTTTAAGCAGGTTGAACATGAGCTTAGAAATTCCTTTGCTGTCGAGCCCTCTGCTTTTGCAACGCTCAGTGGTATTGTACACCGGCATCCATCCACTGTTTTTATTCAATTGCTCTTCGGATAATAAATCCATTTCAGGATGAACAAAATTTATCTTGCCATTAAATTCTGAAGGCTTGCCAAAAATCAAATATTCCTTATCCATCGCTAAGGATTTTATGATCCACTTTATCCCTTTAAACCAAACCAATTCAATACTTGACTTTCCATCGCTAACCATAACCGATAGCCGTTTAGATTTTCGTTCTCCCAGTTCTTTAATCGACTTAACAAATCCTCTGAACTGAACATAAGGCATGTCGGCTTGCAATTCTGAAAGGGCATATACTTTAGTGCGATCGACATAACGAAAAGGGTAATGATGAATAAAATCTCCATACGTAAGAATACCCAATTCTTTCTGAAGCAACTCCGCGCGCTGCGGACCTACTCCTTTCAAATAGGTAATGGGGGTATCGAAAAATAGATTGGCCATGAGTCGAATGCAAATTAATTAATTGACCCGATCATTTAAAATGTCGCTATTCATTTTTATTTTCACCCATAGAAATTCCAGAATAAATATCATTCATGAAACGAATAGAACGCATACAAGGTACCATAGTTGATGTACAGCATAAGAGAATGTTTAAGGGTTCTATTCATATTAAAGATAAAAAGATTGTTTCCGTTGAAGAACACGATTGTGAGGAGTCGCATTATATTCTTCCTGGATTTATTGATGCACATGTGCATATTGAAAGCAGTATGTTGACTCCTGTAGAGTTTGCCCGGCAAGCTGTACAACACGGCACGGTTGCAACAGTGAGCGACCCTCATGAAATAGCCAATGTGTGTGGCTTGCAAGGAATTGACTATATGATAGAAAATGCAAAAAGTGCATTCCTAAAAATTTATTTTGGAGCTCCATCATGTGTACCCGCTACTTCTTTTGAAACTGCCGGAGCAAATTTGGGGATTGAAGAAACCAAAGCATTGCTAAAGCGAAACGATATTCACTACTTAAGTGAGATGATGAACTTTCCTGCGGTGATAGCCAATCACCCTGAAGTGATGGCGAAAATAAATCTGGCTCATCGCTATCAAAAAAAAGTGGATGGTCATGCGCCTGGGGTTAGAGGCGAAAAAGCAAAAAAATACATTGAAGCCGGCATCAGTACCGATCATGAATGTGTGCATTTGGATGAAGCACTGGAAAAGATTCGATATGGAATGAAGATTATTATTCGCGAAGGAAGCGCGGCAAAAAACTTTGAGGCCTTGCACACTTTAATCGATACGCATACGAATGATTGTATGCTGTGCAGCGATGACAAACATCCCGATGATTTTATAGAAGGTCATATCGACAGCCTGGTAAAGAGAGCATTGAACAAAGGATTTGATTTATATAAGGTACTGCAGGTAGCTTGTATAAACCCCGTTCATCATTATAGATTGAACAATGGATTGCTTCAAGTGGGCGATGCAGCTGATTTTATTGTAGTGAATAACTTAAAAGACTTCAACATTCTGCAAACCGTAATCAATGCTCAGGTGCTGTATGAAAACAAAAAATGTTTTATCCCTTCGGTTTCTTCTTCCACCATTAATAATTTTTACGATAATAAAATCAGTCCTGAAAAAATAAAAGTGGACGTAAAAGGCTCAACGATACGAGTGATTGAAGCAATAGATGGACAATTGATCACCAATGAAACGAGTGCTACAGTTTTTTCTGAAAATAATAATGCAATTTCCGATACGAAGAATGATATTTTAAAAATGGTTCTCATCAATCGCTATGCTGAAAGTGAGGCTTCTATTGCTTTTATAAAAAACTTTGGGCTGAAGAAAGGAGCTATTGCTTCCACTGTTGCACATGACTCTCATAATATTATTGCATTAGGTTGTAGCGATAAAGAGATTTGTGAGGCCATCAATCTGTTGATCGAATCGAAAGGTGGGCTCAGTTATTTTGATTTTGAGCAAGCCGAAGTGCAGTCATTGCCGGTGGCCGGACTGATGAGTACAGAAACCTGTGCGGAAGTAGCCTTGCGATACAAACAACTGAATCAACTTTGTGTGAATGCCGGATGCAAACTAAAAGCACCTTACATGACTTTGTCGTTTATGGCATTGTTGGTTATCCCATCGTTGAAACTGAGCGACAAAGGTTTGTTTGATGGCAATCGTTTTTCTTTTACCAGCCTTTTCACAGACGAAAACTGAACTTAACTCTTCTTTCTAAAATATATTTCGATGGGTACACCACTCAGATTGAAATGTTCTCTCAGTCGGTTTTCTAAATAACGTTTGTAAGGTTCTTTTATGTACTGCGGCAAGTTGCAGAAGAATGCAAACTGTGGATAGTAGCCTTGTATTTGAGTAATGTATTTTATGCTGATGACTTTTCCTTTGGTAGCCGGTGGCATATTTTTTTCGATAAAAGGCAAAATAATATTGTTCAGTTTTGAAGTAGGAATTTTTTGTGCTCTATTTTTATAAACTTCTATTGCCAACTCAAGTGCTTTGTGAATGCGCTGCTTTTGTACTACAGAGGTAAACAAAATTGGTACATCGCTGAAGGGTTCGAGTTTTGCTTTTATTTCATCGGAGAATTTTTTAACCGAGTGGGTATCTTTTTCTACCAAGTCCCATTTGTTGATGAGCAATACTACTCCTTTATGATTGCGCTCGGCCAAATGAAAGATGTTTAAGTCTTGAGCGGTGAATCCGTTGGTAGCATCAATCATGAGGATGCAAACATCGCAGTCTTCGATGGCGCGAATGGTGCGCATAACGGAGTAGAATTCGAGATCTTCGTTTACTTTATTTTTTCTACGCAGTCCGGCTGTGTCGATTAAATAAAAATCGAAACCAAAGGAATTGTATCGGGTGTGTATGGTATCACGCGTGGTGCCGGCTATGGGAGTAACCAAGGTGCGATCTTCACCCAATAGGGCATTGAGCAATGATGATTTACCGACATTGGGCTGACCAACAATGGCCAACTTGGGCAATTCGGCTTCGACATATTCTTTGGGTTTTAGTTTTTTAAGTAAGGCATCCAACAAATCGCCTGTACCACTTCCGTTGATGGATGAAACGCAATGATAATCGCCAAGGCCAAGTGCATAAAACTCGGCAGCATCTTGTATGCGTTTGTTGTTGTCCACTTTGTTGGCCACCAACATCACTTCTTTTTTACTTCTTCTCAAATACTCGGCTACTTCTTTGTCGAAACCGGTGAGTCCATCGATTACATCTACTACAAATAAAATTAAATCGGCTTCGTCTAAGGCGGCTTGTACTTGTGAACGGATGCCACTTTCGAAAACATCATCGCTATTGAGCACATACCCTCCGGTGTCGATGAGGGTGAATGATTGGCCGTTCCACTCTACTTTACCGTAGTGACGGTCGCGGGTAACTCCGGCTTCGGCATCAACAATGGCTTTGCGCGATTCGGTGAGGCGATTGAAGAGGGTGCTTTTTCCTACATTAGGTCTTCCTACTATGGCTACTATACTTGACATTTTTATTTTTTATATCCGAATTGTTTTAACAGGTTGTCGTTGTCTCTCCAATTGCTTTGCACTTTTACGGTAAGATCTAGAAAGACTTTTCGATCTAAAAACTTTTCCATTTTTAAACGAGCTGCAGTGCCTGTTTTTTTTAGAGCTTGTCCATTTTTTCCAATGAGTATGGCCTTTTGCGAATCGCGCATCACGTATAGTGTAGCGCGTATGCTGGTGATGTTGGGTTTGTCTTTGAATTCGTTTATAACCACTTCTACACTGTATGGAATTTCTTTTTCGTAGTGAAGTAGTATTTGTTCGCGAAGAATTTCGGCTACGAAGAAACGCTCGTTGCGGTCGGTGAGTTCGTTTGGAGCAAAGTATGGCGGATGCTCGGGCGATAGGGATTCGAGCAGTTGTATGAGTTCGTTTTTATTGAAAGCATGCAGTGCGCTAAAAGGCATGACGGTTGCTTTTTCGAATTTGCTCCGTATTTCTTCGAGGCGTTTTTCGGCCGAAGGCTGATCCATGGTATCGACTTTGTTGAGCAAGATGATGAGGGGTTTGTTTTGTGTGCTCAGTTTGGTGACCCACTCAGTTTCGTTTAAGTTGGTTTCGGGGGTGAAGAGTACAAGAAATAAGTCGGCATCTTTTATGCTTTCGTCCACATCGCTCATCATGGCTTCGTGTAGTTTGTAAGCGGGATCGATGATGCCGGGTGTGTCGGAAAAGATAAGTTGCAGGTTTTCGCGCGAGAGTATTCCTTTGATCCGATGGCGGGTAGTTTGTGCTTTTGGGGTGATGATACAGAGTTTTTCTCCCAATAAAAGATTCATTAGTGTACTTTTTCCGGCATTGGGGCGCCCGAGTATGGATATAAAAGCTGCTTTGTGCGACATTTTAAGTGAAAAAATTTGCATGCAAATGAACAAAATATACCTTTGCAGTCCAAAATTACAGTGCGGGGTGGAGCAGAGGTAGCTCGTTGGGCTCATAACCCAAAGGTCGTAGGTTCGAATCCTGCCCCCGCTACCCAGGAAAAACCGTTGGCCGATAAGCTGACGGTTTTTTTATTTTTGAATGGCCCATTCTGTAATAAGCGGATTGTTTCTATTGCTGTTGTTGATGGCGATCCACCCTAGTTTTTGATTTTTCATGAATGCAATGTATCGGATGTCATTGAGTGTGTACCAAGTGCCGAAGCCGGGTGTGCCAATGGAGCCGGGATTTTCGCCCCAAAGTTTTATAAAGTTTGAGCTGTGTATGTACCAATTGGATGTGTCGGCAATGGTTTGATTGTAGCTGAGGGTGTCGGCCCAATGATAAGTTACAATAGTGCCAAGACCTGCATATACGGTTTCGGTTCTCTGCATGAATTGCATATTGCCTGTGGTGCCCAATGAGAGGTAGGGAAAGGGATTGGGCATGCCGCTGAGCAAATGCAGGCTGTCGGGGTTGAGCAAACGTAGGTTTAGGTAAAGGTCGCTTTGGTTGTCGAGGTCGAGGTCGAGCGAATCGGTGGCGCTGCCATAGAGGTTTTGGCTGTCCCACACTATGTTGAGCGCAATGGCAGTGGCGGGTTGGTGGTGTATAAAAGTGGTGTCGTAAATGCCTGCACGTATGCTCTGGTTTGTGGGGCTGCTTTGGCTAGCTTGGGTGAGTGTGTTTTTTTCGCAAGCAATGCAGGTTATAATTAGTAGGTATAAAAGTATGCTGCGCATGGATTAAAGGTAGTGAAATTAAACGCAGTTGTGCTTTTTTTAGAGTGAGGTGGCACTAATGCCTCCTCTTTATAAGAGTAAATTGCCACATTTTTGGTTTATATTTGGGATAGGTAATACAACAGAAATTTATACTTATGTGAGTACCCAAAGCCTACAAAAAATAAGAAGCCCCTTTGATGAATTATAATGCACAAAAAAGAATTTTTTTATAGAAATATTATGCATTATTATGGCGCATATACAACTGAAATGTGGTGTATATGCGAAGTTTTATGAGGCATATTAGCAAGTTGGGCAACATTAAACAACCCACTTCGATAATTAATATTTTAAGCATATACTTAATTTAGTATCACTATTATTTAATTTTATTGGAATATTCTTAAATAGGTGGTACTTTTGTTTAAGTTTATACTTAAATTAAAAATGAAAACATTCAAATCTGGTAATTACATTAATCAAGGAACTTATAAAAGTTTCCAACCAACCAAAATAAATCAAAAATGGACAATTGACGATATGGAGGTATTAAACCTTTTAAGTCAAGCAGACAGACAACTTGGAAGACTCGATATGTATTCAGAGTATATTCCAAACATTGATTTATTTATCAGTATGCACGTTTTAAAAGAAGCAACTCAATCAAGTAAAATTGAAGGAACAAAAACAAATATAGAAGATGCCTTATTAGACAAAGAAGATGTAAATGATGAAAAAAGAGATGATTGGGAAGAAGTACAAAATTATATAGAAGCACTAAATTCCGCTATTAAAAAATTAGAAAAATTACCTTTATCTTCAAGATTAATAAGAGAAACTCATAATATATTACTGCAAGGAGTAAGAGGAAAACATAAACTTCCTGGAGACTTCAGAAGTAGTCAAAACTGGATAGGTGGAGCGAGTATTAATGATGCTACATTTATTCCACCAATTCACACAAGTGTCAACGAATATATGGGTGATTTAGAGAATTTCGCCCACAATACAGAATCATTTTTCCCAGACTTACTCAAAATTGCATTAATACATTATCAATTTGAAACAATTCATCCCTTTCTTGATGGTAATGGAAGAGTCGGTAGATTAATGATTACATTGTATTTGGTTGAAAAAGGTATATTAAAAAAACCTATACTTTATCTTTCAGATTTCTTTGAAAGAAACAGGATGCTATATTATGATAACCTTACAAGAGTTAGAGAAAAAAGTGATTTAAGTCAATGGTTCAAATTCTTTTTAGTGGGAGTAATAGAAACTTCGAAAAATGGAATTAATACATTTGATGGTATTTTAAAATTACAAAAAGAAGTTGAAGTTAAATTACAAACATTAGGAAGTCGTTCAAACAATGCACAATTAATTTTAAATCATCTTTATCAAAAACCCATTGTAGATGCTCAAAAAGTTAAAGAATTGACAGGTTTGTCATCACCTTCTGTTTATAAACTAATAGCAGAACTTGAAAAGCTCGAAATATTGACTGAAATAACTGGTGCGAAAAGAGGAAAGATCTATTTATTTAGAGAATACACAAAACTATTCAAATAAAAACGTTGCCCAACAATGGTAACCGTTGCACAACTCTCAAAAAAAACTTGGAAATAAAAAATAAACCTGTGCCATTTTATGGTGGGTTATACGGAGAGAAGTTTTTTTTGAACGAAGCAGTGGTTTATGCAGCGGCTGAGTAGAAAAATTGTTGAAAACAC
>Ga0116142_10001280_pt1 | contig 30595 bp, 30 predicted proteins | sample AD_UKC033_MetaG_FD_89785 | JGI IMG/M metagenome (GOLD analysis project Ga0116142, IMG submission 89785) | Active sludge microbial communities of municipal wastewater-treating anaerobic digesters from USA - AD_UKC033_MetaG | ecosystem: Engineered > Bioreactor > Anaerobic > Digestate | place: USA... | reverse complement strand
GCTTTACTGGCAATACGGCCACATGCCGCCGCCGCCTCCTCCTTCGCCAGGGCTTCCTCCGTCGCTAAAGCTATGGACGACAGGTCGGAGGACACGGGAGAACCTGCGCGCCGTCGAGGAAACCAGCGAGGCGGTGTGCGACGGCCTCGGCGTGATGCGCCGCGCGACGCTCGTCATGGGTCCCGAAGACCAGGTGCGCGTGCGGGTCGCCATGTTCCTGCCGCGGGACGCCGCCGCGCCGTCGCCGGTCGTCCTCGCCGTCGAGCCGGTCTGGGAGGAACACCTGCGGCCGGTCGCGCGGCGGATGCTCGAACGCGGCTACGGCTTCGCCGGGTTCGATCGGCACGACCTCGACGCGGATTCGCCCGACCGCACGGACGGCGTGCATCCGCTGTATCCCGACTATGACTGGGCGTCCTTGGCCGTCTGGGCGTGGGGATGCATGCGCGTCATGGACTTTCTCGAAACCGTTGACGGCGTCGACGCGGCGAAGGTCGCGCTGACCGGCCACTCGCGGGCGGGCAAGACCGCCCTGCTCGCGGGCGCGCTCGACGAGCGCTTCGCGGTGGTCGCGCCGCACGCTTCCGGGACCGGCGGCGCGGGCGCGTACCGCGTCATGGGGCGCGGCGCCGAGACCCTCGCGCTAATCACCTCGCCGGACCGCTTCCACTACTGGTTTCATTCGCGGCTCGCGCTATTCGCCGGTCACGAGGACCGACTGCCCTTCGATCAGCACTTCCTGAAGGCGCTGGTCGCGCCGCGCGCCCTCATTTGCATCGAGGGCCGGGATGACCTCTGGGCCAATCCCGTCGGGACCCAGGCCACGACCCGCGCCGCGCAACCGGTCTTCGATTTCCTCGGCACGTCGGGGAGGAACGGGCTGCACATCCGGCCCGGCGGCCACGACACCACCCCGGAGGACTGGGAAATCCTCCTCGATTTCGCGAACCACGTATTTCGCGGCGCGCCCGACGACCCGAAGTTCCACACGATGCCGTTCCCGCACGACGAGTAGTATTCAACACAGACGCGCCAAGGGACTGCCCCCGAAGGGGCACGCCCCCGCCGCTGTCATACCTTGGCCGCGATCCAATTTGCACGCGCCCCCTCACTCGGCCGCAGCCGCCTGCTCCGCCTCGAGCGCGTCCAGGAATTCGAGCCACAGGCGCACGTAGGTGTCCGGGTCCTCATTGAAAACGTCTTGGGAGACCCAAGCACGGAGTTCCACATGGTCTTGAACGGTGGGATGGTTGTGGAACTTGACCCGCATCAACGACACCGCCGCATATTGCACCTGCCGGTCTGAGTCCTGCAAAGCCAAGCGCCACGTCCTAATCTGGGGTTCCTCATGGAATGCGCTCAACTGCTCTAGAGCTTGGCATCTTAGCCAAGACTCAAGTCTCGCGGTTTCCACGAGCCTCCTAAGCATCGGAATGGCCTCGGCATATGTTGCCCCGGCGAGCGCGCGTGCTATCCATGCGCCAGGTAGGTTGTACGCATAGCGGTAGAAGCGGTTGCGGTCATCATCCGTTACCGTTCTCCCGTCCGCATCCAGAACCGTGACCTCATCGTCGTAATCGCCCGCTTCGGCGCGCCGAACCACGGTCTCAAGGGCCTGCTTATCCTTTGCCCAGAAGGCCAACAGACACAAGGCATGGAGTGACAGCGTCGGGTCTGGCGACTTGGCCAAGTCTCGGAGTACGGGAATGGCTTCTTTAGAATAGAACTCCCTATCCTCCAGCGCGCCCATTATCTCGTGCGCAATGTAGGCGTCCGTGGAATAGAGTCCGTGGACCATTTCCGCATGGATCACATCTTGCGGGGATGCCGGCGCACGAGAAGCGGGCGCCGGTGTAGCGGCGAGCGATACCTTCAGATGCTGTTCCTGCCAAGGCAACATATACGAACCGTCCTCAGCGGGAGATTCGTCAAGAAACAGAAGTACCCGGTCCCTGGGCTGTAGCAAGTACAACCGACCTATGGTTGCGCGCGTGGGGGCCGCAAGGTATTGGAGCGTAACAGCGGCGGGTACATCGCCTTTCAGGATATGTTCGACGGCTACCTCGACCCGCAGCCATTTCTCGACGACGACACCAGCAGGGTGAGTGGCGCCGGGACGGGGAGCCTCGACGGCATCCAACTCCTTCGTCACGGTTCCGATCACGATTAGCGGGTAGCGGTCGGCTCGGGAGGGTGCCGTCTCGGGAAACGTGGCGGTCTGCTCGATAGATAGGGGATCAACTGGTAACGTCCCGTCGATCTGACGGGTTGGCGAATCCCCGGGCGGGAACGCGGCAAGACAAGGCAAGAAGCCCGCTCGCGCTTCAACGGTCTCACGTGCGTTCGCCGCCTGTTGCAACGCGAGCACCAGCAACACTGCCAATGTAGTCTGTCCCATAATGACAACTTGCTTTCTCATGGTTATTTCTCCAGTCTGTCTCTTCCTCGCCTTAAGTGTGCTCACGAACGCCGCGCCTTACATATGTGGTAGTTCATGGTCTTCGGTGTTTCCAAAGATCTGCCGAAGCCGCTGCTGGCTCCGGCCCGCCTTCGGTATTCGTCCACCACCAGGTTATGGACCAGACGAAGCGCGTATGCGCGCAGCGACTCCCGGACCCGGCCCTCCGCCATTGCCCGCCATAATCGCAACGCCGCCTCCTGGGCGATATCCTCCGCCCCCTCCCCCATGGGCAACCGGCGCCGGGCACACCACTCGAGCGGCGATGCGAATTCCCCGCACGCCCGGCCAGACTCGTCCGCCGTCAGAATATCCCCGCCCATGCGGCCCTCGTAGCCCCGGCCTCTCGGGATTCTCCTTGGGTTTGGGGACAGGCATCCGGCGAAGCGCGGGAGGAAGCGCGGGGTCGCTTGTGCGAGTCCCCGGCGCCACACTTATAATAGACGAAATAGCGGCAAGAAGGTTACACCTCCACCAGGAGAGCTTCGCTTATTCCCATGGTATTCCAAGAATGCTGTTGGGGCCGTCCGGTAGTCCGGACGATCATGCTTCGCGTGTTGTTGCTCGTCGCGGGTGTTGCCGCGATTAGCGGCGCGGTCTATGCCGCGGGACTATGGCTCGTGCCCGTCGTGGACGGCATCGACAAGGCGATTCTCGCCTGGGTGAACCCCGACGAGTACGTGCCGGTGCTCGACGAATTCCTTCGCGCGCTCACGGACTACTCGAACCTCGTGATTGCCGCGCCGCTGATCGCGTGGATGGTCGCCTTCGGGCTGTATCGCCTAGTTGTTGGGGACAGGCACGTCTCCCCCGCGCGGCGCGGGGTCGCTTGTGCCAGTCCCCGGGGTGTTGGTTTGAGGACAGGCACGTCTCGCCCTCCTTCGCCAAGGCTTCGGAGGACAGGCTCGATGACTCGCTCGCTTGTGCCAGTCCCCGGCGCCAAGCGGGTGTTCACGGTCCTGCTTGCGATGTCCGGCATCGTGATCGCCGTTTTCGCGGCATTGGGCAAGATTTGGCCGAACAGCACGTTGGTCGGCGCGAACATCCTCGAGGTCGTCGCGCTGGTCGCGGCATTCGCCGCGGCGACCTGTGCCTTTCATCGGATGACGCCGGAGCAGATGCGCCGCTTCGCGCGGCTATTCTGGCTGATTCTTCTTTCGGTCTATCTGACGACGTTCCGCGCCACGGAGCCGATCAAGGAGGCGGTGGCGCGGCCCCGGCCCTTCAACGACGCCCACAAACCCTGGAACGAAGGGGTACGCCCCATACCGGACGAGTTCCTGCGCGGCGCGAATTCCTTTCCCTCGGGGCACGCCTCCGGGACCTTTTCCTTGCTCACGCCCCTCTTCTGGTACGTGCGCAATCGGAAGGGACGGACCGCGATCCTCGGGTGGGCCGGGCTTCAGGGCTTCGCCCGCGTCTATACCGCCGCCCATTTCCCGTTTTGCGTGATCATGGGCGGGCTGCTCGGGTTTACCATAGGCACGCTCGTCTTCTTCACGCTCGGCGGCCCCGCGCTCCGCGACCCACATCAATCGCGCGGCCTTAGCGATCCTGTGGGGCGTCCCGATCAATTTCGACACGAAACCGGCGATTCATGAGCCGTTCGTAAACGCCGGGGAAAAGGCTGGAGACCCAATAGGCCAGTTTTCCCGTCGGCGAGAGCACAAGAAGCCGTTTGCGCCTCCGCGCCGCCGTGACGATAGCGCGGGCGACGGCGTCCGGGTTCAGCGGTCTTCCCGTGGTGACGCGATCGAATTGCAGGACCGATCCGTTGCCCGCAAGGCCGGACCGCGCGAAATCCGTCGCGACGAAACTCGGGCATACCACCATGACGTGTACGCCACGGCCCCGCAATTCCGCGCGCGCCGCGTCGAAGAAGCCGTGCAGGGCGTGCTTGCTCGCGCAGTAACCCGTTCGCCCGGTCAACGGGGCGAATCCGGCGATGCTGCTGAGCACGATGATCTGGCCCCGACTCGCCAGCAGCAGCGGCAGCGCCGCCTGCGTGACGGCGACCGCGCCGAAGAAATTGACCTCCATGACGCGGCGGTAAACGTCGAGGTCTGTATTAACGAGCGGGCTTACCTGGGTGAGACCCGCGCAATGGATCAGGGTGTCCAACCGCCCGAACCGGTCTTTCACGCGCTGCACCGCCGCCCGGACCGCTTCCGGTTGCGTGATGTCGCAGGATAGGGCCAACACGGCGTCGGCTCGAGTCGCCGGCGCATCCACGGCGCGCTCCAGCGCCGCCGGGTCCCGGTCGACAAGCGCCACGCAAGCGCCTTCGCAGAGGTACCGCCGCGCAAGGGCCTTGCCGATGCCGCCCGCCCCGCCCGTGATCATCACCACCGGCCTGTCACTCATGGGACGGCCTCCGGCGTTGGTGGACGCGGCGCGCGGCGCGCCCAGCACGCGGCCACGATAAGACCCGCGATAACGTGCCAGATGCCCCATGCCGCCGCCACGAGCGCCATGCCGCCCATGCCGTCGAAGAACGCGAAGATGAGGATCAGGCCGAGCGCCGAATTACGGATGCCGACCTCGATGGTGATTGCGCGCACGTCCGCGTCCGGCAGGCGGACCAGGCGCGCCGAGGCGTATCCGGTGAGCAGCCCCGTCGCGTTGTGGAGAAACACGGCCAGCGCCACCCAGTGGATGTAGTCGCGGAAGATATCGTAGTTGTTTACGAACAGATACGCCACGAAACCGACGAAGAACACGATCGATCCGTACTTGAACGGTGTTTCCAGGACAGCCGCCCATCGAGGGAAACGCCGATTGAACATCATGCCCGCCGCCAACGGTATGCCGAGAATCATCAACACCGTGAGAACCATCTCCACCGGGTCTATCCGAACGGTCCGCATGAGTGCGGCGGTGTCCGGGTGCAAGTAGGCCCATGCCGCGACGACCAGCGGCGTCATGATAATCGCCGCCAGGGTGGACACGGCCGTCATGGTGATCGAGAGGGCCGAGTTTCCTTTTGCCAGGTGGGTCAGGAAGTTCGAGAGATTGCCGCCGGGGCAGGCCGCCACGAGCAGCATGCCCAGCGCGATGCTGGGCATGGGACGCAGCAGGAGAATCAGGACAAACGTGAGGGCGGGCAGAACGACGTACTGCGCGAATAGCCCGACGCCAACCGGTTTCGCCGAGCGGAGAACGCGCCTGAAGTCATCCACCTTCAGGTCCAGCGCGACGCCGAACATGATCAGGGCGATGACGGCGTTGAGCAACCACAGACCGCTGTCCTCGAAGCGCAGTCGTACGGCGTCGACGGGCATGGGCGGCCTACTTTCCCTCGGGTTCCTGGTGCATCTTCTTGAACGTCATCAGATTCGGCGCCCACATGTGCTTGACGGGGTCCACGTCGACGTGAATCACCGCCGGTTTGCCCGAGGCCCGGCTGCGCTCGAGGGCGGGCCGCAACTCGCCCGGCTCGCGGACGCGCTCGCCGTGGGCGCCCATGCTCTCCGCCAGTTTGTCATACGCGATCTCGTGCAGGTCCGCGTTAATCGTTTCGCCGGGCCCGAGCGACTTCATGATAAGGGTCTTCCACGGGCGGAACGCGAACTGCTGCGTCATCTTCACCATGCCCCACTGCTTGTCGCAGCAGACCAGGTAGACGACCCGGAGACCGTTGCGGACCGCCGTCTCGATCTCCTGCTGGTTGAAGCCCATCGCACCGTCGCCGATGATGCAGTACACCTGTTTGTCCGGGCGCGCCACCGCCGCGCCCAGCGCCTGCGCCACGCCCGCGCCGAGCATGCCGAACTTCGGCGTTGACAGCAGCGTGTTCGGCGTGCGCGCCTCGTGGTAAAACATGCCCCAGATGGTCGTGTTCCCTCCGTCCACCACGAAGACCGCGTCATCGTCGAAGAATTCCTGGCACGCCTTCGCCACGTGCGCCGTTACGAGCGGAGCGCTGAGGTCGTCGAGCGACTTGTCCAGCTTCGCCCGCTGTTTCGCCTTTGCCTCATTGTAGGCGGCCACGGCCCTGCGGCGTCCTTCGAGCGGCATCGTGTCCCGGCGCGCTTCGAGTGCCTCGATCAACTCGCCGAGGAACACCTTCGCATCGGCGAGGACGGTCATCTCGGCGGGCTTGTTCAGGCCCAGTGTCTCCTCGTCGACGTCCACCTGGATTAGCTTCTGTTTCGGCGGCTGCGCCCAATTCGGCGCCTTGCCCCACCAGTCCGTTTCGCCGAACCGCGATCCCAGCGCCAGCACGACATCCGCCTCGTTTCGCACGCGATCGTTCAAGTCCACATAGACCATCGACACGGCGAGTTCGTGTTGCTCCGGCAGCGCGCCCCGCCCGCCCCAACTCGTACACACCGGCGCGTGCAGCAATTCCGCCACGCGCCGCAGCTCGTCAAACGCGCCCGCATGCACCACGCCGCTTCCGGCATGGATGATCGGCAACGCCGCACCCGCCAAGAGCGCCGCCGCGCGCTCGACCTCGTCGCGGTCCGGGGTAATCGGCGCGACTCTCCGGTACGACACCGGCGCCGGGATCGCCCCCGTCGCGTTCTTGGCGTTCATGAAATTCTCCGGAATGTCCACGTGGACCACGCCGGGCCGGCCCTGGAATGACTTGCGGAACGCGCGCTTCATAAATTCCGGAATGCGCGAAAAGGACGGTACGGCCCCGCTCCATTTCGACATCGGCTTGATGACCCCCACCTGATTGAAATACTGATACGCGCCGCCCCGGTCCGGATAGCCGATGCCGACGCGCCGCGTGCTCGTGATCAGGAGCACCCGGTTGCCTTCCCCGTTCTCGACCGCCACCCCCGGCAACGCGTTCGCGACCCCCGGCCCGTTGCTCGCAATGGCTACGCCCAACCGTCCCGTAAGCCGCGCATAAGCCCCCGCCATGTGCACCGCGCACGCCTCGTGCCGCGGCGTGACGAGGTCGATCCCGTGCTTGCGGAACGCCGCGAACAACCCCAAGTACGTGCCGTCCACGATGCCGAATACCTTTTCCACGCCCTCCTGCTTCAGCATAAGGGCCACTACCTCGCCCCCGGTCATCTTTACCATCGCGTCCACCTCACGTTGAACTGCTTTCGTGAAACTGCGGACGCATTCTGGTCAGGACATCGGGGGATGTCAAACGGGGCCGGATACAGGGTTCAACCCTATCCGGCTGGGGAATCCGGTCATCGTCTGCGCCGGCCCTTACGCCAAGGGTGGACGGGTCGGCGGTATCGTGCCTGGATTCGCGGCGGCAATCAGCCTGGCTCAGCCATCCGTCTCGGGAGTGGTCGCGACAACGTCGAACGTGCCCGTGACGCCAAAGGGCTGGACGCCCGCAAGCAAGATCAAATACGCCCAACTTCCGGCGTAATGGTCCATGAGTGCGCCCCGCTCGATACTCTCGCCCTGGCCCGCGAGAGTCAAGACCACACAGATGCCCGGCGCGCATCCGCCGGAGACCAACGTCAGTTTGCCGTCGTCGCCGAGCAGTCCGCTCACGTTCACAGTTTGCGGCGGGACTTCATTTACCCACTCCGGAAGGGTGATGCAGGAATAATCGACGGTGACTGTGCCGGATACGGCATGATCGCCCGGGTAGGGCCGGGTAAGGTCTTGGACGAGGTTGATGGTGAGGGGGCACTCCTCGATGACTTGCTGCCGCTCCGCTTCCTCATTCGATCGTCCGGCCCATAGCCCGGCATACTGGCCCGTAACGTCGAACGGCGGTTTGGGCCAACCCTCCGGCGGCGGACATCCCGCCAGGAGCACGGTCGCCGCCAGGAAAAGGGCCGTATGAGAGAGTCGGTTTCTCATGTGATGCTCTCCTTGTGGTTGAGCCGGCCTTCGGGGAATAGTACCCTTCTGGGCGCGAAACGTAACAAGGAGTGCGTCTTCCGGGCGGGGGCTACTCCCCCGGCCGCGCGTTGGCTTCCTTGAGACGGCGGGAGAGCGTGCGCACCATGTTCAGCAGAATCTGGATTGCGACCTTCTTCGTGAGCAGACGATAAAACGTAATCTCGTTCAGCACGAAGACATAGCCGTCGTCGAGCGCGCGCACCGTGGCGCTTCGCCGTTCGTGCGTCACCAACGCCATCTCCCCGAACATATCCCCCGTCCCCAACGTCGCGAGGCACTTATCTCCGTCGCCGTATACCCCCACCTTCCCGCCGAGCACGACAAACATCTGGTTGCCGACCGTGTCCCGGTAGAACAGGACGTCGTCCTTGCGGAACGCCATGGTCAGGCCGTGCGCGAATATCTTCTCGACTTCCTCGTGCGTCAGCCCGTTGAACAATTCCACCCGCTGAATCAGGGACTCAATCTGCGCGCGTGTCATCGCCATCTCTTGCACCTCTCTGCCGCGGGGACGCGCCAAACGCCCCTCCGAAGTTGTCTTTCCCAATACGCGTCCGCGTGCCGCGCCCGATCAGACCATGTAAATGAACCGGCTGCAGTTCGAGCACGTGTGGATATGTTCCGCATCCTGCCGCACCTTCTGCGCGAACTGCGAGGGCAGCTTCATGAAGCAGCCCTGGCACGTGTCGCCCTCGACCGGCACCAGCGCCGGCGCCCGGCCTTTCATCAGACGGTCGAAATGCTTGAGGATGCGCGGGTCCACGAGCGCGCGGATATTTTCGATCCGATCCCGAATCTGGGTCTTGCCCGACTTGGCCGAATCGAGCATTTCCTGACACAGTTGAAGACGGGCCAGCAGAATCAGGTCCGCGTGCGCGTCGCGCGCCTTGAGCAGGTCCGGATCGGCCTTAAACTGTTTCGCGTAATGGTTTTCCGGCGCAACGAGATTCTCCGACATCTCGTCCAGTACGGCGTACATCTCGTCGGCCGTTTCCGCGCGCAAGAGGGCGTTCAAGCGCTCGGGGTCGCGCAGCATCCGCGCGATCGTGGCAATGAAATTCAGATACGTTGTCTGCTGCGTCGGCGGATAACAGATCAGGAAAATCAGGTGCGCCGGTTTGCGGTCCACCGCCATGAAATCGATGCCTACCGTGCTGCGCCCCACGGCGCACACCAGCGTCTTCAACCCCGAGACGCGCGCGTGCGGCACGGCGATGCCTTGGCCGATGCCGGTGCTCTCGGTCGTCTCCCGCGCGATGATCTGGTCCAGGGCGGGCCCAACGCCCTTCAGCTTCTTCCGGTCAAAAAGCATATGCGCCAGTTCTTTAAGCGCGTCGGGCTTGGTTGCGGCCTCGATTTCCGGGAGAATGCAGTTCTTCGTGATGAATTTGGTCAACAACATGCTACACCTTTCATAAGGGACCCTGGATGCCTGGAACGGGTAAACATCCCTGGCGAGACACGCGCACGAACGGCGTTATAGTAACATGACGCGCGGCCCGTCACAATTCCGCCGTGGAGCGCCCGCGTGCTATTCAACGGGTTCGTACCAGAGCGTGATCAGCAATACGGGCTCCTCGCGCCGTCCGTCGTGGTGCTTGTGCATCCCGAACGATTGGCAGATGTCCACCACCTTGACCGGGTGTTCCGCCAGCCACTCGTTGACGTGGCCTTCCATTTCGTGCAGCCCGTCAATGCTGACCTTGCCCATGAATGTGTGCACTTTCATTACCTCTCCTCCGCGGTTGCCTCGTTTCCGGTTTCCGCTTTCTCCAGCCTGGCGACCAGCACATCGCGCATGACCGTCCGCGGCGCCGCGACCCCGGTCCAGGTCTCGAATTGCAGCGCCGCCTGGTTGACCAGCATCTCCAACCCGAGGATCGTCGTACAGCCGACGGCCTCCGCTTCCGCGATAAGCCGCGTTCGCGACGGCCGGTACACCATGTCGAATACGACGTGTTCCGGGCGCAGGGATTCGCGCGCCACGCACGTCTCGTCCACACTGTGCGGATGCATCCCCACAGGGGTCCCCTGGATGATGACGTCATGCGCCGGCGCCGCCTCCGGCGCGTCCTCTTCGATACTCCCGCCCACGACCGGCACGCGCGCGTGCGCGCGCAAGTCGTCGACCAGCGTCGCCAGCCGTTCCGGATTGCGCCCAAGCACGGTGACGCATTCGGGACCGGCATGTTCCAGAATCGCGAACGCGACCGCCCGCACCGCCCCGCCCGACCCCAAGAACAGGACGCGCTTGCCTTCGAGCGATACGCCGGCCTCGTTGAAAGCGCGCAGCGTACCCAAGCCGTCCGTTACAGCGCCGATAAGCCGCCCGCCCTCATTCGTGACGGTGTTTACGCAGCCGACCCGCGCCGCCATCGGGTCGATGTCATCGAGATATGGCATCACCGCCACTTTGTGCGGTATGGTCACACTCAACCCCCGCCAGGAAGGCAGGGCGCGCATTCCCGCCAGACACCCCGCCACGTCCTCGACCCGGAACGCCACATAGACGTAATTGAGCCCCGTGGCCTCGAATGCCGCGTTATGAATCAGCGGCGACAACGAGTGCTCGACGGGATTGCCGATGACGGCGCACACTTGCGTTCCGGCGTCGATTCTCACTCTTACGTACCCCCTTCCAACACAGTGCTTCCTGGTTCCAAGTATAGCGAAGAATTCGTAGTCCTGCAATCAGGCGGCGGGTTCCAACTCCATCCGGGACCGCACACGGGCTGAGGCCCGCACGCCGAACTGAGGGGGCGATCAGCCCGGCGGCCAGCCCATCGGACGGCCCCCGAGGATGTGCATGTGTGCGTGGAAAATGATCTGGCCCGCGTCCTGGTTCGTATTGAAGACATAACGCACGCCGTTTGCGGCGATGCCCTCGCGCTCGGCGACCGCGTTCGCGCCCAGCAGCATCTTGCCCAGGAGCACGGCATCCTCGGCGGTCGCATCCGTTACGCGGGGGAGATGCCGCTTCGGGATCAGGAGCACGTGCGTCGGCGCCTCGGGGTTTATATCGCGGAACGCGAGCACGTCGTCGTCTTCGTAGACCTTCTGCGCCGATATGTCCCCGCGCACGATCTTGCAGAACAGACAATCCTCAGCCATGTTCCTCTCCTTCTTCCGGCGCGCATCAGGCCGGGCATTGCCAGGGCGTGCCCGCCGCGCAGTCGCGATAGTAATGCGGGCCGCGCCCGAGGTCCTCGGGGAAGATTACGCCGAGCGCCGTACGCCATCGACCGCCCTGCCGCATGTGCGCCACGATGTGCCGTTGCAGCGCCGTATCCCGCGGCGCCGTGTCCACGTCCTTGAACTTGCCGAAGAACACGCGGTCCAGCAACTGTTCGTCATCCGCGTCCGGCCCCGGCAAGACATAGAAGCGCTGTTGAAACCGCACGATATTCGACGACTCGGGGAGATAGGCGGCGTGCTGGCAGTCGAGAAGCCACGAATCAGTCTCGAAGGCCTTGTAGTCGTGGTCGGGGAAGTACATCGCGAAGAAGCCCTCCGCATGCTCGAAGGCGTCCGTGCAGGCTTCCGGCGTCAACCGTTCTCCTTCCGGTATATGGACTCCGAGCGTGCGGTCTCCCCGTTTCAGCATCGGTTCCCATTCGACTGTGGGCAGCGACACGACCTCGGTCAGGGCGACGCCGTCCGGGCGCACGGGGTTCCCGCGGATGATTTTGTGGCCCGGCCGATACTGGGCGCTCGACGCCTGCGGGTCTCGAACGCCGTCCGCGCCGTCCCATTGCCCGTCGCGGCGGAACCGCGCCCCGTCAGGGCACATCGCCACCACGCGCTGAGTGAAGCGGTCGCGCAGAAACGTGAAGTCGAACGCCCACGTTCGCATTTCGAACTGGAGCCGTCCCAGTTGGAACAGGCGGCAAGTGAAGTGCAGCTCGAGCCAGCGGACCTTGTCGAAGCCGTAGACCCCGTGTCGTGCCCGATAGTCTTCCATCCAACGCTCGATGTCGCGCAGGGTCTCGACGGTAATCTCGTCCGGCACGCCCTTGAGGTGATGTTCCGCCTGCAGGGCGCGCACCCCTGCCAGCACGACGTAGGCGTAGAATAGGTGCGCCGCATCTCCCAGCGTCGGCGGCAACGGCGGCCACGAGGCGGGCGGAGGATATCCCATGTCCGCGCGCCGGAAGAACAAGGCGCGACAGTGCCAGGCGAGCCGCTTCAGGGCCGGCACCTTGTCAAACACGGTCCGATGCTCCGCCAGCGCCGCCTTCAGGTCCGGCGCCATGCGCAGGAACCGGCAGGCGTCCTCGAGGGTGGCCGCGTCCAGAAACCGCTCGCCCTCGCGGGCGTAGGACCCCTGGGACGCGGCCCAACCGGCCCGCCACACTTCCGCTTCGTCATTCAGGCCCAACGCGCGTTTTACGGCGTCGAAATCGGCAAGGTCCACTGCGTTCATCCGCGACAGATCCCTCTCCGGATACTTCCTTAACTCGCGCGACAATATTCGCATATTCCTTGGGCAAGACGCCACTGCGATGCGATCCGCGCAGCCGGCGGTGGCATGCCTTTTCGCGATATGGTAGACTCGTTCTCGACGATGGCAGAGGAGACCCCGCGATGGACATCACACCCATCCTGGACCACTTGAAGGAGTATGCGGTTCTATACGCTCTCGGCGCGGTCTGCGTGATTCCAACGCTTGTCATTACGCGGCGCTGGTCCGTGCCGCTCATCCTGTACGCCGTCGAGATCGCCATTTACCTCGGGCTGATGCATGTCGGCGTCGGCGTGATCACGCGCGTGGCCGCGTGGTTCAAGGACCAGTCCTCCATGAAGCGCGCCTTCGACATTCGTGAGGCCAAGGCGCCCGGCTGGGCCACGCCGTGGATCGAGTTCTGGGATATCGAACAGTACCATCCCGAAGCGTTGCTCTATGTTGAAATCGTCGTCGCCGTGATTATCGTGTTTCTTGTCTGGCGGATCCGTCCGTTGCGCGTAAAGCGCCGGCAGGCGCCGCCGTCGAAAAAAGCGGAGCAATACGTCCGAAGCAAAGGCGCTCCCATGCCGGGGCGCGGAGGGAATCGATGACACCGGAATTCTTGCGCGGCTCGATCGCGCCTGTTTTCACGGCATTTAACGAAGACTTGTCGTTTGATGAAGAGGGCCAGCGCCGTTTGCTGGACTTTCTGCTGGATCGGGGCGGCATCAGCGCCTACTTCCTGCGTTCGGGGATGGGCCAGATGTATGCGTTTTCGTATGAGGAGGCGCAACAGATGGCGCGGGTCGGCTGCGCGCACCTGCGCGGGCGCGCGCCGGCGCTCATCGGCTGCGCGGGCATCTGGGACCGCAATCGCGACCGCCGCCCGGACCCCGAGGTGTACACGCGCCAGTCCATCGAGTTGGGAAAGTATGCGCAGGATCAGGGCGCGGACGGCGTCGTATTCACCATTCCCGAGGGGCTGGCCCCGAACACCGGGCAGACGCACCACGAGGTCGTTCTGCGGTTCTTCGAGGCGATAACGGGCGCCCTGTCCGGGCCGATCCTCATCTATCAGCCGCCGGGCACCGATGAAGACTATTGCGTGACACCCGACCTCATGCGTGCGCTCAGCGCCTTGCCCAACGTCTGCGGCATCAAGCTGTCCACCATGGACGCGGAGTACATGTGCGCGATTGGCGCGGCGCTCGAAGGCTCGGAGACTGTGTTTATCTGCGGTTGCGAGACGGTCTTCTACGCGGCGCTGCCGAGCGGCGCGCGGGCCGTCATCGGGCAAGGCGCCACGCTCAACCCGCATGTGCTGAACGCCATTCAAACCCGCGTCGAGGCGGGCGACTGGGCGGGCGCGATGCAGGCGCAACGGGTCGCGAATCATCTCTGCCGCTCGGGGAGCAACCCGGTCGAGTTCTTCAAGCGCTATGCCGCGGAGCACGGGTACGCCGTCAAACCCTACGGGCGTCTCTACGAGGACAACCCGTATATCAAGTCGCCGACGCCGCTGTCGCCTGCGGACTATCTGCGATTCAAGGCCCTCTTCGAGGCCGAGTGCGCCCCTTACGGCTGAACACGCCGCTGTAACGCCGCTCAGGTCGCGCGGGGAAGCTTTGCGCCGGTTTCGGCGAGCCACGCATCGAGCCGCGCCGACAGCGCGGCGCATTTTGCGGGCTGGTCCGCCGCTAGATCGCGGGTTTCGGACGGGTCCTCGTCCAGCCGGTACAGTTCGTGGTGCGGCCCCTCGTACCAACGGATAAGCTTCCAGTCCCCCGTGCGAACGATGCTGTACGGCCCCTGCTTCGCGTCCCGGTAATGGGGGAAATGCCAGAAAAGCGCATCGCGGTCCAGCCGCGCGCCGTCCGTCAAGACCGGCAGGAGATTCGTGCCGTCAATGACGCGGCCCTCCGGCGGCGGTACGTTGACTGCGGCGCATACGGTCGGCAGCAAATCGATGCTCGACGCGGGCGTGTCGCACAGCGCGCCGGCGGGCACGCGTCCCGGCCAACGCACAAGCAGCGGTACGCGGACGCCGCCCTCGTAAGGCGTGCCCTTACCGGCGCGCAGCGGCGCGTTGCTCGTCTTGCCGATCAGGCCCCCGTTGTCCGACGTGAAGATCACGAGCGTATTGTCGGCGACCCCGGCGTCTTCGATCGCGTCCAGGACCGTTCCCACTGCTTCGTCCATGCTTTCGACCATCGCGGCATAGACGGGATCGGTCTGGTGGGTCGGCGGCTTCTCGCGGTACTTTGCGATGGTCGCCTCCTTCGCCTGGATGGGCGTATGCACGGCGTAGTGGGCCATGTGGAGGAAGAAGGGACTTTCCGCGTGCTCGCGGATGAACCGCGCCGCCTCGTCCGCGAGCCGATCCGTCAAGTACTCGCCCTCCTTGCGCGGCGGCAGGTTGTGGATGCAGCCCTGGTGTTCGCTGCAATAGGGATCGAAATACGAGGGCGGGTGGCCGAAGTCGCAGCCGCCGATATTCACGTCGAACCCTTGCCGCTCGGGGAACCACGCCTCGTCGCCGAGGTGCCACTTGCCCGCGTGGCAGGTTACGTAGCCGCGCGCGCGCAGCACCTCCGCAAGCGTGACCTCGTCAAGCGCCATCCAATACGGGTTTCTCGGACACAGCAACGCGCGGCCGGGCGCGGCGACATAGCCGTCTTCGGTTTCCACCATTGCTAACTCCGCATCGCGCTGGTACCGCGCGCGAATCCAGTCCGTGACGCCGATCCGCGCGGGATAGCGTCCCGTAATCACGGCGGCGCGGGTCGGCGAGCAGACGGCGCACGCGGCGTAGCCGTCGGTGAAGCGCGTGCCTTCCCTCGCGAGGCGGTCGAGGCGCGGCGTCTCGTAATACGTGCTGCCGTAGCATCCCAGGTCCGCCCAGCCGAGATCATCAATCAGAAACAAGACCACGTTTGGCGGAGCGCCCCCATTCTGGCGCCGCGCGCCTGTTGCACAGCCCGGAAACAGCGCCGCCGCGGCCCCGACGCCGGCGGCTTTGAGGAATTCGCGACGGTCCATGTTCACGGCTTGACCCTCCCTGCGTTCATTTGCCCCTGGTTCCAGCATGATTATGGAACCTGCCTCGTATCGATGTAAACCACTACGGACTCCGCCATCTCGTGGGTTCGTAGTACAGGCTTCAGCCTGCACTTCACGGGATTGCACTTCAGAGGTACCACGAACACTTGGAGCTGTGGTCTGAACCCCGGCCTTGACCATACTGACGAATCGCCGTATCATCACGTCAAGCGGCGTGACGTCCGAAGAAGAAGGTCAACACTATGACGACTGTTCCAAGCGACAAGGCGCGCGAGAACCTGTCCGGTCTTGTCGATGAGGTTGCCGCGTCTCATCAACCGGTCCAAATTGTCGGCGGCGACCATGCGGCGGTACTTGTTGCTGAGGAAGATTGGCGCGCGATTCAGGAAACCCTCCACCTCGTATCGATACCGGGTATGCGGGAATCCATTCGCGAGGGCATGGCCGCGCCCGCCGAGGAGTGCTCCGAGGAACCCGGTTGGTGAAGTGGAAACTCCTCTTCACCAGGCAGGCGCGGTGGGACGCGCGCAAGGTGGCCGCCGCCGGTCTGCGTCCAAATGCGCAGCGCCTTCTGAATATTCTTGTGGAGAACCCCTTCCAGACGCCGCCGTCTTTCGAAAAACTTGTGGGCGACCTGGCCGGCGCGTATTCGCGCCGGATCAACATTCAGCATCGCTTGGTCTAACAAGTGCTTGACAAGACGCACACGGTGAAGATTCTTCGTGTGTGGACCCACTACGAATGATCGGCAGCAAATAGGTAGTCCGAATACAACAAAGAACTTGGTTCGTAGTACAGCCTTTAGCTTTATCCGCCTCCGGCGGGCTGCAACTCTTTCCAAGACAAGCTGAAGCTTGGACTACGAACAGAGCGGGGGCGTTACGGCGGGTGCGTGGAAGGGATTCGAGTACGAGTACGAGCACGATTACGAACACGAGTACGAGCGGGAGGTTATGGCGGCGCCCAACATCATATTGATTATGGCGGATGAACTGCGCTGGGATTGTCTCGGTTATGCCGGGAACCCGGACGTGCGCACGCCGAACCTCGATGCGCTCGCGGCGCATGCCGTGAACTTCACGCAGGCCATCTGCCAGCAGCCGCTGTGCGTGCCTTCGCGGATGACCGTCCTGACGGGGCGGCATCCGCGCGAACACGGGGTTCGGGACAATCAAACACCGCTGCCGGACGGCGTGCCGACGTTTCCGCGCCTCTTGCGCGAGGCGGGCTATCACACCGCGGCGATCGGTAAGATGCACTTTGTTCCGCCGCGGGCGGACCACGGGTTCGACCTCATGCGCATTGCCGAGCAGGACGGCGACGGCCGCTACGAGGATGATTACCACGCCTGGCTCGCGGCGCAGGGCAAGGAAGACCGCATCGACTATTGGGACCAGGTGGAGCGCGCGGCCGCGCCGAAGACGTACTGGCTTAGTTTCGGGGCCATGCGCTCGAATCTTCCCGAGTCGCTGCATTCGAGCACCTGGATCGGCGACCAGGCCGTGCGCTTTCTCTCGGACACGGCGCGCGAACCGTTCTTCCTTTCGGTCGGGTTCATCAAACCGCATCATCCCTTCGACCCGCCCGCGCCGTGGGACCGCTTGTACGAACCGCGGGCGTTGCGTCTCCCCCCGGGCTTCGTCCTGCCCGTGCCCGAGGACGACGCGCGGCATGAAGCCTTCTTCGACATGCGCCAGATGACCGAGCCGCGCTTCCGACGCGTGCTCGCCCATTACTACGCGACCATCTCCCACATCGACGCGCAAATCGGGCGTATCCTCGCCACGCTCACCGCGCGCGGCCTCACCAACAACGTCATGGTCTTCACTGCGGACCACGGCGACTACATGGGCCAACACGGGATGATCCTGAAGAGCGGCGCGCGGCCGTACGACGCGCTGCTGCGCGTGCCGTTGCTGATCGCGGGGTTGTCCGGACAGCGGCGGGGCGTCGCCGATCCCGCGCTCGCGGAACTTACCGACCTCGCGCCGACGATCCTCGATATCGCCGGCGCGCCTCCGCTCACGGAATGTTCTGGCCGGGGCCTTGTGCCGCAATTGTTTTCGGAAGGCATATCTTTGCGCGCCGCCGCCCACGCCGAGCACGGGCGCGACATGCGCATCGTCCGCACCGCGACGCACAAGCTTATAGAATCGGCGGATCCAGCCATGCGCGCCTTCTACGACCTCGCCGCGGACCCCTACGAATTCGACAACCGCTACGACGACGCAACCCGCGTCGACGACCGCGATGCGCTGCGCCGTCTTCTACACACATAATCTTGGCGTGGCGGCGCCTTGTTTCCACATATGACTTGGGAACGAGAAAAGACGAACCCGTATTGCTGTCATAACGTGCTCCGCGAAGCGGTGTGAACGTCAGGGTTAGCTCACATGCCGTAGTCGCGGAGCTTGTAGATGAGATTACGGCGGCTGATACCAAGAAGTGCAGCCGCTCGCGTCTTGTTGCCGTTAGTCTTCGCGAGCGCCTCCAGAATAGCGCGCCGCTGGATTTCATCCATATCCCCCACGAGCACGCTGCCCGGCCTGGCCGTGAGGGGAGCCTTCTGGAGCTGAGGCGGGAGGTCGGTCGGCAATATAAGTGAGCCATGTGCGAGGATAGCCGCGCGTTCCATGGCATTCCGCAGCTCCCGCACGTTGCCCGGCCAGTCATACGCCCGCAGGAGACGTTCCGTGGCCGGGGCCAGGCGCAATTTGCGCTTTTTCAAGAATTGGTCCGCGAGCGGCAAGATAGCGTCGGGCCGTTCGCGCAATGGCGGGACCTTGAGGGGGAACACGTTCAGCCGGTAATAGAGGTCCTCTCGAAACCGGCCCTCGCGCACGTCTTCCTCCAAGTCGCGGTTGGTGGCCGCAATCACGCGGATGTCCGTGCGAATTTCGCTATCACCGCCGACCCTGCGGAAGAGACCTGTTTCCAGCACGTTGAGGAACTTGGGCTGAATTGACAACGGAAGATCGCCTATTTCGTCCAGGAACACAGTCCCGCCGTCGGCGATCTCGAATTGTCCTCTATGTTGGGCTTCCGCTCCCGTGAAGGCCCCTTTGTTGTGCCCGAACAACTCGCTTTCGACCAGATTTTCCGGTAACGTTCCGCAATCCACGCGCAACATGGGCATCGATCTGCGGCTGCTTCTGTCATGGATAAACCGGGCGATGACTTCCTTGCCCACACCGCTCTCGCCTAATATCAAGACTGTTACATCCGAGTCGGCGACACGGGCAGCTTGTTCCAGGACGCCGCGCATCGCGGCACTCTCCACGACGAGGTATGCCGGTATGTCCAGTCGCGCGCCTGATTGAGGCGCCAAATCGGAGTAGCCCAAGGCATCATCTACTGCGGCAACCAGTTCATCGATATCAACGGGTTTCTCCAGATAGTCCAGCGCCCCAGCTTTGATGGCGGCTACGGCGTCCCGGACATCAATGTAGGCGGTCAACAAGATTACTGGAAGAGATGGCCATTCCGTCTTGACGCGGTCCAGCACCTCCAATCCGTTCATCCCCGGCATGCGTACATCCAACAGCATAAGGTTACAATGCGGCGCGGCCTCAATCGCCTCAAGCCCGTCAGCGCATAATACGGTTGCATATCCGGCCGAACGTAACGCCGCGGCCAACAAATCGCGTTGCGGCCGTTCATCATCCACTACGGCAATGCACGATGAGCCAATGGTCATGGTTTCCCCACGATGGAAATACCTTCCAGAATCGCTTCGGTGCCTTGTCCCAGGCGGGACTCAATGCGCAGCCGCCAGCCATGCGCGACTGCAATCTGGTCCACGATGGACAAACCGAGCCCGGAACCGCCCGAAAACCGCGTGAAATAGGGTTCCGTAACCCGCGGAAGATCCTCCGCGGCAATACCGCAGCCCGCATCCGATACGCCTAACGAGACCGTCGAATCAACCTGCTTCGTGAAGACGCGAACAGACTGGCCCGGCTTCGACGCGCGCAATGCGTTGAGGATCAGGTTCAGCAGCGCGCGCCGCAGAAGGTCTTCGTCCGCTAGAACGCTTAGACCGCAGGGGACGTACAGCGTACCAACTTCCGCGGCTGAGGAATCCATTTGCAGCAGGGGCAGGAACGACTTGAAGAACGGGTCCAAATGAACGCATACCGGAACGGCTTCCTGCGGACGGGCCAGCAGGAGAAACGAGTTGATCCCGCCGATAACCCGATCCACCTCATCCACGATGTCTTTGGCCCGGTCTTTGATGGCGCAGCGGTGGTTTGTGCAGTCTCCTATGGACTGGGCAAGGCCGCGGACTATGCCGAGCGGATTCTTGGTCTCGTGCGCAAGCCCCGCGCCCAAGAGGGCGACTTGCTCCTGACGCTGAGCGCGTTCGCGTTCCCGCGCCAGTGCGGCGGCCAGTTCGGCGCGCTTTATCAACAGTATGACCGCCAGTGTGCCCAAGCCTAACGCCAAGGTAACGACCCCTGTGGCGATGGCAAGTTGGATCCGATGCCGCTTGATCGCCTGGTGAACCTCCGTCGCGTCCAAAGTCGCGGTCAGAGCGTAGAACCCCTTTGAGAAGGGAACCCAATCCTCCATGTCTTCTTGACCATGCAACCGTTGCCCGTCGCTGCTATGACCGCATTCCGCCAGCAGGTCCACATGGCTGGCCAACACCAGCCGGTTGCCTTCCCAGCGAGGCCGTTGCTGCGGCGCGTCGGAGATCTCCTCGCACTGACCTCCCGATGCGAGGGGCATGCCGTCGGGGCCGCGCAATTCAAGGGCCAGGATGCTCGGATTTCGCGCTAATTCTTCGAAAATGACTTTCAGGCGATCACCGCGATACTGCCCCATGCGACCATGCGCCAGAATGCCCGCCTTGAGCGCGTCCAGCACGGTCTGGCCTCTTTCCAAGAGCACGATACGGTGTGACCGAACTTCTGAGGCATATGAACTGACCAAAGAATAAATGCTGGCGGCCGCAATGAAGACGGCCACCAGCGCCAGCCAGAAGATGTTTCGATTACGTTTGCTGATCACCACTCGCTTTGTCCGCGTCCATGTAACCGCGCCGCACACCGCATTGCCGGTTTCTTTCGCGGCGCGTCCCAGCGCCCTCATTATGCCAGACGCCGCCGCGGTTTGCCTCCGCGCACGAGCTCCGGGGGATTTGGCGCACGCAACGCAAGGCCCGGTTGTCACAAACACCATCATCGTCAACATCGATGTACCTACGGCCGTGGACGACGTCCGGCGGGGCGTCCTGACCTGCTAGGGACTTAGCGCCGGGCGGCGTGCCACTCGCATTCGGGCTTGCCGGCACCACCGTCACAGCGCCGAGGATCGCCGTTGCCGCGAGAGACAGCATCGCCATCGCCGCGGTAGCCGCGCTCAGTTGCTTCACCGTCTTCAGCAATCCAACTCCTCTCATCAAGTAGTAGAGTAGCTCTGTTAAGGCCTTGCACGCCCGCAAGTCAGTTCCCGCCGCTGCCGTTCCCGCCGCCATTGCCGCCGCCGTTCCCATGTCCGTGTTGCTCATGCGAGTTTCCGCGGTCGCACAGGCCATCGCCATCCGCGTCCACAAAACTGTCGCATATGCCATCGCCGTTGCCGTCTTGTTCGCCGCAACGGTCGCAATGGCCGTCGCCATTGCCGTCTTGGAACTGGTAACCTTGAGGTCCCCATCCGAATCGCATGTGCGACCTGCTGTGGTCGCAGACGCCGTCGCCGTCTTCATCCACAAAGTTGTCGCACACGCCGTCGCCATCCGAATCATGGCCGTCACATAGGTCACACTGGCCGTCGCCGTTGGCGTCACGATACTGATAGCCGAATGGCCCCAACCCCAGGCGCATGTGCGATTGACGGTTGTCGCACAGGCTGTCACCGTCTTCGTCTACGAAGTTGCCGCATACGCCGTCGCCGTACGCGGCGCCGCTGCCGCACATGTCGCATAGACCATCGCCGTTGCCGTCCCGGAACTGGTATCCGCCGGGTCCCCAACCGAGGCGCGGATGCGACTGCCGATTGTCGCAGATGCCATCCCCATCCTCATCGACGAAGTTGTCGCAGGTGCCGTCGCCATCGAGATCAACTCCCTGACCGCAGGTATCGCAGATCGCGTCGCCGTCATCGTCAACGAATGCGTAAGCGGCCTTGGTGATTTCGGAGAGGTCACAGGGGCATCCGGACAGGAAAACCATGCTGACCGCAGCCGTCAACGCCATCATCCATGTGTGTGTTTTTGTCATTGTTACCGTCCTTTCTCGAACCGGTTTGAGAGCCAATCCTTCCGGTCCGCGTTTGTTGCCTGTCTCTCGGCGTGCATTAGGGAAGCAAGTTCGGTGCCAGGTTCTCTGGCGGCTGAGACCTGCGTCTTATGCAATATTAGCGCAACTGCGAAACAGATCATGCAAAAATTGCATAGCCGCCAGAACAGAAGCGTGATCGGGGTATCGTGCCGTGGCAACACCGTAACCATACGTTATTAACTTCGATGGGACAGGCACGCCTCTGATGCGGCCCGGCCGACTAGGCCAACTTGACCATGGAACGGAACTTGCTTCCAGGATTTCGGTGAACGACAAAACAGGAGGACATGAATATGAGAAAAATGCTGGCTGGTTTGCTTTTCGCGACGCTTGCGTTGGTGATTGGTGTCGCCTTAGTGAGTACGGGCGGCTACATATGGGCCGAAGTGGACGCGGAAATTACCGTGTCGCCGCGTACGCTTGTACTCTCGTCCAATTCCACCGCGTGGGTGACGGTTCACACCAACCTGCCGTATGGCTCGGTAGAGTTCGCGTCCGTGACACTTGACGGCATCGCTATTGCCTGGTCCAAGTCGGACGCGCAAGGCAACTTTGTCGCCAAGTTTCAAATAGGCGAGATCAAAGGCATTGCGGCTCCGCCGTCCGTCGAGTTGACCCTCGCGGGAACCCTGAAGGACGGCGAAACGTTCTCCGGCACTGACACCGTGCCCGTTCTCCCGTAAACGCGGAGCGCGATTGGTATTCGGCAAGCGCTGCTTACGTGACAAGGTGCAAGACGCGGCCTATGGTGTCGCGCCGGCGTCTATTCGTTGGTCAGTTGTGCAGGTCGGGTGAGATACGTAGCGCCGCGCTTCCCGCATCGCCTGTGTCTGCCTCATTGCCTTGTCCTGAAGTCCTACGTCGTCTTCGTCAAGTTCCCAAGCACAACTTGGGACGAGCGCCATCGTGTGCCCGCAGTTTCATGGGCTTGCATGAGCGGGTCTGATTTGGCAGGATAGGGGCGGAAAACACCTCACGACGCCGTTTCGGCGGATCAATGGGCGGGGCGGACCGCCCTCAGAAAGGAAGACACCAATGAAGTATATGGGCTTTCGTTTCGCCATGCTTGTGCTGCTGGCGGCGGCGTTCGCGTTGCCGGCTGTGGCCCAGGACGCGGAGCAGGGATTCCACATCCGCCCGCACATGAACAACATCACCCGCGACGGCGCGACGCTTATCTGGGAGACGCGGCAGCCGGGCGAGAGCGTGGTCGAGTACGGGCGCGAGGGCGCGTTCGATCAGCGGGCGACTGGCGCGCCGGACGAACACAATATCCACCGGGTCCGCATCACGGGGCTCGAAGCGGAGACGGTCCACTCGTACCGGGTGCGCGCGGGCAATGACGTGCAGGAGAGCACGTTCAAGACGGCGCCCGCCACGGACCGGCCCGTGACCTTCATCGTAGTCGGCGATTCGCGGCGCTGGAACGCTTCGTGGGAAAGCACGCGCATGGCGGCGCACGCCGCGCAATGGAACCCCGAGTTTTATATCAACAACGGCGACCTGGTCGTGAATGGGCACCAGAGAGACCTGTGGCCCGAGCACTTCGACCGCTTCCACGATCTGGCCCAGTCCCTCTGGATGGTGACGGCCCGGGGCAACCACGAAGGGTCGATGATCTTCGATGTTGAAAACGACTGGTTCGCGAAGTACCACGAGTTGCCGGGCGACGGCGAACCCTATGCCGTCTTCGATTGGGGCAACACGCATTTCGTACTCGTTTCGTTCGAGCAGACCCCCGGCGCCCCGGCCTTCCTCGACCAGCACATGCCCGGCGCGGACAAGCAATACACCGTCCTCGCGCAGCATTATCCCGTATATTGCAGCGGTTACTACGGCCCGACAGACAGCCGCAAGGAATTCGGCGACCGGCAGATGAAGCCGCTCGCGGACGCCATAGACCGCCACGACATCGACCTCGACGTGGCCGGACACACCCACATCTACGAGCGCATGTTCGGCTGGCGCGAGGGAAAGCGCGACGATCGGAACGGCTGCATGTACATCGTGAACGGCGGCGACATCAACGCGAACTTCCCCGAGGCCTTCACCGCCATCCGCGACGACCGGGAAGCGATGGAGAAGCCGACGTATACGGTCATACACATGGGCAACGACCGCATCTGGTTCCGCACCTTCGCCTGGGGCAAGGCGGAGCAGGACATCATCGAGATCGACTACTGCGTGCGTTGGCGCGACGAGGCCCTGCCGCAGGCAGTCCTCGAACAACTGCCGGGCGCGACGGGCGCGGACCTGCTGAAGGCCATCGAGGAATTGGGCGCCATGACCTACCAGCCCGCCGGCGAGGCATTGCTGCCGTACCTCGACGATGCGGACCCGGCGGTGCGTCGCACGGCGGCCACGGCCTTGCGGCGCATCGGCAGCGCGGAGATCGCGCCGCGGCTCCTGCCGCACCTCGCGTCCGAGGATGCGCACATCCAGCGCGAAATGGCGCGGGCGCTGGAAATCGCGTCCGACGTCGCCCTCGCGCCCGCCGTCGCGGATGCCGCCAAGAACGCCGCGCTGGACGTGAAGGCCCGCGTTGCGCTGATCGGCGCACTCCAGTTTCATGCGCCGAAGGAGTTGGCCACGGCGACGGCGATAGCGGTGCTGCGTGACACGAGTACGCCCGCCCTGGTGCGGGAACGGGCCTCGTATGCGCTGGTGCGCACGGCCGGCGAGGCGGACATCGCGGCGATCATCGAAATGTTCGACCGCGAAACCGAGGAATACGTCATGCTGCGGCTCGCCTTCACGCTGAACGAACTGTGCGGGCGGCGGCAGCCGGTGGACGGGAAGACCCCGATTGGCCAGTCCAAACCGGGCGAGCGCGGTGAATTCATCAAGAAGTGGGTCCAGGAAATCGAAAAGGACAAAGGTGCGCTTCCGGACGACCTGAAAAAGTGGGCGGCGTAGGCAAGACTGGGTTCATTACAGGTTCGCCTTGTTTTGACACCCCGGACCGGGGAATGCGATCATAACCGGCGGTCGTTTTCTTCCATAGAAAGCTTTTCCCGCGCCTTGGAGGCCATTCATGTCCGCAACCGCGAAACCGGCGCCGGTGTTCGCGCTGGATCAATCGAAGATCACGCGCGACCCGTTCCCGAACAGTCGCAAGGTCTACGTGCAGGGGTCTCGGCCGTCCGTCCGGGTCGCCATGCGCGAGATTCGCCTTTCACCCACCATGAGCGGCGATGTTGCCGAGCCGAACCCGCCGATCACCGTATACGACACGTCCGGACCGTATACCGATCCGGCCATCGAGATCGACGTGCGGCGCGGCGCGCCGCCGGTGCGCATCGAGTGGATTCGCGAACGGGGCGACATCGAGGAGTCCGACGCAAGCGTCTCGGCGTTCGCGCGGGAGCGCTCGGCGGACCTGGCGCTGGCGGCGGTGCGGTTTCCGCGCGTGCGCCGGATATTGCGCGCGAAGCCGGGCCGCTGTGTCACGCAGATGCACTACGCCCGACGCGGCATGATCACGCCCGAGATGGAGTACATCGCCATCCGCGAGAACCAGCGCCGGGACGAGGCCGTCGAGGACCTGAAGCGGCAGCACCCCGGCGTGGACTGGGACGCGCGCATCCCGTCGCATATTACGCCCGAATTTGTAAGCGACGAGGTGGCCCGTGGCCGCGCGATCATCCCGGCGAACGTGAATCACCCCGAAATCGAGCCGATGATCATCGGTCGCAACTTCCTCGTGAAGATCAACGCGAACATCGGCAACTCCGCCGTCTCGAGTTCGATCGAGGACGAAGTCGAGAAGATGGTCTGGGCCATCCGCTGGGGCGCGGACACGGTCATGGACCTGAGCACCGGCGAAAACATCCACGAGACGCGCGAGTGGATCGTCCGCAATTCGCCCGTGCCCATCGGCACCGTGCCCATTTATCAGGCGCTCGAAAAGGTGGGCGGCAGGCCCGAGGAATTGACCTGGGAACTGTTCCGGGACACGTTGATCGAGCAGGCGGAGCAGGGCGTGGATTACTTCACGATTCACGCGGGCGTGCTGCTGCGCTTCATCCCGCTCACGGCGAACCGCGTGACGGGCATCGTGAGCCGGGGCGGCTCAATCATGGCGAAGTGGTGCCTCGCGCACCACCGGGAAAGCTTCCTGTACACCCATTGGGACGACATCTGCGCGATCATGGCGGCGTATGACGTGGCCTTCTCGATCGGCGACGGGCTGCGCCCCGGATCGATTGCGGACGCGAACGACGCGGCGCAGTTCGCCGAGCTCAAGGTGCAGGGTGAACTCACCCGGCGCGCCTGGAAATTCGACGTGCAGGTCATGAACGAAGGGCCGGGCCACATCCCGATGCACATGATCAAGGAAAACGTAGAGAAGCAGCTCGAATGGTGTGGCGAAGCGCCGTTCTACACCCTCGGACCACTCGTCACCGATATCTCGCCCGGCTATGACCATTACTCGTCGGGCATCGGCGCGGCCATGATCGGCTGGTACGGCACCGCCTTGCTGTGCTACGTCACGCCGAAGGAACACCTCGGCCTGCCCGACAAGCACGACGTCCGCGAAGGTGTCGTCACCTACAAGATCGCCGCCCACGCCGCGGACCTCGCCAAGGGACACCCCGGCGCGCAGATTCGCGACAACGCGATCAGCAAGGCCCGCTTCGAGTTCCGCTGGGAGGACCAGTTCAACCTCGCGCTCGACCCCGAACGCGCGCGGTCCTTCCACGACGCGACCCTGCCCGCCGCCGGCGCGAAACTCGCCCATTTCTGCTCAATGTGCGGTCCGAAGTTCTGCTCGATGGAAATCACGCAACAACTGCGCAAGTACGCCGCCGAACACGGCGTGAACGCCGACGCCGCCCGCGAGGAGGGGCTCCGCGAAATGTCGGAGAAGTTCCTCGCTGAAGGCGCGGAAATCTACCACGCACCGTAGGAACCGCGACGGGGGCGGATCAACGGGGGTGGGGGAGAGCCACGAAGGCCCCCTGCGTGATCGGGAGAGCGGATGGACAAGGTAATCGAGACCCGTGGACTGACCAAGTACTACGGTGCGGCCCTCGGAATCCGCGATGTTGATCTCGTGGTGCGACAGGGCGAAGTATTCGGTTTTCTTGGCCCCAACGGAGCGGGGAAGACCACAACGATTCGCCTGCTGCTCGGTTTGCTCCGCCCCACGCGCGGCGAGATTCGCCTGCTGGGACAGGACACGCGCCGCCGCTTCCAATCGCTCCTGCGGGATATCGGCTACCTTCCCGGCGACTTCGGACTGTATGGGGACTTGACCGGCGCACAGTATCTCGAGTACCTCATGCGGTTGCGCGCGGGAAGGCCGACGCCCGAACAGAAAGCGGCGATGAACCGACTCATGCGCCGGTTCGAGATCGACTTCGCGAAGAAGATTCACGGCTACTCGAAAGGCATGAAGCAGGTTGTCGGCATCATTCAAGCGTTCATGCACCTGCCCCGGCTAACCATCCTGGACGAGCCCACCAGTGGGTTGGACCCCATCATGCAGGAGGCGTTCTATGAGCTTCTGGTCGAGGAAACCGGACGCGGGGCCGCCATCTTCTTTTCTTCGCATATTCTGCGCGAGGTGGAACGGGTTTGCGGCCGCGTGGGCATGATCAAGGAGGGCCGGCTACTGAATGTCGAGGCCATGAATGAGCGCGGGGCGCTGCTGGGAAAGAAAATCGCCGTAAAGGCGCCGCGTGACGCCGCGGCAATGTTTCAACGCCTTAGCGAACTGGACGGCGTGCATGATGCGGCGCTGCGCGGCGGCACGCTGGAACTCCTGTTCACCGGGGACATGCGGCAATTCCTTCGTTTCCTCGCGCCATTCGAGATTCAGGATTTCACCTGCGAGCCTCCGAACACGGAAGACGTGTTTCTCCGGCTCTATCGGGCGGACCGCGATGTTTAACACCGCCTTGATTCGCATGTTTCTGTTGCGGCACACCAAGCTCGTCGCCATTGTCGCCGCCGCGGCCGGCCTCCTGTGCCTCTTTCTTACCCTCCTGTTCCCGAACATGCCGGACGACGAGGCCGGCGTCGTGTCGGCAAGCTGGCCGCCGATCGTGCGTGACCTTTTTGGCGACCCGCTCCTCGGGTTCTCGGACATCCATGCTTGGCTTCACTTGCAGATATTCAACATCACATTCTGGGCAATATACGGCGTGCTCGCCGCCATACTGGCGGCCGGGATCATCGCACGCGAGATTGAATGCAAGACGATGGATATTCTGCTCTCTTGTCCCATCCGGCGTAGGGACGTTCTGGCAAGCGAATTAGCGGCCATACTTATTCTGCTTGTGCTTGCGGTCCTGCCCGCACTTGCCGGATGCGCCGCCGGTCTGGCGGCGATGGGCGGCGAAATCCGGCTCGGGACGCTTGTCATGGTCGGAGCCGAAGGCGTGTTCCTCTCATTTTCTCTTGCATCCGCCACGCTCCTGATATCCGTCTTCGTGCCGAACCAAGTGCTCTCCGCCGCGTTGGCTGTAGCCGCGTATGGGTTGATGTTCTTCGTGGATTCCGTGCTTGTCCGGCTGGTGTCGGCGCTCGAACCCTGCGCCTTCCTCAATCCTTTCCATTTCTACAACCCGGAAGCCGCGCTCATTCGTCAGGCGGCGCGGCCCGGGGACTTGATTGCGCTGTTCGCCTTTGGCGCGACCGGCGCGGTTGTCGCGGCCCTCGTCTTCGCCCGCCGCGATATTCGCTGTTGAGCGCATCGCGACAGACCGGGCCGTTCGCCGCGCTTGGACGCCTGGACTCCGCGGTGGAGGCGTCCGGCGAAGCCGCCGTCTCTCTCGATGGCGTCGGCCCGGGCGCCAGGGTTATTTCTGGAATATGATAGAGTAGCGGCGAGTCCACCATCGGAGAGTATTCCTATGTCACGATCGAAGCGCGGCAAGAAAGCCAAGCACCGGCCCGGCGCGCGGAAGCCGGCGGCCCTTAAGCGGTTTTCGGTCAGGGTGCCGAAGGAATACCAGGACCTGAAGGTCGTCCGCTCGGAAATGCTGGGCCTTCGGAAGATTTCCGAGGTGTTGCTTGAATTCGCCGAACCGCACCTGGACTTGGACGGCGACCTGAATAGCGTGCGCGGATCAGTGGCTGTCGCCGCTTTGGCGTGGAACTTGAGCTTCTTCCCGCATAGTGAGCGGGCGCATGAACTGGAGGCCGCGCTGGAATCCACCTTGGGGGCGGTCCCCGCCGAGATGGTCGAGATGGCGCGATTGACGGTTCACGACCTGATGTTGCGCAAGGACACGTTCTACAGCGACGACAAGCGCTTCATTGTCGGCTTCGACGTTACCGAAACCCGCGATGACTTCCACGTGAATGTGGCCTGTATTATCCCTTCCGAGACGGTCAGCGACGAGTTGTTATGACGGCGCCGAGGCGCGCCGGTCATCGGGGAACAATCGCGCGGAAGCGCTCGGGTTCGCGCCACGTCTCGATGCGGAGCTTCGGGAAGCGCCCGCGCAGGTATGCCGCGATGGCGGGCACGATGCAGGCTTCCGTGCCCGCGTGGCCCGCGTCGATGACGGCGAGGTCCCGCGCCGCCGCCGCGCACACTTGGTGGTAGTTCACGTCGCCGGTTACGTACACGTCGACGTCGGGCGGAACGGCCTCGATCTCGCCGCCGCCCGCCCCGCCGAGCACGGCGACCTCGCGCACGCGCCGGGACGCCTTACCGGCTACGCGGACGTGCGCTAGGCCCAGCACCTGCCGCACGAACCCGGCGAAGTCGTCGAGTTTCATCGGCCGTTCGAGTTCGCCGCGCGCGCCGAGTCCGACGGCGGGATCGCGGTTTTCGAGCATAACCGCGTCGTAAGCCACCTCTTCGTAGGGATGCGCCGCCCGCAACGCGCGCAGCACGTCCTCGAGCCGGGCTTTCGGCGCAAGGACCTCGAACCGCATCTCGGGTTCTTCATTGACCCGGCGCTTCTTGCCGCTGAACGGGTTCGCCTTGTCGCCGGGCAGGAACGTGCCCGTGCCGGGCGCGCTGAACGAGCAGTGGGTATAGTCCCCGATGACGCCCGCGCCCGCCCCGCACACGGCGTCGCGCACCTGCCGCAGGTGGGATTCCGGCACGAAAGTGACGAGCTTGACCTGGGCGGCCTGCGGCGCGGATTTCAGGGGGCGTACTCGTCGCAGCCCGAGGCGTTCCGCCAGGACATGGCTGACGCCGCCGGGGACGACGTCCAGATTCGTGTGCGCGGAAAACGCCGCGATGCCCGCCCGGGCGATGTCGAGGCAGAGGCGCGCGTGCGGGTGGTCCGCGCGCAAGTGTTTCAGCGGCTTCCAGATCAGCGGATGGTGCGAGACGATGAGTTGCGCGCGCTTCTTCCGGGCCTGATCGAACGCCTCGCGGCACACGGTGAGACATACCAGCACCCGCAAGACGGCGGCGTCCGGATCGCCGATGCTCAAACCGGCCCGGTCCCAGTCATACGCGAGCCCCGGCGGCGCCCAGGCGTCCATTGCGTCCATGATCGCGCGGACCGTTACAGGCATTGGCGGTTCCTCCACGGATGAACAGGG
>Ga0116142_10001276_pt1 | contig 30644 bp, 29 predicted proteins | sample AD_UKC033_MetaG_FD_89785 | JGI IMG/M metagenome (GOLD analysis project Ga0116142, IMG submission 89785) | Active sludge microbial communities of municipal wastewater-treating anaerobic digesters from USA - AD_UKC033_MetaG | ecosystem: Engineered > Bioreactor > Anaerobic > Digestate | place: USA... | reverse complement strand
TCATGGATAGTCGACCTTGGCTGCGGCACCGGATACCTGGGAATCATGGCTTCTTTACTCGGTGCGGGGCTGGTTATTGCAGTTGATTTGAATGCCAGCGCAGTGCGCTGGACCGTCCATAATGCCCACTTGAACAATGTGGAGAACCTTGTCGCGTACCAAGGTACTGAACTCGATGCGATCGCACACCTTGATGTGGATCAGATCGTGACGCTCCCGCCGCAAATGCCCTTTTTCAGAAACTTTAATCCTTGGCGATATGGTGGCAGAGACGGCTGCGATGTTCTTATTCACCTGATTGAGCAGGCCCGGCTCATGCTCCTTCGGAAAAAAGGCATTCTCTTGCTGCTCCACAGCGGGCTGGCATATCCGACAAAGGTGCGTGCGCACCTTATGCGGTGCGGCTTCACCTGCAGCACTCTTCGAACGGTAGACAGGAAGCTTGATCCCGATGAATGTGATCAGCTTTGTCCAGGTTTGTGCGACTACCTCCTGCAACTCGGCCGGGATGGGATTGCCGAAATCACGAAACGAACGGACGGCTGGTATTATCCCGTGTGGTTTTATCGCGCCGTTCTCTCCGAGAGCTTACATGAAACCTATGATTCTTGTGATAGTCGATATTCCCGGATGGGCACTGGAACGGACCGCAGATAATGTCATCCGCCGTCTCAGCGATCGCTATTCATTCCGAAAAGCTTTCAATCAGAACGCGGTTGAGGAAATAAGGACCGGCAGGTATGATCTGCTCTACATCACATACGAAACGCAGTTCCAAGATGCCGGAATAGTGGTTGATCTTCCCAAGCGGGCAGTTACTGGCGTCCGTTGCCATTTCAAGTGGGATGGCGGCAAGGGGCTGCCTCCTTCTGTTGAGTTCATCAGCCACTTGGCTCGGTTTGCAGCACTCCATGTTCCATCGAGGATTCTCCATAACATCTTTTCTGATCTGCATCCAGCGGTATTCTATACGCCTCACGGCGTCGATATACAGTTTTTTCGACCTCGACCGAGCGGAATAGTCTCTTCCCCAGCCGGCCGGCTCGTCCTCGGCTGGGCGGGCTCGCTGACAAATCACCCGGGAAAACGTGGCGTTGAAGATCTCATCATCCCCGCGGTTAAGGATCTTCCGGGGGTTTCTTTTAAGCTCGCCGCCAGAGAAAAAACATGGAGAAATCAGAAGGAGATGGTCTTGTTCTACCAGGGGCTGGATGCTCTTATCTGCGCCAGTCGGACTGAAGGTGGTCCGCACCCGCTTCTTGAAGCGTCTGCCTGTCAGATCCCGATTATCTCAACCCGGGTCGGAATAGCTCCAGAGCTGATCCGGGAACGTGAGAACGGTCTTTTGATTGACCGCACCGTTGACGCGATCAGAACCGCGGTAACCGAGCTCCGTGATAACCGCGATCTCCGAGTCGAGATGGGAAGAGAGGCTCGCCGAATCGTAGAAGACTCGTGGAACTGGGATACTCTGGCACCCGAGTATGCACCTTTTTTCGACTGTGGTCTGAAAGCAGTCGGCTAGGGAAACTAACATGGAACAAGGAAGAGCAGCTCGTTGACTGGTTCAGCTCTCGCTCCGGTCCAATTCCAATTTTGTTACACAGTACTTGCATGATGGCTCCTAAGTATTTGATAGTTAACGCAGATGATTTTGGCACAGATCGCGAACGCAGCAAGGGTATTCTGCAGGCCGGCCAGAGCGGCATCGTCACGACCACAAGCATTATGGCCAACTTGATTGGCGACCCGGAATCTCTTCATCCGGTGCAGGAGACATTCGGCAACCGGATCGGAGTTCATCTCAACCTGACGTTCGGCGCTCCGCTGACAAAGAACGTGCGAACGTTAACCAGAGAAGACGGCCTATTCTTTAGCAAGCCGGTGGCTTGGCGCAAGGCATTAGGGAGGCAGCTCGATCTGACGGAAGTAAAAAAAGAACTAAGCAGCCAAGTGCAGCAGCTCCTGACCTGTGGAATCAGCCCGGACCATCTCGATGGCAACAACCATATTCATGTGTTCCCCGGTATCAACGCCGTAGTGGCCGGCATTGCAGAAGAGTTCGGAATCAGGCGGATACGGGTGCCGTTCGAGTCATTTCGACATTGGGCCGACCTGTTCAGACCCCACGGCCTGAAAAAGTTGCTCATGGGGTGCCTATGCCAGCTGACGCGGCCGGTTTTTCGGCAGCATGGTATCGTTTTCACAGACCATTTTGCCGGCATTCAATTTCCGGTGGTTGCAAGCGTGCATTCACTCCAAACGTTTCTCGAAAAGCTGCCTTCCGGAACAACCGAACTCATGTGCCATCCAGGATATGCTAATCTGCAAGCCAATCCGTTCTCCAATGTCGAGCGTGAGCAGGAGCTTTTCAGCCTGACACATCCCGTCATCCGTGAGACCTTGCAGCGTTATCGCATAATTCTCACCTCGTACAGTGAGCTTGAACCATGAAGCGTGTCGCACTCGTGAGCCCGTATACCCTGCCGCAGTACTGCGGTAACAGTTTTCTCGCGGACCGGCTGCACAACGGATTACGGCAGTATGGTTTTGACGTATCGGTTTTCAATGCGTACCAGAATGTGCCGCCGCAATCACTCATTCGTTCGTATGATCTCCTCCAGGTTCTCCATGCCGAGAAAACTGCTGCCTGGGTGAAACAATTCCGTCGAGTGACTTCAGTTCCCTGGGTGGTGACTCTCACCGGAACCGATTACAATTCGTGGTGCGACAGCGATAATCCACCTCATCAGGTGTTGAACACCTTATCCAAAGCTGACGCGCTCGTCGTCTTTCACCAGGAAGCCTACGACTGTCTGCAGAAATATGTACCGCAGTTCTGCGAGCGACCGGCAATTATTCCGCAGGGCGTTCCCGGAGCTGGGTGCCCTGAGGCAGGGCAGGCTCTTCGCCGCCGTTGCGGAATCGCCCCCGGTACGGTAGTTTTTCTCATGGTCACCTCGATTCGACCAGTGAAAAACATCGCCGCCAGCCTCAACGCCTTCGCCGCACTCGAATCTGACCTTCCTGACGCACTACTTGTCCTGATCGGACCGGTTATGGATTCTGAAGAAGGCGCTCGCATCCTCGAACAAGGCAAACGCCTCCGGCAATTTCGGTATCTCGGATCGCAGCCACCGTCCGTGGTACGGGATTTTATGGCTGCTTCTCAAGTGCTTCTCAATACCTCCTATAATGAAGGAATGCCCGGTGCAGTGCTGGAGGCCATGGCTGAAGGTCTCCCGGTCATTGCCAGTGCGGTTAGCGGGAACCGCGTCGTGGTTCAGGAAAACAGTACTGGCTTGCTTTTCTCCTTGGAACGGCAGGACCAACTGCAGCAGGCAATCAGTCTGCTTGCGGTCGACGCTCCTCTGCGCAGACGGCTCGGAGAAGCTGGTCGCCGCTATGTCAGACAGCACCATTCGCTTGAATATGAGATCCAGAGCTACGCGGCTTTATATGATCGTTTGCTGCCGGCGGATTCTCCGGATAAGCAGCCATAGAGAACAGTATATAAAAGATGTGTGGAATTTGCGGAATAGTGTATTTTACTCCCGAGCATTCGGTTTCTTCAGAGGCTCTGTATCATCTTACTTCTACACTGGCTCATCGCGGACCAGATGATCAGGGATTCTTTCAGGCGGGAAACATCGCTCTTGGGCATCGCCGGCTTTCGATTATCGATCCGGTCAAAGGCCACCAACCGGTTTTTAATGAAGACCGGACTGTCGTCGTCCTACTCAATGGAGCGATCTACAATTTTCAGCCTCTCCGCCAGGAATTAACAGACCGCGGACACAGTTTTTCTACTTATTCTGACACTGAGGTCCTGGTACACGGCTATGAAGAGTGGGGTATCGAAGGCATGCTCAGTCGCTGCAACGGCATGTTTGCCCTCTGTCTCTATGATTGCCGGCGCGAGCTTCTGTACCTGGTGCGAGACCGTCTGGGCAAGAAGCCTCTCTATTACGCAAAGCAGAATGACCTCTTCCTTTTCTCCTCGGAGATTCGAGGCTTCATTACCGGCGGATGGGTATCCAAGGAAATCAGTCCAGCCAGCCTCAATCTGTATGTAAAGCTTCACTATCCTTCCGGAGAAGAAAGTCTGATCAAGGGAATCAAGCGGATCTTGCCCGGCCACTATCTCACCATAGACTGGAGGCACAGCAACATCAGCGACGTGGAGTACTGGAAGCCGCACGTCCGGGCCGAGGGCCCGTCCTCGTTCGGTGACTGGTGCGAGCGGATTCGTTTTCTGCTCCGCGATGCGGTCCGGCTTCGGGCGATTGCTGATGTGCCGGTAGGTACGTTCTTGTCCGGTGGACTGGATTCCAGCCTCGTGACCGGCCTTCTCAGAGAATGGATTCAGCCGCTCAACACATTTTCCATCGGCTTCAATGAAACCGGCTTCGATGAATCCAGTCAGAGCAGTGAGGTAGTCCGGCATTTTCAAACCAGTCATCATCGGTTCATTCTCACTGCACATATATTTGCTGATTTTCTCCAAACAATCATGCGCACCGTTGATGAACCGGTAGCCGATGCAGCCTGCATTCCCACCTACTGGCTGGCGCAGGAAGCGCGAAAAACGGTCAAGGTGATCCTCGCGGGTGAAGGTTCAGATGAGTTATTTGCAGGGTATGACTACTATCAGGATCTTTCCACCAGGCCTTTGAGTTTTTTGGATCGTCTGCGCTGGTCCTGGAACACCACCCGTGGCTGCCGAGAATTCCTTAACAACAATCAACGTCCGATTTTTGCACTCTCGCACCTTCCGCTGGCGGTTTCTGAAGAACTTCAGAGCCGGCTGATTTCTCCAGCACATTACGATCCGCACAGCTTAACCCGATGGTATTGCATCATCCTGAAGAGTATTTCGCTTAAGAAGGCAACCCGACAGGATCTCGCCCAGATGGCTGACATTCGCTGCTGGCTTGTCGATGATGTGTTGATGAAACTCGATAAAATGTCCATGCTGAACTCACTCGAAATTCGCGCTCCCTTTCTTGATTATCGATTGGTCGAATGCGCCTTAGCCACTCCGGCGTCATTCCGCATTGCTCAAGGAATCGAAAAATACATTCTGAGGCAGAGCTATCGAGGCTTTCTGCCTTCCTCTATCCTGGAGAGGAAAAAGCAGGGATTCAACCTTCCACTCAAGCACTGGCTGGCTGACGAGCTTAATCCGCTCCTCCACGAATACCTTTCGGTCAAGAAAATTCGAGAAAACGGATTCTTCCAAGAAGAAACAGTTCGTGAGTTGATAGGTCGTTTTGAAGATGGTGGAGAACCGTCCGAGCGGCTTTTATATCTGCTGTTGGTTTTTCAGATGTGGTGGGAGTCTCTGTGACGGCATTATGCCGAGTGGTCGGTTTGAGCCGTTTCAGCAGTTCCAGCCGTTTCAGTTCCACGTCACGCGGGATTGGAACGGTTGGAACGGTTCATGTTTCTTACACTTCCAGCTGATACCCTTTATCCCGAAAAAGACTGAGGCACGTATCAGCTACCAGGATATCGTAACGCTTACCCTTGTTTTCAGCAATTTCTTCCAGGGCTCGTTCAATTCCCAGGGCAGGACGGTACGGCCGGTGCGAAGCCATAGCTTCCACAACATCGGCAACAGCGAGAATGCGCGCCTCCGGCAGAGTCTTCTCTCCGGTAAGCCCTTGGGGATATCCGGAACCGTCTATTCTCTCATGGTGTTGTACAATCACATCGACGATCGGCCAGGGAAACTCAATTCCTTTGAGAATGTCATAGGCAACCTGAGGATGGCTCTTGATCAGACTAAACTCACTGTCGCTGAGCCGTCCCGGTTTACTCAGGATTTCCGCCGGAACCGAAATCTTGCCGATATCGTGAATGAGAGCCGCGAGATATAAGCCGTCCACTTCATCCCGCGGAAACCCCATTTCTTCCGCAATCCGACGGGACAGGTCAGCAACCCGGCGCTGATGCCCGGCAGTGTACGGATCGCGGGTTTCTACTACCAGCGCCATCGCACGTACCGTGCCGCGAATCGTTTCGTGCAAGTTGGCGAGACTTTTTTGCAAATCGTGTTCCATCTGCTTTCGATACGTAACGTCTCGGACCGAAGCCAAATACGCGGATTCTCCTTCCCATATTGTCTTTACGACCCGCATTTCCGCGGTAAGAAGCTTTCCATCATCCCGGACAATCTCCAGTTCGGTGGTCCTGCCGTCAACCACGGGAAATCCGAATGCCTGGCCAACCATAGTCCGAGAAGAACTTCCAAACAATTCCTCAGCTGCCGGATTGACAAAATACACGATACCCCGGGAGCTGAGAATAACGATGCCGTCGGAATTGCTCGTGATCATGTTCCGGAAGGTTTCCTCACTGGAGCGTCGCGCCAGTTCCGCTCGTACACGACTCTCAATCTCTTTCCGAAGCTGCTCATTAGTCTTGGTGAGCTCTGCAGTGCGCCGATTCACCATGTTTTCCAAGTCAGCCTGAATCAACCGTAACTGACGCTCAGTTTTCCACTTGGCGCTCAAGGCAGCCGCAAACTGCCAGATCTCCTGAGGAGTAAACGGCTTCATAATATACATGAGCTTATCGAGTGGAGGAACTCGCCGAGCAGTCTCAACGAGGTTAAATTCAGCATGACCTGTAGCCATGACAATAGAAATATTCGGATCGAGCTGACGAATGTGTTCAGCAGTCCATACTCCATCGGGGCCCGGCGGAATGTGTACGTCAAGAAAAGCTACGGCATACGGTTTTCTCTGCTTAATCGACCATCGTACCGCCTCAACAGCTTCCTGGCCTTGACCGCACATGGTCACTTCAAAGGAAGGAATCAGATGGTGATCCTTCTCACCGTCGCCGGCGCTGCTGCCAAGGAGGGAGTCAAGCAGCTCCCTGGGCGGGCAGAGGATCTCGAGGTAGCCATCGAGAATAGCTTTGTCATCATCTACGGCAAGAATACGAGTGGGGCCTTCAGGCTTGTCGCTCATAATTTCGTTGTTGCGTGGCTCATTCCTGACAGCAGTGTGCAGAAGCGTCATTGTCAGCAAATTACAAAAAGGTGGAATAGTATAACTCGAAGGAAACTCACCACCGCAGGCGTTCCCGTTCCGATGCTTCCAGCGGGATGTAGCGGTCTCTTTCAATATAGGGTATTTTTTCTTCAAATACAAAAAGGCTGAAGGCAGGATATCAGCAGGAAAGAGACAGCGTTTTGATAGTCTTATTGTTTTGAAAATCCACGATAGAGACTTCAGTGATTTCGGTACCACCGCTTCCGGTCTCGATCAGAGCAACCGACGGTGCATACCCTTCTTTTGGCAGAGCTGAAGATCCCGGATTGAGAAACACCACGTTTCCCTGCTGCTCAAGTCTCGGGACATGCGTATGGCCGGAAACACACAGAGTTGATTTCCATTGTGAAGCGAGACGAAGAATCTCTTGATCGGTAAACAGATGACCGTGATGAACGATCAGCCTGACGTTATCGAACTGACAAAGAAGATACGGCGCCTGGATAGGCACGTCGACGACAAGCTGATCCACATCGGAATCACAGTTGCCACGGCAACAAAGAAGGGGTGCCGGACTATGATTCAGCGCCTGGGCCAGTCCGAACGTATCGTATCCGGAAGGCAACGGATTGCGGACGCCATGATAGAAAATATCACCGGCATGAATGATAATATCTACTCCGTGAAATACTTCATGGACGATCCGCTGCCAGCATGAGAGACTGCCGTGCGTATCACTTATGATCCCGATACGCATACGTTCCTCCTGCACTCGGTTCTCTTTCGCGCTCGTGAGTAAAGCCAGACCAGCTACCCATTCATCAATTCAGCCCCGAACGGAAATTCAGGAACATTTAAGGCTGCTATTGTCAGAGAGGATGACTTTTAAACACCCATCAATTTTGAAGCGTTCGTAAAAAAGTATCCGCTCACGTCATTTTGTCATCACCGCCCCCGCCTACGCGAGGTAGACTCCAACGGGGATCCAGGAGTTCTGCACGGTTATGGACTCCCGCCTGGATGGGAGTGACGACATTTGGAATTTTTACGATGTCGTCAACTTTGAACCCTTCCCTGCTCCTTAATCCATCCGGTAGTTTGGCGCTTCTTTGGTAATGATAACATTATGAACATGGCTTTCCTGCAGGCCGGAAGCGGTAATTTGAATAAACTGCGCCTTGCTCCGTAATTCTTCTATTGAGCCGCAGCCCACATAGCCCATGCCAGCTTTGAGACCTCCGATCAGCTGGTAAATGGTGGCTGATATCGGACCACGATAAGGCACCCGTCCCTCGATACCTTCAGGAACGAGCTTGCTCGGAGTATCAATTTCGTGCTGACCATATCGATCCTTGCTTCCGCGCTTCATTGCTTCCAGAGAGCCCATGCCCCGATACACCTTATAGCTTCTGCCCTGGAAGATTACCGTCTCACCGGGACTCTCATCCGTCCCCGCGAAGATGGAGCCGAGCATGACCGAATGAGCACCGGCAGCAATGGCCTTGGTGATATCACCCGAATGTTTGATACCGCCGTCCGCAATGACGGGAACGTCATGTTTTGCAGCAGCGGAAACACATTCCATGATCGCGGTAATCTGCGGCACTCCAACTCCGGCAATAATGCGCGTAGTACAAATCGATCCCGGTCCAAGGCCGACCTTGACCGCGTCAGCACCCGCCCGAATAAGACTTTCGGTTCCTTCAGCCGTAGCGACATTTCCGGCAACCAGCTCACAGGAAGGGAAATTCTTCTTCGTAGCCTCAGCCGCCCGGAGCACATCCCGGGAATGACCGTGAGCAGTGTCAATGACCAGCACATCGACTCCGGCTTTGAGAAGAGCTTCCGTTCGTTCTTCCCGGTCAGGTCCGGCACCGATCGCCGCGCCAACCAAGAGTCGGCCGAGTTTATCTTTCGAAGCAAACGGATACTTCTCAACCTTCTCGATATCCTTAAACGTAATCAGGCCCTTGAGATTGTTCTCCTTATCCACCACCAGCAGTTTTTCGATCCGATGTTTGTGAAGAATTTCCTTTGATTCTTCCATGGTGATACCTTCAGGAGCAGTCACCAGGTTGCGGGAAGTCATCAGCGTGGATATTTCCCGCTCCAGGCTCGTTTCGAAGCGCAAATCCCGATGAGTCAGGATTCCTATCAGCTTTCCATTCTTTGTGATCGGGACTCCGGAAATATTGTAGCGACTCATTACTTCGAGCGCCTCGAACAGCTTTTGCTCAGGCTCCATAGTAATGGGATTTATGATCATCCCGCTTTCAGATTTCTTGACTTTCCGAACTTCCAACGCTTGCTCTTCGACCGAAAGGTTCTTGTGAATGATGCCGATGCCGCCTTCCCGGGCAAGAGCAATAGCAGTCGCAGCCTCGGTGACCGTATCCATGGCAGCACTCAAAATGGGCGTGCTAAGACTGATCCTCTTGGTTAAACGGGTACTTACATCAATGTTAGTCGGTCGCACTTCAGAGCTGCGGGGAAGAAGCAGCACATCATCAAACGTTAGAGCATAGCCAACTATCTTGGTTTCGGTCATAGAGCAGCAATCCTCCATCAGGTAGAACATATTAGGAAGAGTCGAATGTAGCCCATTGCCTCTGCGCTTGTCAAGAAACGTCTGGACAGACTACGCTATTACGCTCCTCAACCAGCGGTTACGCGTCATTCTTGACTGCTGACTCTTCACTCGCGCCTCCTCACTGAATTATAGCCTTGAATTAAAAATACCTGTACTATATATTTATGTTTTTTTCTGCAGCAAGAATAATTTCAAGACCTGTTCACTCAGGAAGGAGGCAGTATCACTGCTATGGAGCAGCATCCAATAAAACATGTAGGCATTCTTTTTTCCGGCGGACCTGCACCTGCCGCCAACACGGTTCTGTCGGCAACGGTGATGAACTTTATCAATGCTGGCGTGGAAGTATACGGTTTTATAGAAGGGTTTCATTTCATTCAGGAGCATGAAGAAGGAATGGATCTGACGCCCAGGCAGCACTATAAGGTGCTCACGCTTGCTGATGTTTCGCATATTCGCAATCAGCGGGCGATCATGGTGAAAACGTCGCGTGCCAATCCTGGGAAAGGCATTTCCTCGATCAGAGATCTTACCAACCCGGAGAAAAACAAAAGGCTCGCCAATATCTACCACTGGATGGAACGCTTTGACATTGATTCTTTAATCACTATTGGCGGTGATGACACCCTCAAGACTGCTAATTACCTGTATCTCATGCAGTATCACTGTCCGAATGTAAGGCCCCTCTCCATTGTTCATATCCCGAGAACTATCGATAATGATTACTTCGGCATCGACTGGACATTCGGATATACGTCCGCAGCCAATTATGCAGCCGGAGAAATCCGCAACCTCGGCGCCGATGCCATGTCCACCAACTCGTGGTTTATTCTGGAAGTCATGGGACGGAAAACCGGGTGGCTCACCTATGCCGCTGGCATCGCCGGAGAAGCAACGCGAATGATCAGTGTCGAGGATATCAAGGGAGCATTTGATATTAACAAACTGGTTGATGATATCGTCGTGCTCATGGAAGCGCGAATGAAGGAAGGTAAAAAGTACGGGATCGTCTGTATCAGCGAAGGGCTTGCCGAGCTGCTTTCCGATGATCTCAGGCCAAAGGAGGTCGATAAGCACGGAAATCTGATCCTCGGCATTGCCGAGATAGGGAAGCTCCTGGCGGAACGAGTCGAGCAACGCTACAAGGAGCGAAATTCCCATGAACCTCTCAAGGTCAGAGGCAAGCAGGTCGGTTATGAGATCCGATGCACCGAACCCACTGCTTTTGATGTTCTTCTCGGCAGCCAGCTGGGAGTTGGCGCATTTCGTGCTGTTTTTGAAAAACATCTATCAGGAGTGATGGTCAGCGTCGAAGACCAGTTTCAGATCCGATACGTGCCCTTCCATGAGCTGGTCGACCCGAGAACGCTGAACACCAGGATCCGTTACATTCAGAAAGATTCTGATTTTTACAAGCTGGCCCGTTCTCTGGAATATCAGCTGCCGGAAGACCGGATCCCGCACGGAGAGCATTAGCGCGTGAGAATTGAGAGAAAGGGATAAAGGGATGGAGGAACAAATGATCTTTTCAGTTAATATGGAACTTGAACCCTTCATCCCTTCCTCAACTATTTATTTCGCTGATTGCGTCGGAATGATCTCCAGCTCCACCCGCCGATTCTGTGCTCTTCCTTCTGGCGTGCTGTTGTCAGCCACCGGGAACTGCTCTCCAAACCCCAGCATGCTGACCCGACTTGGATCAACGCCTTTGCTGATCAGCACATTTCCTACGGACTTAGCCCGGTTTTCCGAAAGCGTCTGATTGTGGCTCTCATCTCCAGTGCTGTCAGTGTATCCTTTGACCACGATCTTCGAATCCGGATACCGGTTCAGTACCCCGGCAATTTCAGTTAATGGACTGACAGCGCTGGCCTTAAGGATCGAGGAATCCACCTCGAAAAGCAGCTGGCCGGACATGGTGGCAACCAGCCGATCTCCTTCCTGCCGAACCTCTTCCAACGCCTGAATCTGGCGCAGCTCGTCTGCCTGTCGATCCAGATAGTAGCCGATTCCGCTGCCGATCAGCGCACCCGTTGCAGCTCCGATAAGCGCACCACCGCCCTTGTGTCCTGACTGGTGTCCGATGATCGCACCGACACCAGCACCTGCCGCAGCTCCGGCACCAGCGCCGATCGCAGTCTTCTTCCGGTTAGCGCATCCGGTACCGGCACCGACAAGCACAATCACACAGAGAATACAAATTATTCTTCTTGCCATCGTTGTTTCCTCCACAAACAGGGGCTCAAAACCAATCAACCGAGAGGGTATCTACCCTCTCATTCCAACTTCATCACAAACAATCAGTACGTTCCTGGCTTAACCGACGTGCAGGCGCTCAGCTCTCATAACACTTTCCAGCAGCCCCGCGGTTCCGGTCATCATGGTGTCTCCCAGAGGAGCCCCTTCCAGCACGGAGAGGGACATATCTTTCAGAATTTCCGCTCGCCGCGGACCGGTGACAACAATCTCCTCGATCTGTTCAAATCCAGGTACTTCCCGAATATACGCGCCGTGACCACCCTCGGCAACCACACCCCGATGGTTCAGATCGCCGTTACCGAGCTTCACGAGCAGTTCGTCCATGCGACGGCCGGTGATGCTTCCGGTATGGTATTCGAACAAGCCGCCGATGACTCCTTCCTGAACGACCGCTGCCAGCGTATGCGAATTGCCGATGTCGGCGACGATCATACTCTTACAGTGCTGCACCCGCGGATCGAGCGAAGCGCCCATAATTGCGGCAATTCCGGTATCCATCATAAAGACCTTCTCTGCCGGCAACTGTCGGAGCAAGGCCGCAGTAGCTTTCATGCGCGTAAGATACGCCGGAATTTCACCATCACTAAAGAGGCAGGATTCAGGCCGTGGATCAGCGTCGAGCCGGCCCTTCATTACCTCATGACGAAAGTCCAGGCTGTTCACTGACTCGGGCGCAACTCCATGATCCTGCACTGCTCCTGCTACCAAGGCAAAATCCCAGGCCACTCCAAGTTCGGCCAGAAGATTCCGGAGCCCGGAGGGAGAGACATCGCCGAACTCGACATGGTCGATCGATTCACGGTGTCTGATTTCCACGGCTTCAGCTTCAGAAACAATGCAAATCCCCTTTTGCATCACCTGATCGAGGTCATCCTTAATGGTTCGACCGGCATCGGGGGTCATGTATATAGTGTCGCGTTTCGATCGTTCGGTTACAGCCTGAGCCAAATATCCGCCGCCCATCAGCGAACCGGTTATAAGAAGTGGACCTTGACCGGCAGTGATGATCCGGGATAGTCTCCGGATTGGCGACATGGCTACGGCCTTATAGCTCTCGCCATTATCAGGGTTCCAGACCAAAACATCGGTTGTCCCGGCACCAATGTCAACAGCAACAATAGGCTTCATACCTTTCTCCCGGAATATTTGATGGAATGTATGTCTTCGCCAGCGTTCGAAGAAGAATGTGAGGCAGCGCTCACAAACACGCAGGCACCTCTGCGGGGTGCTTGCGTGCATAGCATCGGAAGGCACTTTGAGTAAGCTGACAGTGACGCTCATCAACGGCCCAAAGGTTTTTATACTCTAACCTCATGATCGTAAAGTTTCAAGACTGGTCGATATGCGCAACCCGGTATGTCTCGGTGTTCCATTTAGAGAAAATTATTCCTTTTATTGACATTACTGTCGTATTTTTTTAGTATTGTTGTTTTTGAATACAAACCGGGAATCTCTGGGCTAGTTTCCAGCTGATGCAGGAGGACGAACAGCATGAATCCTTATGAAACGAAAGATATCCGAAACGTTGCCATCATCGCGCACAGCGGTGCCGGTAAGACATCTTTGGGTGAGGCATTCCTCTTTGATGCGAAAGTTACTGACCGGCTCTGTGGAGTGGATGAAGGCAACTCAGTTCTTGATTATGAGCCCGAAGAGATCAAACGGAAAACCACCATCAGCTCTACCTTTCATCACCTCCCTTGGAAAAAGAAGGTCATCAATATCATCGACACGCCCGGCGACATCAACTTTATCTCCGATACCCTTGTCTCACTGAGCGTTGCTGACAGTGCTATTCTGGTTATCGACGCTGTGGCCGGCGTTGAGATTCAGACCGACCTGTTCTGGCGGGTGACTCAGGAGCGGAGTCTTTCTACGCTCATTTTTATCAACAAGATGGACCGAGAGCGGGCTGATTTTTTTGCTGCCATTAAGGACATTGAAGATGCGCTCAATGCCAAACTGCTTGTTGTGCAGCTTCCGATTGGATCCGAGGAAAACTTTAAGGGAGTGATCGACCTTCTGGCACAAAAGGCATACGTATTTTCATCTGACGGAAGCGGAAAACTATCCAGGGAAGATATCCCTGCTGACATGCAGGATCAGGTAGCGGAATATCGCGAAAAAATGATCGAGGTGATTGCAGAGGCTGAAGATGAGTTGATCGAAAAATATCTCGATACCGGAGAGTTGACAGAGGAAGAGCTTATGCGCGGTCTCAGAACCGGTGTCTTGAAAAATACCTTTACGCCGGTTTTCTGCGGCTCGGCAATTCTCAACATGGGTATCCAGCCGCTGCTCGACTTCGTTGCCGACTTCTCTCCCTCTCCACTGGATCGTCCCGCTGTAACCATCCTACATACGGACACCGGAGAGACAAAAGAAGTTCCGGTCAGTCCGGATGGATCCTTCGCAGGTTACGTTTTCAAAACCATTGCTGATCCTTATACCGGCAAGCTGACGATCTTCAAGGCGATCAAAGGAAGTCTCAATTCCGACAGCACCATCTTTAATGTCACCCGCAGCGCTAAAGAAAAAATCGGCCAGATCCTGAAAATCGAAGGCAAGAACCAAAAACCCATCAATGCCGGTGTTGCCGGCGATATCCTTGCTCTGGCGAAGCTCAAGGAAACCACTACCGGAGACACTATTTGCGTTGATAAGGATGTGTGGGAGTTCGAAAAATTTCGAGTTCCCTCGCCGGCGATTTTTTACGCTATTGTTCCCAAGTCAAAGGGTGATGAAGACAAAATAGCCAGTTCTCTTGCCCGGCTCCAGGAAGAAGATCCAACGATTCAGTTGCGCAGAGATGAACAGACCAGAGAGTTTATCATTTCCGGCATGGGCCAGATCCACCTCGAAGTCACACTCGAAAAACTGAAAAGAAAATTCGGCGTGGAAGTCGAACTCAAAACACCCAAGGTTCCTTACAAAGAAACCATCAAGGGAAGGACGCGGGTGCAAGGCAAATTCAAGCGCCAGTCTGGAGGCCGCGGCCAGTATGGTGATACCCATCTGGAGATCGAGCCTCAGCCACGCGGTGCCGGTTTTCTCTTCGAAGATAAAATCGTCGGGGGTGTAGTTCCCAAGAACTACATTCCTGCCGTTGAAAAAGGCATCGTGGAAGCGATGGTCGAAGGAGTTCTCGCCGGGTATCCGGTGGTCGACGTCAAAGTCGCCCTGGTCGACGGCTCCTTCCACGCTGTCGATTCCTCGGATATGGCTTTCAAGATTGCAGCTTCCATGGGCTTCAAGAAAGGGTTTATGGAAGCCAATCCGATCCTGCTCGAGCCCGTCATGAAGGTTGAAATCACGGTTCCCGAAGAGGTGCAGGGCGATATTATCGGTGATCTCAACAGCCGACGCGGCCGCGTGCTGGGAATGGATCCTAAAGGAAGAAATCAGGTGATCCGAGCACTCGTACCCATGTCCGAGATTCTCGATTATGATCACACGCTGAAATCCATCACCAGTGGCCGCGGCTCCTTTACCATGGAGCTTTCAAGTTATGAGGAGCTTCCGGCATTTCTGAGCGAAAAAGTTATTGCCGCTTCCAAGACAGGAAAAGAAGAGGAGTAGAGTGGCATTTACCGTCGGCATTATCACGATCAGCGACAAGGGAAGCCGCGGAGAGCGTGAAGACCTCAGCGGAGAGGAAATCAAAAAGCTTGTTTCTCCACTTTCTGCTTCGGTTGTTGCCTATACGATAATCCCTGACGAAATTCCGGTTATCCGAGAAACGCTGATCAGGTTCTCCGACGACAACCTCGATCTTATTATCACCACCGGAGGAACCGGCCTTAGCCCGCGCGATGTGACTCCAGAGGCTACGGCCAGCGTTATCGAAAAGGAAATTCGCGGCATGGCAGAAGCCATGCGCCTCGCCTCGATGCAGAAAACCCCCTTCGGCATGCTCAGCAGGGGGATTGTAGGCACGCGAAAAAATTCCCTCATTGTAAATCTCCCCGGGAGTCCGAAAGCGGTCCGGGAGAATCTGGAGGTACTGCTTCCCGTTATTCCTCATACGATCGAAAAGCTGCAAGGCGATCCGACTGAGTGCGGAAAAACCTGACACAGAAAAGGAGAAGAAATGGTACGGATGAGTCTCGCTGCGTTGTTGTGCCTGGTGCTTCTGGTGGTCGGCTGCGGGCAGTCAGCCGATGAAAAAGCTATTGAAAAGCAAATTGAAAAGAGCACCGGTTCAGACGCTACGGTTGATCTGTCTGAAAAGGGTATGAATATTAGTGGAAAGACCGAGGAAGGAGAATTTACGGTCAGCACCGGGAACGAGGTTGCTATTCCTAAAGACTTTCCTGAAGATATATTTATCTACCACCCGTCAAAAACCACGATGGCCATGAACGTGCCGGAAGGATACTCACTGACTCTGACCACCAGTGACAATAAAGCCGACGTACTGAGTGCCTACAGCCGAGAGATGACCGACAAAGGCTGGTCCCAAGTGACGTCCATGGAAACAGGTGCCGGTTCGATGCTCGTATACGAAAAAGGCGAACGCTCAGCCAGCATCAGCCTCGCCGCTTCCGACAAGGAACTCCAGATCAGTGTGACTGCCAGCAAGTAGGGACGCGGTTCATACCCACCGACATCCTCGAATTCGTAGGGGCGCAGCAAGCAGCGCCCCTACAGAGTCAAGAAACCCGGATTCTCCTCATCTTCATCCTCATCCCACCACGCCGGGTTGTTCAGGATGTATACCCGGACTGCATTCAATTCCTCATCATTGCGGATGATGTGTTCATAAAAGTTGCGTTGCCAAAGCCTGCCGGTGAAGGTTTCCATCCATCATGCCTCACATGCCTGATGTATTCGTTTGTCGTCATCGTCTTAAACCATTGAATAATTCGTTGTAGGGGCGCACCCGCGTGTGCGCCCTTGTTGTCGGGGCAGACACGGTCATTACCGTGCAGTAAAGGGGAACAGTTTCAGTGAGGAGTGGCGAGCGATGAGTTCAAAGTGTTTGTCGCAGTGTATGAGAGACACATTCTGTTCGATGCAGAGGAGGGAGATATACGTGTCGACGAGCGGGACCGCCACGCCTTTCCTTATCAATTGAAAGGAAAACTCTGCTACCCGGGCCCAGAATTCTTCTGGAACCGGAAGGTAGCTAAGACCTTTCAGGAGATCGTCAAGCCGAAAACACTCCCTTTCTGTTATTCATTGTTGCGCATCGTATCGAGATCCTGCGCGGAATAGCCGAATTCATAGTTTCCGATAAGAGAAGCAAGCTTTTCTCTGCGCCTGAGGTCAAGAAACGTCTTAATGGCCAGCACTAATGCTTCTTTCTTTTTTGTAGTACGCGATTCTTTCAGAAGATCATTCATGAGATCATTTTGCATATCGATAAGAACCCCTCATAAAGACCTCAACGTTAATATAGTATATGGTCATAACCATCCATACAATGGTACGCTAGTCATGTAGGCTCTGAGAAAATCCGGAAAACCGCTTAATCGGATGTTAATGCCCTTCCATCATTTTTCTGATCCGCTCCTCCATGCGTTCCCGGTGCGTTCCTTTCCAGTAGACCCGCTCACAACGGGGACACCGGGAGAACTCCTTCTGGGCGGCAAGAATGTAGGAAGGTACCAGATGAGCAACGTCTTCCGCCTGGACGATTACCAACCGCTCATTGCAGCGAAGGCAGAGCGAGAACCATTGTTCACGATCCAGCTTCAGCTGAAAATGTTCGGCCACCTGCCGCAGTTGATTGAGAGGAATATCATCTTCGATGAACAGAAGCTCACGACCGGCTATTTTCCGGGCCAGCCGGGTATCCCGGGTAAGAATGATTCGACCCTCCAGCCTGACGCTCTCGATCATTTCTTCCGAGCTGATTCCACTCTGATAGGCTGTATCGTATCCGAGCATGCGCAGATACATCGCCAGCTTTCCCAGCATCCGATCGGCCAGGAATCTCATTGTCGTATCTCTTTTATCTGAAGCATTTTTTTCGGTCACGGCTGTTCAAAAGACACTGAAAAAATGCAATGGTTGTAACGAATATGCCCAGTTGGTAGCCTGCTAGTGGTATTTTGGATTCAAGGTCTTCAGCCAGGGGATGTCATTCTGAAATTGGAAGGCCTCCAGAGGACGAGGAAATGCTCGAATTCCTTTTCTCCACAGTACTGATCCAGCGTATTCTGGATAGCAGTGATATTCGGTCACCTCGGCTGGTTTCGTTGCGGGGGCATGGCTCGCCGTGGCTGTGTTGGTCGGGGACGGGGAGAACTGATCGGCCTCTGGCCTCTCTGCTGAGGAACACGCCGAAAAACTTGTCGGTCTTTCGGCTTACCCGGTTCAATAAGATTGTAGGAAACCGTCTGAGAACCTCTCGTAAGGCTTACAACAGTAGGATCAATACGGCTCACCCGCCAGTCGTCGAGCATATCACCCTCGGCCACTTTTTTTGCCTTGCCCTGTTTACCTTCTTCAAGAACCCACGCTTCCTTCGTTTCTGTGCCCACGATGATACCGTAAACCGTAAGCTGTTTGGCCGGCGTAGCCGACGCCGACTGGCCAGATTCATCGGTCGGGGATGCCCACTCGGTTCGTTCCGGCCGGAAGAGATCCTTTTGAGTAATAACATTATATGCCCTGCGTTGAACTCGATTCGGCTGACTCACATAAGGCACGTTTATGCCTGAGCTTCCCCGTTTTATCCCTGAAGAGCCGGTTGTGGGCTGATCATCACTTGTCCAGATACCGTATATGCGATCGATCAGCAACAGGCTGGCAATAACAAAGAGTACATTCAATACAAGCGTATACCGTCGTATCATAGTAATGAAGTCTTCTGAATAGTAAATTTATTAGAGATGTTAATGGTAAGAGACTTGAGATCAGCCGCTAAGTTCAGAATATATATTGTAATTATCGCCTTTCTACTGTAAATTCTTTTCATAGAGAATGTCAAGAGCTTCAAATCAGCGCCCGATGGCCAGCGGCTCTTATTCCTCTTGAACTGTCGGACTATCGCTGAGCCGCTTCACTGAGATTTCATAACCCATGATGAACCACAAAGACTATTCCTATTTCCAGCATCGAGTCCAGGAAAAAATCGCCGATTTCGAACGCTACGAGTTCGGCAAACAGGAAGGACGTCGATCCAAGGCGGAAGTACTTAACATACTACAGGAATTAATCCGGGAAAGCAATTCCCGGGAAGAAACCGATTTTTTTTCCCAGGCAATCCTGATGGAAAACTATTCGTACTCTTCCTGGATCTACTATCTGGAGGAGGCAAAAGACGAGAAAACCAACCTCGTCTGCAGCTCATTCCGGAACCTGAATCACAAGAAGTGCCTTTCTGACCACGTTCAAAATAAAATTCTTAATGAAGAAACAGTAATACGTCGCCGCGAGTCACATATCGCTTTTTTTCCGATCCGCGGGAAGAAGACTATTCAGCAGGAAATCAACTATCCTGCCAACGAGAAGGTGATTATCGCCGCGCTGGAAGTACACAGTGATGAACAATTCGATGAAAAGATGATCTTCTTTCTGGAGAAATACTGTCGGCGCCTCGGCATGGGGATTCACCTGGATTCAATGGTGGCGCGCATCCAAATGCTCAATCAGCACATCATTGATATGGTTGCAGTAGCTTCTCACGATCTCCGCGGTCCTCTTAATAGCATTGCGGTTGGTCTGATCGTAGTAGAAAAAGAGCTCTACGGAACGATGGAGCCCCGCGTCAAGGAGGCGATTCACCAATTGTCTCAAAAGGCAAACAACCTCCTTAACACACTCGAAATCTATCTTGGAGAGACCAGCCTTTTTTCCGGTCATCTTGACATCAGGAAGGAGCCGCTCGATTTCCGCAGCGACATCATCAATCCTCTGCTCGCGGAGTTCTCGGAAGCTTTTGCCCGCAACAGCATAGCCATCGACGAAAGCATGGGCGGAATTCCTCAGGGAAAAATCACCATCCGCGCCGATCGGATCTGGCTCTTTTCGGTCTATCGTAATCTTTTCAGTAACGTCGTGAAGTATGGTGGCCAGGGATGTACCATGGCATTCGGTTTTGAAGACTGGGGCGATCACTATCGCTTCAACGTGTTCAATACTGGCCGTCCTCTCGACTCTTCCGATCAGAAGAAGCTCTTTCAGAAGTTCGGCCGCATCGAAGATGACGGAAAGAAAGCGGTAAAGGGAAGCGGACTCGGTCTGTACTTCGCTAAAGAAGTCATAGAGCGGCACGGAGGAAAAATCTGGTACGAGCCCAGGCCCGACGGCTCAAACTTCGTCTTCACACTGCCAAAGGTCTGAAGAGCGCAATCCCTCTTCAGTGCGCCGCTCCATTCGCTGCATATTCTCTTGACAAGTCAAAAAGAAAGCCACGCAGGTAATCACAGGCACACCTGCGTGGCTCAGCTTTCGTTTAAAATCTGTCTCGGCACCTTAGCTGTCGCTATCCCTGCCACCGAGAAGCCCAGCCTGAATGAGGAAGTAGATCAGCTGAAGGACTGCGGTTGCAGCTGCAGCCACATAGGTCATGGCGGCAGCAGTAAGTACCCGGCGGGAGCCGGCAATCTCCGCGCTGGTAACAACGCCGCTCGATGTCAACGCTGCCAACGCCCGACGGCTGGCATTGAACTCCACAGGCAAAGTCACCAGCTGAAAGAGCACCACTGCCGAAAAAAACAAAATACCCAACTCCACCATCATTGACGATTGCAGAATGAATCCGATAAAAATCAGCGGCCACGCGAGGTTCGATCCCAGTGAGGTTACTGGAACCAGAGCTGATCGAAACTGAAGTGGTGCATAATGCTGAGCATGCTGAAGCGCATGGCCTGCTTCGTGAGCGGCAACGCCTAAGGCTGCTAAAGAACTCCGGTTGTAGACCTCCGATGAAAGTCGGAGCACTCTTGATCGGGGATCATAGTGATCGCTCAGCATACCGCGTGTTTCTTCAATGCGGACATCGTTTATTCCGTTCCGTCGCAAAATGTCGAAGGCGGCCTGAGCGCCCGAGTATCCGCTGTGACTCGAGACCTTGGAATATTTCGCAAATGCCCTCTTAACCCAGATTTGAGCGAACAGGGAAATGATCAATGCCGGAGCCATAAATAAAATGTATAAGGGATCAAAAAACATGAACTACCTCCATTTCGAGATGATCCTGTAATTAGTGTCGCTTAACGAACATAGTATACAATAATGCGAATATATGTACAGTCAAGAATCTCAAATCCCTCTTATTTCCAAGGTGCGCTCCAGGTATTTCTTCTTTCTTATGACCCTAACAAAACGTTTTCGTCTCCAAAAAACAGTGCAGTGAGAAAAACAAGCGCGGCCGAGCACAGTTTTTTGAAAAAATAATTGCGTTCTGACAAATCGTGAACTATATAATAGGGTTTGATTAATTTGGGCTCTTCAGGGAATGGAGATTGACTCCCTTCCCTATCTTTCTTTTAAGTGGTTGGATTCACCCTATAGTTAACATTTTTCCGGGAAAGGATCACTGGATTGGTACCAAGCGCCGTATTCTTGACCAAGGGGGTCGGCTTCAGTCGCGAGAAGCTGGCGAGTTTCGAACAGGCACTGCGAGATGCCGGCATCTCCCACCTCAACCTGGTTGAAGTGTCGAGCATTCTGCCCCCGGGATGCAAAATCATCTCCAAGGCCGAGGGCATCAAGCGATTCAAGCCCGGCCAGATAACCTATTGTGTTCTCAGCAAAAATCAATCGAATGAAAATCGTCGCATGATCGCAGTTTCTACTGGCATAGCCATTCCAGCGAACACCAAGGATTACGGTTACCTCTCGGAACATCATTCTTTTGGTCAAACCAAGGAAGAGGCTGGTGAATACGCTGAGGATTTGGCAGCTTCGATGCTCGCAAATTCGCTCGGGCTCGAAATCGACATGGACGCTGCCTGGGATGAGAAAAAGGAAATCTACCGTATCAGCGGAAAGATTATCCGAACTCACAACATTACCCAGACAGCAGTGTGCAAAAAAAATGGCTGGACCACGGTCGTAGCCGGAGCAATTTTTGTATTTCCATGACGCCCTTTCACTTTGCTGAAGAGATACCGGGAGGATGCCCCTCGTACTGCGATGCTCGGGCAATCATTCTTCCCGTTCCCTACGAACACACGACAAGCTATCTCAAAGGTACTGCCCGGGGCCCGGAAGCAATCCTGACTGCCTCTCAGGAAATCGAGCTCTTTGACGAGAAGCTGGGATATGAAGTCTATCGCCTGATGAGCATGCATACGCTGCCATCATTCCCGGTTGATTGTTGTGGTGCAGAGTTCCTTGCCAAATTGGAGAGCGAAGTACGTATCCACCTTGCCAACGGCAAGTTGATGGTCATGCTCGGGGGCGAGCACACGATTACCCTGGCAGCTGTCCGTGCCGCACGGGCGATCGTCTCTGGCATTGCGGTCCTTCAGATTGATGCTCATGCCGACCTCCGTGATTCATACCTTGGAGATCCGTTCAGTCATGCGACGGTTATGCGCCGGGTTTTGGAGCACGCGCCGGTGTATCAGATCGGTGTTCGCAGTCTGTCCGCTCCCGAGTTCGATTTGGTCAAGGCTAAGGCCGTAACTACCCTCTTCTGCCATGATAGTTCCGTAGGAAACATTAACGCCTTTGTTGACGCACTGCCTGAAGAGATCTACCTTACTATCGACATGGATGGTTTCGATCCCAGTGTTGTCCCGGGCGTGGGCACTCCTGAACCAGGGGGACTGAGCTGGAACAGCATCGATTACATTCTCGATCGGGTGAGCACCAGATGCCGCATACGGGCATTTGATGTCGTGGAACTGCGTCCCTTGCCGAACGAGGCACGATCTGAGGTTACCGCTGCCCGGCTCATTTATCGGCTGCTGGGATACATTGCCCGGGCAGAGAACAGTGAGAAGTAAAAAGTAAGGAGCGAGAAGACCAACTCTGAACTTCTCTTCCCCGCGAGCTCTGCGCCTCCGCGCGAGATCAAGGGTGGGCATTGGGCCGTACGTGAGTTTCTTCTCGCGCCGGGGCGATAAGTAAAGCTTGTTGCACCTTGCTTCTCACTTTTCACTTCTCACTTTTCACTGTCAAGAGATATCCGTCGTGAGAATAGCAGCCTTCCTCTTATTACTAAGCTGCACGTTTCTGCCCGCCTGCTTTCCTCCGGCGCCCGAGGCGCCCCGGCCGGCTGTTTCTCATCCACCCGAGGCCATCATTGCCGCCCTTAACGCTCATCCCAATCATTTTCCCGCATTTCGTTCACTGATCAAAGCCTCTTTAACCTTTCCCGAAGGAAGCAAGACAAAAACGCAATCCTTTGATGCCGTTTTTCTCTACCGGAAAGAAGATCAGCAATTTCGGCTCCAAGGCATGGATGTACTGGGGAGAACTCATTTCGATATGACATACAAGGCCAATGAACTGACTATCCACCTCCCGCCATCTGAAGTTACGTACTCAGGCGATCCGGCCAATTTCCCTGGTGTCCACGGTGCAGGATTGTTCTTTATTCTCAAGAAGACAATGGAAGGGCTACCCGAGGGTCTAGATACCACCACGGTTTCTTTCTCTGAAACCTCAGGCAGCGCCATTATCCATGAAGACCAGGAAACGTATTCTCTGGTCGAGGTGAATCCACAAACTCTGCTCATCGAGAAACGAACGCTGGTGAAACGCTTTCAGGCTGTCAGCGAAGTACGCTATTGGGAATACAAGCGGGTTGGCGCTGATTTTCTGCCCGCTCGAATCGCCGTGCAATTACCCGCACAGAAGGTATCCTTTCAATTCACCTTTGATTCGTTTGCTCCTGAAGAAACCCTGCCGGACAGCCTCTTTCAGATACGTCCTCCCGCAACCGCCCAGCAGCTTCCGCTCAGCGAGCTGCGGATGGATTTCCTTTTCTAGGACGAGCGCATCACCCCTGAACACCAGGCATCGCTCTTCAATCCTGAATTTTGAACCTTGGATCTTGAATCTTTGGTCCTACTCTTTAATCACCTCTGCCTGATACACAAATACTTCTGCATCAGGATCTTTCCATGCGTCCGTTCTCATTCCACCTTTCTGACACAAAGAGCTGAGAAACTCCTCTTTGCTTAAAAAGTGCTCCCACACCTGAGGCAGATACGTAGCATGCATCCCGTAGTAGCGCACCATGACACCGTGCTTCAGCGGAACCAGCGCATTCAGAAAATCTTCCGGCGCAGCAAAAAGGCAGCGCTGGGGAACCGAGAGCACGCTGATTTCAATTGCCAAGTCCTTCAGCTCCTTGCTGCTCGCTACCGGCGCGAAGCGCGGGTCCTTTACTGCAGCATTGACCGCATTCTGAATCACGCAGTCACACAAGCTCTCCTGCGGCATAAGCTGGCCGATACAGCCCCGCAACGTTCCCTCTTCTTTGAGCGTAACAAAACAGCCTTTTTTTTCAGCCAAAGCTGCAGACCGCTTTGCGTCCGGGATGGTCGGCTGCTCGCTGCCTTCCAGGCGGCGGTGGATCGCTTCCCGGGCAAGAGAAAGCAGATATGCTTTTTCCTCAGCAGTAAGCGGCACTGCAGGAGCAACGGATTCTGCTGGTGCATTATTCCCGGGAGCTGCAGCTTTCTCCGCAAAGAGGCTGCCCAGGGAGAAGAAAGTCACTACCCACATCATAACCCACAGCATCAGGAAGAGGGTTCGCATAGCTGTCCTTTCCTTTCATGGTTCGTTCATTACTGTCAGCACCTCAGCAGGAATCCTGATCGGCTTTCGTTCACCATTGATGCAGCCGAGTTTCACGCACGCTCGTGCCAGAATAAGGCTTTCTCCTTTGCGACGAATAGTGTGGTTAAAGGAGAAGCTCACCTTCCTCACCTCACTGATCGTCGATTCAATTTCCAGAACATCGCCATAGCAGGCCGGTGCCTCAAACCTTACCTCAGCACGAGCTACGACAAAAACAATGCCCTGGTTCATACAATCGCGCATCACGATGCCACGATCAGCAAAATACTCGGTCCGTGCCCGTTCACAGTATCGGAGGTAGTTGGCGTGGTATACCACCCCGCCGCAGTCAGTATCCTCATAGTAAATTTTCACTTCCAGTAAGCTCATGGTATTCCCCATCTCTTAGTAAGGAGTAAAAAGTGAAAAGTAAGGAGTACTCAGACGATGGGTACGTCGAGTCTATTCTTCACGACTCCTTGCTCCTGACTCTTTACTCCTTACGGTTCCTTAAGTGCCTCGCAAATGACAACGTTGTTTTCTCTGCGTCCACAGCCCTTCGGCGGAATTCAGGACAGGCTCCTCAGTACGAGAATCCCAATTCATCTGCCGATCATACTCCGCAGCGTGGTCAGATCGATATAGTTGCGCACCAGGCCGACAATCTCCTCACGGCATCGCGGGTCTGGTACGATAGTCGGACAGAAAGGGAGCACACCCCAGATGGGCACCTTCGTAAGTGCAGCAATAACGTCCGGGTTGGTCCGGGTTGCTCTGCTCGTATCATCGACCACGTTGTTGATGACAATCCCACAGACCGGGATGCCGGCGGCTTCGGCACAGCGTACTGTCATCAGTGTGTGATTTATGGTTCCCAGGTTTCCTCGAGCCACAACAAGCAGCGGCAGATCCAGAAGTCTGACGAGATCGGCAATCAGCAGTGAATCTGAAAACGGCACCAGCAAACCGCCTGCACCTTCAACAACCATAAACTCATGCCGGCCGGAAAGATCATCAAAAATCCGCGCCACACGATCGGTATCAACAGACACCCCCTCGCATCGGGCTGCTACCCCCGGTGCCAATGGCTCCCGAAAGCAATACGGAACAATTTCCGTCAACGGATCAGAAACATGGACAAGCGCCCTCAGGTATTCAGCATCACCAGCAACCACAGTCCCGTCTTCGCGAAGGCAGCCGGTCTCAGCCGGCTTCATGACGCCGACATTGATACCCTCCTCAGCCAGAATCGCTGCAATCGCCCCGGCCACGACTGATTTCCCCACACCGGTATCAGTCCCGGTAACAAATATCCCTCGCCGACGCTGCGTTGTCATTTTTACACTCCCCGTAGTCCGAATATCGCCGTCCCGACCCGTACCATCGTCGCGCCTTCTTCAATCGCCACCTCGAAGTCGCCGGACATTCCCATGGAAAGCTCAGGCAAGGCAGCACCAGCGGGCAACATGGGAATCAACTGATCCCGCAGCTCCCGCACCAGCTGAAAGTAGGGCCGGACTTTTTCCGGCTCTTCAAAAAAAGGCGGCATGGTCATCAACCCACGGATTCTCACTGCCTTGAGCATGGCCACTTCCTGGATGAGCGAAAGTACCTGATCAGGACCGATTCCGGACTTGGTTTCTTCACCAGCGCTGTTCACCTCCAGCAGCATGTCCATGGTCTTTCCCGCTTTCTCGGAGAGTCGCGAGATTTCCTGAGCAAGCCGCAGACTATCCACTGAGTGGATAATGGAAAAATAGGGAACGACGTATTTTACCTTGTTCGTCTGCAGGTGCCCGATCATGTGCCAGCGGATTCCGGAACCGATTTCGGGGATTTTTTCTCGTGCTTCCTGCACATAGTTCTCTCCAAAATCGTTGAGTCCCGCCGCAACCGCCTCGCGGACCCGAGCGGCAGCAACGGTTTTCGATACTGCGATCAGGGTAATTTCTTCAGGATCCCTACCGACCCGCCGAGCCGCTTCGGCAATCCTGTTCTTGATCATGTCGATATTCTCCGCAATCGAACTCATTCTTGGTGTCCTCTGACAGGCTTTTGAAAGAGTCGCCCGCTCGCCGGGTGTTCAAAAAGGTCTGGATGCAAGGCGTGCGACATCCTGAGGAATGAGGCGTACACACCAGTACGCCGCAATGACGAAGGATGAGCACAACGCCGCAGATGGGCCTTTTTCAACACCCGGTTATTCCATGAATCGTATTGCCCCCACTTGCCTAAGCGCATTAACCAGTTCGCACATGGGCAGTCCGATGACATTAGTATACGAGCCCCTTACCTTTTCCACCATGAACATGCCGATTCCCTGAATTGCATAGGCCCCTGCTTTGTCAAAGGGTTCTCCGGTTGCAATGTACCCGGAGATTTCGGCATCGCTGAGTTCCTTGATTTTCACAAAGCTTTCCACTACAGTGCCGAATGACTGCTCCTTCGAAGGATGCACAATAAAGACTCCTGTCATGACAGTATGCTCACGGCCGCTCAATTTTCGAAGCATTCGGCAAGATTCTCCTGCATCGACTGGTTTCCCCAGGATCTCACCATCGAGAAAAACAATGGTATCTGCAGCAATGATCCAGCGATCCTGTTCCTTCGCAGCCACGACCATCGCTTTAGCCCGAGACAGTCGAGCTACATGCTCCCGTGGCGTCTCGCCCGGGAGTGGAGTCTCGTCAACATCAGCGGGAATCACCTCAAAGTGCAGCCGCAGGATACTCAAAAGTTGCTGTCGCCGGGGTGAAGCGGAAGCAAGTATTATTCCCGGAGAATCTTTCATCGTCACGATCGTTCCCTTCTCGTGAAGGCATTCAAACCAGAGTCATCCATACTGATACCAGCCTTTCACTACCTATGAGCCTCACAGAATCAGTATTGACTACCAAGCCCGCGCGGGCAACCAAGACAAAGACTATATCCGAAGAGGCTATGTATTTTCAACCTAAAACGGGAAATAGGGCGTGCTCCTGCATGCGACGCGGGAGAAAATCAAGTGGTACAGCGGAAATGAGTTTGGCGGGCACAAAGCGACTCCGGTGCTGATTGCCGGAACTCCGGTAAAAGTCATGCAGACGGGACGCTCTGTTGCATCGAATGCTGCCTCTCTTCAGAGCTTCTGTTACCTCTTTTGCAGAAAAAAGGTAATCGCTGCGCTCTGGGGATCAGACCACCCGTGCAGGTTTCTCAGAAGGCTGGCGAGTAGACAAATTCATGTGTTCTGCTTCTCTGCTTCCCATCTGCCGGTCGCCACGCACAATGACCATGAGTTCGGCAACGATTGCCATCAAATCGTTGGCCTGAGAAGAAAGACCCTCGCTCACAGAAGCTGATTCCGATGCGGTAGCAGCTGTTGACTGAGTAATCTTGTCCATTTCTGCTATGGCGATCGTTGCTTGTTCAAGGCCGCGTGATTGTTCGGCAGTTGCCGCAGAAACCTCTCCGATAAGCTGCCGGACTTTCTCAATACGGCCAGCAATACCGTCGAGAATGGTGACGACCTCTTCACTCACTGATACGCCGCGCTCCGCATCCAGGTGCGATCCTTCTATGAGACCTGCGGTATTACGCGCCGCGTCGGCGCTTCGCTGAGCAAGATTGCGGACCTCCTCGGCCACAACTGCAAATCCCTTCCCTGCTTCACCGGCTCGAGCGGCCTCTACAGCAGCATTGAGCGCCAGCAGATTGGTCTGAAAGGCAATCTCATCGATTGTCTTTACAATAGTGGCTGACTCGTCAGAAGAAGTCTTGACGCGCACCATCGCCTCCGCCATCCGGGCCATCGCTTCTCGGCTCTTTTCCACCGCCAGGCAGACTTCATTGACCATCTTATCAGCCTGGACTGCACCTTCTGCATTCTGTTTGGTCATGGAGGATATTTCTTCCAGACCGGCCGAGGTCTCCTCCAGCGTAGCAGCTTGCTCGGTGGAGCCTTCAGCAAGGATCTGGCTTCCTGAGGCCACCTGCGTTGCTGCAGCGGAAATCTCATTCGCAGTACTCTCAAGCTGATGCGAAATGTGATTGAGGGGCCGGGTACAGCGGGAAACTATTATGAAGAGAATCAGCATCAAAAGTGACAGGCAGATAGCGGCTGTAGCGAGCGAGATATAGGACAGCATTCGGGTTTGCTTCATCACAGTATGCATAGGAAACGCTACCCCGAAGGACCACGGCGTGCTAGATCTTCCCACATAAATCGGGTGAAAAACGACATAACTGTTTATCAGTCCGCTGTTCGTTCGCTCCTGGCAAGCATAGGCGAAATCACTGCCTTCGGCAATGCGAGCCGAGACAGAAAACCGCTTGTCAACATCGCCCATTACTTCTGCAAACTTCTTACCAATATACTCTTGTATCGGATGAGCAACGATCGTACCGTCATGCGCCACCAGAAAAGCATGGCCGGTATCAAGCGGCTTAATCGCCTCAATAACCTGCTGGTATCGGTCCAGAGAAAAATCAATCCCCACGACGCCCAGAAGTTGCCCGGACCTCTCGATCATCGGAACAGCCACAGTTGTTTCAAAGACTGCATCTTTTTCATCGCCAGTGTAAGAGTAATAGTACGGATCAAGAATCGTCTCACTTCTCGTGGCCTTGGGTAGTGTATAGTAGTCAGCGTCAATGAGATCCGACTCCAGATTGTTTTCGCTTTCACTCTCGATCGTATCTCCCGCTCGGTACCACGAAGGCATAAAACGGCCGGCATCGCTACAGTCAGGCTGGTTAACATAGTTGGCATCCATGCCATCGACAGCATTCGGCTCCCAGATTGCCCAGACACAGAGAAAGTGAGGGTTTTCGGCAATAGTAGAATACAGGACACGAGGAAAAATACTGCGCCGGTCGCTGGCCGAAAAGCTGTCCGGAGCTGAAAAAATCCTCTCCAGACCTCGAGCGGCCTCAAGTGCCAGCTCAAGCTCTGCATCCAGTTCGGTTGCATAGCGGCAGGCGAGTTCCTGAGCAATGGTATAGGCCTGTTGAGTGGCAAGCTTTTTTGACTGAAAAACTGAGATGGCGATCATGGTACTGACCATAAGCACCACTATCAGGATTACGGGAATGATGACTCGTGCATGCAGCGATGGATTTCTACTTTTCATGGTATTTCCCGATTATGGCAAACAGTAATAAAAAACGGGAGGCAAGCCTGCCCGGCCATATACGCTTACTAGGTACTATTGGCCAGAAGGAAAATAATCTTAAGTACAAATATTTATTGGTGAAGTATAGTCGGCAGGAGAGGCTGCTTTCCCAGCTTGCTGCAGCAAAGCCTCCTTACAGTACAAACTCAGCAATAACGAAGGTGTGGTCGGAAGGTTTATTGAGGCAGCGAGGGTTTGTATCGATCCACGCCTTCACTGACTTTTCTGCCAGGCTTCTTGTGGCCCAAATGTGATCGATGCGCCAGCCAAGCCCGGCCTGCACCGACTGAGGCAAACGATAGTCCCAGAACGTGTAGGCTCCTGCTTGCGGCTGATGTTTGCGGACTACATCAATAAATCCCCAGGACTTCACATAGCTGAGGGCAGCATGCTCATCTGGATGAAAACCGACGCTTCCCAGAAGACGTTTGGGATTGTAGACATCGATTGGCTCCGGTGCAACGTTGAAGTCGCCGACCCAGGCTATCAGATCCTGCGGTGCAAACGTGCGGGCAAAGAACTCACGAAGCCGTTGGAACCAGTCCAGTTTATACCGAAACCGGTCCGTATCCGGAGCATACCCTTGGGGTACATAGGTGTTTACCAGATGCACACCCCCGATCGAAGCGCTAAGAATTCTTGACTGTTCGCGCTCGTCACCGTCGCCAAATCCGCAGGAAACCCTTTCCACAGGAAGTCTGCTTACTATAGCTACGCCATTATAGCTTTTTTCACCACAGTATGCGGCCTGATATCCGAGCGGCTCAAAAGCAAGACCGGGAAAATCCTTGTCTTGCACCTTGGTTTCCTGAAGACAGAGGATATCGGGAGACTCCTTCTGCAGCCAATCGAGAATAATCTGCAGCCGGGCCCGGATGCCGTTGGCATTGAAAGTGGCTATTTTCAGAGGCTGAGCTTCCATTCATCCATCCTGCTCTCACATGTCTT
>Ga0116142_10001275_pt1 | contig 30665 bp, 30 predicted proteins | sample AD_UKC033_MetaG_FD_89785 | JGI IMG/M metagenome (GOLD analysis project Ga0116142, IMG submission 89785) | Active sludge microbial communities of municipal wastewater-treating anaerobic digesters from USA - AD_UKC033_MetaG | ecosystem: Engineered > Bioreactor > Anaerobic > Digestate | place: USA... | reverse complement strand
GGTTACCGTCGAATCAGTATAGTCCTTCCGGGCTCGTGGTCTAGCTGGTTATGACGTCGCCCTTACACGGCGGAGGTCAGGAGTTCGAATCTCCTCGAGCCCATCTGTCTGATGTTCCCCATGTGCTATGGGACGAGGTTTGAGTGCCGGATTGGTGGTGCGGCACCCCCCTTTTTTTTGGAAAAAAATGATCCCATATTATGCGTTCCCAGCCTGATCTGACACGAGTGCAGCGGAGCTGGGCTGATTGGAGCGTAGGGAGGATTTTTTTGAAAACGTAATAAATATGGATTATTTTTGAATTATAAGCCCTAATTAGGGTTAAAAAAATTTAAGATGAATGGCGGGTTATTTCAGTCAAATAAGTGTGATCTGGCTGACGCCATCAAAAATATCATTAAAATATGAGAATTTTACCAAATGATTTATATAGAAGAAGATAAAATCCATTTTTTGGTGCACCGATTCCGCGGGCGAAGCCTGCCCGGAAAAGCACTAAACAATCAAGGTGGCATCTATATTGGCAGTACTCCAGGCATTAGCAATGACGGGGCGGTTGTTCGGTACACCAATTTGAGATACAACATTCTGATAAAAAAGGTATCGGATCGAATCGGGCAGGCCAACCCATCCGCGATCTTTTTTTGTTATTTTATTCACATCAATACCGATTTCACGAAGAAATAATTCCCGTTTTTCCCTTTTGGTGATATTGGCGGGATACGAAACCGACAGGGGCCAATTCCTTGCCGATCGAAACCGGCCAGGAAGTGCTGATCCGATCATATCTCCCGAATCGTGGCCCCTTAGCGTATCCGGTGATTCTCTATGCGATGCGCTCCCTTTCAGGTCCCTGGATGAACGATTTCGACGAGCGTTATCTCAAATACCATATCCTGTCCCGCAAGGGGATTGTTGAGATCGACCGTTACCATGGTATCCGTGGCATTGGAAAACCTCATGTATCCCGTGCTGCCATCGGAATTTATCCAGCGGTACCCGGATCCGATACCAGGATACTGGAACCCGAGAAGATTTCCCATGGACTCCTGATCCTGTAAAAATTCGTTCACCTCTGCCTGATTTACTCTGAATACCAGCGATTTATTATAAAGGCCATACCCTTTTTCCGGGGGGATGGTAACAATTTTTGTCGTTCCTGGAGTCATGCCGATCACTGCTTCATCAAACCCGGAAATGACCTGGCCGCGTCCCACGGTGAATTCCAGGGGGGTGCTGTTTACGTTGGTATCAAAGATCATCCCATCCTGGAATGATGCAGTATACCTGACCTTGATGGTATCATTGGTTTTTACCCCCTCCTGCACGGGAGCAGAACAGCCGGCCACCAGAAGGAAGGCATAACAGATGAGGAGAGCAGCGGTGAGCCATAGTACGGAGCCCCTGCTTCCAGTCGTGAATGGATTCGTTTTCATAGCTGTACATAATCCCCCGCAAAAGAGTATAAGATATCCTGTGCAAGCCCCACACCATTGCTCTCCCTGAGGGCTTGTTCCCGATTACCCGGTCGGGCTTACCTCTCGGAGTGCCCCATCGAATCATTTTTATTGGAATGAACGCGAACTACACTGGTATTCAGTGGGCATCATGACAGACGACGGATACAGAGAGGCGGAGGTTGCCGGCCGGAAGGTCAAGTGGGATCCGGAACAACTGCGAAGGATCAAAGAACACCCGTGTTTTTCAGAACAGGCCTGCCATGCATTCGGGAGATGCCATCTTCCGGTTGCTCCCAGGTGCAACATCCAGTGCAACTATTGCATCAGGGATTTTGACTGCGTCAATGAGAGCCGCCCGGGGGTCACGACAAAGGTGCTCGACCCGGACGCAGCAATCGACATGGTCCGGAAGGTGATGGAGAAGTTCAATTATATCAAGGTCATCGGGATTGCCGGTCCTGGTGAGCCGCTCGCAAACGAAGGCACCTTTGAAACCCTCCGGAGACTGCATGAAGAATTCCCGAACGTGATCAAGTGTATCAGCACCAACGGGCTCCTGCTTCCCGACAAGATCGATCTCCTCCATGAATATGATGTGGGAAATATCACGGTTACCCTGAACGCCATTGATCCGGAGATCGGGGCTAAGATCTACCAGTTCATTGATTACAAAGGGAAGAGGTATACCGGCGTAGAAGGGGCCAAGATCCTTCTCGAAAACCAGTTGAAGGGGATCGAGATGGCAGTGGACCGCCACATGATTGTCAAGGTCAACACGGTCTATATCCCAGGTATCAACGAAGATCATATCCCGGAGATTGCAAAAAAGGTAGGGGAGATGGGAGTGTACAACTTTAATCTCATTCCCCTGATCGCCCAGTACAAATTCGCTGACATCACCCCGCCCACCCCTGAGATGAAGAGAAAGATGCAGGATGAATGTTCAAAATACGTAAAACAGATGCGTCACTGCCAGCGATGCCGGGCGGATGCAATCGGACGTCTCGGTCATGACGTTCAGTCATGCATGTATTCAGAGTAGACCATTTCTTTTTATCCTCCCCCATTTTTTCCTCTGATTCATTCCACTGTATTCCCGAAGAGATGCTCCCCTTCACCATACGACCTGCCATACAGGGTCCAGGGAGAAAGAGAGCGTAATGAGAGAAAAGGGGGGATTTTTTGCTTCAGGTAAGAGGGGCGTAATCAGCAAGGATGGCATCAAGACGGCTGATCACCGCAACGAGTGGATCCGGTATCCCGCCGGTCTCGGTTGTGACCGTCTTCCCATCGTGGGTGAGGGTATAAGAAAAATAATCAGCCCCCGGGGAAGGTGCCGGATACGAAGAGGCAAGTGAGGGAAAATCAGCATCAGAAAGGAGACTCTTCAGCTCTGAAAGCCGGTCTTCCGGGAGTGTGAATTCTCCTTTGGTAATTCTCCGTGAATAGACCGCCTGACCATTATCGAAAATGACAAGCCTGTCATCAAAGGCCGCGATCCCCCCCGTTCTTGTATAATCCACCAACACCTTCTGAGTCGTATGATTGTCAGAGGGAACCGGAGGTCTGGTGACGCATCCTCCGATGAGACTCAGGACCACCAGACATGAAAAAAACAGGATAATCCCTGCTCGTGAACGGGTTGAGAGAGCAGAGAGGGAATTTCTTCGTCTTGCATGATTATTCTGCATTGATTCTCTTCTTGCATCTGGGGGCATATATGACTATTCCAGTGAGGAAGCGGGAAAAAGAAATGGAGTGGCTATCGGTTAAATCTGGAGGACATCTCCCTCCTCACCCTTCGCTCCCTTCCGGGCCGGCACTAATGACTCGAGAGAAGAGAGCAGGACCCCGACCTTCTCGTTGTTGAAGATCTCCCTGAACGCGTTGAGTTCAGCCTGCCCCATGATCATCACCCCTTTCTTCTTCATCGGCGTCCCCTTATCTGTCAGGGGATTGATCTCAATTGCGAGGGAGGCAGGTCTCGATTTGGTCTGCGGGAGTTTCAGGATCGTAACGCCCCGGATGGAGGTCAGCTTCCGCTCACAGTCATCGCCGTTCTCCAGGAAAACACGTAAGGTATCAACCAGTTCCATACCAGAACATCAGCGGCATGGGATTAAAAGGATACGCGTGCAGGGTGAAATAACCAGACCGAAAAGGATCACCGGGCATCCTGTCGTTCCCGTTTTCGTCTCCCGCTCCTGCTAAGACGGGAGGGTCCGATACCTCTTATTGGACCAGAATCCATATACTCTCCATCAATGCCACGTATCACCCTTGGGGAGCTCTGTCCTTTCTCTCTCGACCTGACCCTCGGATGCGGACAGGTGTTCCGATGGCAGAAATCCGGCGAATGGTGGACCGGAGTGGTGGAGCAGGACGTGATCAGGATCCGCCAAAAAGGACGAACGCTGATATGGGAGGGCGCACCTTGGGAGCGGATACGTGACTACTTCGGGCTCGATCATGATCTCGGCCGGATAATCGAGTCGGTGGACCATGATCCGGTCATCCACCTCGCCATCGCCAGCAGTACAGGGCTTCGGCTGATACACCAGCCACCCTGGGAATGCCTTGCCTCCTATATTTGTGCCACCTATGCCAATATTCCCGGCATCAGGAGAAAGATCGCCCTCATCTGTGATACATTCGGCGATGAGATCCCCCTTAAAGAGGATTTTGGACTCTCAACGTTTCCTTCCGCCGAGATACTGGCTGAATCGGCCCCCTGTGATCTGCTGCAATGCAGCCTGGGGTACCGGGCACCCTACCTGTGTGCAACGGCAAGGGAGATTGCCGCCGACCCGGGATGGATTCGAAGAATAGAGTCACTCGATTACCCTGCAGCCCGGCGGGATCTCATGCGGCTGAGGGGTGTCGGGCCCAAGGTCGCAGACTGCGTTCTTCTTTTTGCCTTCCGGAAATACGAGGCATTTCCTGTCGATGTATGGATTGCCCGGATCATGCGGCGGTATTACGGGGCGGGGGAGAAAGAAGGCTACGAACAGATGAGCAGGAGAGGAAGGGAATACTTTGGTCCCTGTGCCGGGTATGCACAGGAATACCTGTATAGTGAGCGGGACAGGCTCCTTTCATCAGAGCTGGGCGTTCAGGTCCCTTCGTCCCAGCTCGCCAGGTAATGCTCCTGCGAAGGGGTAAGTGAGTCGATGGCGAGGCCCAGGGCGGTGAGCTTCGTCCGCGCAACCTCTTCATCGATGGACTCCGGCACCGGGTAGACGCCGGGGCTGAGATTGCGGCCATGACCGGCGATATGGAGCACGCAGAGCGCCTGGAGTGCAAAACTCAGATCCATCACCTCCACCGGATGTCCCATCCCCTTCGGGCTGGCAAGGTTGACGAGTCTCCCCTCGGCAAGCACATGCACCTTTTTTGCCCCGACCTGGTAGCTGTCGATGCCATCCCTCCGCTCGATCCGGCCTGCGTGCTCCTCGAGCCACTTCACATCAATCTCGACATTGAAATGGCCAGCATTTGCAAGGATGGCTCCATCCCGCATCATGGAAAAATGGCGGGAGGTGATAACAGACGTATTGCCTGTCGTCGTGATGAATATCTCGCCATTCCTGACGGCCTCGTCCATGGGCATCACCAGGAAGCCATCCATATACGCTTCAAGCGCACGCCGTGGATCGATCTCGGTGATGATGACCCGTGCACCGAGCCCATGCAGCTTCCGCGCCAGTCCCCGGCCGCAATAGCCGTACCCGGCAACAACAACACATTTTCCCGCCATCAGCACATTGGTGGTGGCCATGATCGCGGTGAGGGCACTCTCCCCGGTACCATGCACGTTGTCAAAGAACCGTTTCATGGGGGTGTCATTGACCGCGATGACCGGGAACATCAGCTGCTGATCCCGGGCCATCGCCCTGAGTCGATGGACACCGGTAGTTGTCTCCTCGCAGCCACCAATCACCTTCGGGATGAGTTCGGTCCTTTTCGTATGGATCCGATGAATAAGGTCCATCCCATCGTCAACGGTCACATCCGGCTCAGCATCGAGCACCCGGTCAATGGCAGCATAGTATTCTTGGACTGAAGCGCCCCGCTTGGCATAACATTCCACTCCATCCATCGAGTTCAGGGCAGAAGCGACATCATCCTGGGTGGAGAGGGGATTGCACCCGGTGATGAATACTTCCGCGCCACCAGAAACGAGGGTTGCCACCAGGTTTGCCGTCTTGGCCTCGACATGAAGAGCCATCCCAATCCTGGTTCCCCTGAGGGGATGTTCTTTTGAAAAGCGTTCCCTGATCGCTTCCAGTACCGGCATGTACTGCCGGGCCCATTCAATCTTCTGCATTCCCGTACTCATTCTACCCCACACCAGTGGTGACACCAGACCTTGCTGGTGCCTCCCATCCGTCAGTTCCTGCCTATAGGTTCCTCCGCCCACCAGATAAACTGTTACCGGTCTTTCAAAAGGATGATGATGAAGGCGGTAGAGAAGCTGGTACATGGTTCTGACAAGGCGCATAATTCCGTGTCTCGATCTCAAGGATGGGCGTGTGGTGAAAGGAACCCATTTCCTCTCCCTTCGGGATGCGGGCGATCCCGTGGAGCTTGCACAGCGGTACAATGAGCAGGGGGCTGATGAAGTGGTGTTTCTTGATATCACCGCTTCACGTGAACACCGGGGCACGATGCTTGAGGTGATCGGGCGGGCGGCTGACCAGCTCTTTCTTCCCCTGACCGTGGGAGGGGGAATCAGGTCTGTCGATGATATCCAGCAGATTCTCAGGGCAGGGGCAGACAAAGTCAGTATCAACACGAGTGCGGTCCTTGATCCCATGCTGATAACCAAGGGATCTTCCCGGTTTGGTACGCAATGCATTGTACTTGCCGAAGACGTAAGGAGAAATTATTCGGAACATCCCGAGGCAACGATGATCCCGCTTCCTGACGGTTCCCGCTGCTGGTATGAGGTCGTGATTTACGGCGGGAGCAAGCCAACGGGAATCGATGCAGTGGCATGGGCCAGGGATGCAGAGCAGCGGGGAGCGGGGGAGATACTCCTCACCAGCATGGAAACGGATGGGACCAAAAACGGTTTTGACCTCCCTGTCACCAGGGCCATCTCCGAAGCGGTCGGCATCCCGGTCATCGCCAGTGGCGGTGTCGGCACGCTGGAGCATTTCTATGATGGATTTGTCAAGGGAAAGGCAGATGCCTGCCTCGCGGCAAGCGTCTTCCATTACGGAGAATATACGGTACGCCAGGTCAAGGAGTACCTGGCATCCCGCGGTATCCCGGTAAGGCTCTGAGATCGATCTCGAAGGCAGCAACGGAGTGCTCAAGCTCAAATCCGTTCAGCACTGCGGGATGGATCTCCCCAAACATCCCGATTTTTCGGTTTCCTGCCATTATATCCACCCTGCGCCCGTCTATAAATGCCGGGTCAGCCGATTCCATGGCGGTATACTCGAGCGAAAGCTCGTGCAGGAGTGCATCAGCCGTTGCATACGCTTCTGAAAAGTCAGCTTCAGGGTGAGTGCTGACACCCGCAGCCTGCTGGTGGGTGGTGCAGTGGTGCACAACGTCCCCCACGGTGAAAAGACGCTGCGGCAGCTCCCGGTGCCGGTTCATTGCCAGAAACTCGAGCAGCAGCGGGATGAGGTCGGTCCTGACGATGGTGTTCTCGATGGTGATGGGATGCATCACATGGAGGACCCCAGGGTGTTCAGGCCGCTGCATCCGCGAATACATGATCTCCTCGCTCGTGAGGGTAAACGGCATCACTTCGAGGTATCCAAGGCCGCAGAGGACCTCTCTGACGCGGTCTGCCCTGACCAGTACGGCGTTCGGTTTTCCAACGGTATATGTGGGAGGCGGCTGGGAGATGATCCGGTCATATCCGTAAGCGATCGCCACATCCTCGAAAAGGTCCCAGTCATGCATGATATCAGCCCGGTAGCAGGGGACTTGCACCTTCACCGTCTCTGTATCCTCCGCTTCAGCCCCGAAGCGCATCTTCTGGAGGAGCAGGGCCATCTGGGGGGCGGTCAGTTCAATGCCGAGGAGACGGGAACATTCCTTTACGCTCACTGACCGTTCCCCGGGGGCAAGGGTCGGGATCTCCTCCCCCCCGACCGCCACGCTCTCGATGTCCGCCCCTGCTTCTGCCAGGGCAGTACAGATGATATTCACGGCAACGCCGACCGCCCGCGTATCGGTTCCGGTGGTATCGAGCAGGATGTTCTTCGTGTCGATGGTAACCCGTGTCCGCTCCCCATTGATGATGGGGGGGAACGAGAGGACGTGGTCGTCCTGGTCAACGATCAGCGGGAAGAGCGGAAAGTCCCTGACAATCCTGGCATAGTCCCGCCCTTTCGGATGCTTCTCCAGGATCTCATCCATGCTCATCTCTTCACGGTAATCGAGCGGGACAAACCTCCTGCTCCCTGGTGATGCGATATAACGGAATGGAGGGGTGACCGTGTCGAGGTCATGAATGCCGATAGCCACCTTGCTCCTGCCGCGGCCCACCGCCCAGTGAAGGGACTCCTGGAGCGACATGATGCTCTGAATCGACTCGTCATCGAACGATACCCCGCGGATCACAGCGGCTCCGAGCACCGGACGGATTGAGGCCAGGTTCGGATCGACCGTAAACGAGATGCCTGATGGCCTGACCCGGTACACGGGCAGACCCGTCTCGATCCCGAGGTAGCCCCGCATTGCCCTGGCAACACCTTCCGGAGAGAAGAGATCAGGGCGGTCAGGGAAGAATTCGACATCGGCATGATCTTCTTCGATCCTCTCCACATCGGAGCCGATCAGGGATATCTTCTCGAGGATGGTCTTCCGATCGGTCCGGGTGAGCCGCTCGAGATACCGGTAGGGGAGGGTGATCACTGCCATCGTCAGATACCCCCTTCTGCTTCCCGGATGACAGGTGTCTCCCGCAGGAACTGGATATCACTCTTGTGCAGGAGACGCAGGTCTTTTAATCCGAGACGGAGCATCGCAATCCTGCTGATGCCAAGACCCCATGCGAGCACGGGGCAGGTTATCCCGAGCGGGGCGGTCACTTCCTCGCGAAAGACCCCGGCCCCCCCCATCTCGACCCAGCCGATCCCTTCCACATATGCTTCTGCATCGAGGCTCGGCTCGGTGTAAGGATAATACGAGGGCTTGAACCGGACGCTTTCCAGTCCCATGCGGTTGTAGAACTCCCGGAGTATCCCGAGGAGGTTTGCGAATGTCACGTCCTCGTCCATCACGATCCCTTCGAGTTGTTCGAACTCGGCAAGGTGCGTGGTATCGATCGTCTCGCGGCGGTATACACGCCCCACGGCGAATGCCTTGACAGGCGGATCCCGGTGCTCAGCGAGGTGCTGGATCGAGAGGCAGGTGGTGTGGGTCCGGAGAACGCACTGCCGAGCCTTCTCTTCTTTCCAGGTCCCTCCCCAGCCGGTCGATGACGTCCCGCCTCCATTGATATGCATGGCCTTCACCTTTTCGTAGCCATGGGGAAGGGGAAGGGTCTCGCTCAAATAAAAGGTGTCCTGCATCTCCCGTGCCGGGTGGTCCTGAGGCTGGAAGAGAGCATCGAAGTTCCAGTAGCATTGCTGGACGATCTCCCCATACAGTTCCTCAAACCCCATCGTGAGAAGGATTTCACGCATCTCACCGATGATCCGCTGGTACGGGTGTACCTTCCCGGGATAGAGCCGCCGTGGCAGCTTCTTCACATCATAGCGCCTGAAATTAACGTCCCTCCATGTGCCTGATACAATCTGGTCACGGGTGAGGGTCCCGGTCTCTGCCCGAAGGTCGAGCCCCGCCTGCACCAGGGCCAGTCCTTCAGGGGTGATGGCAATCTTATGCTGCACGGTCTCATGTTCCGCCAGGATACCCCGTTTGATCAGATCTTTTGTCCTTGGATCATCAGGAGCGGGATTTTTTAGGGCTGCTTCATCTGCATCAGTGGAGGCCCCCGGGATCGTTTCCACGGCAGATCCCGTCACCCTGATGAGGCCTTTCTTCCGGAGCTGCCCAAACCCGATCGCGAACGCAGCGTGTTTGCGGAGGTCGTCAACCGTTGATCCTTGCCTGATCTCGCGGAGGAGTTGTGTCTCGGGCAAACCGGTCTCAAGATACCGCTTCCCTTCATCGGTATAGACGAGTTCCCTCGCGACGATCCGTTCGGTCGCCACCAGCCCTTTTTCCTGTGCAAGATGTGCCCATTGCACGACCGCCTCCGGGGTGGCACCCAGCAGTCCGGCAAGAGGGGTGGCAAACGTCCTCTCCTCTTTTCCAAGTACTGCCAGCAGGCGTTTCTCATTCTGCGTCAGTTCAGCCATGTCACACCCTGATCGTGTCTGCGCATGCGTCGATCTTCTCCCTGAACTCTTTCAGGAACGCCACCACCCGTTCAGCGGTGTCCTTCTTGCATTGTCCGCACGTGATCTCCCCGCCCAGGCATTTGCGCCTTATTTCTGCCAGTTCTGCGTCTTCCGTTACCATGTGGAAGAGGTTGAGGAGGTACAGGGAGCACCGGTCGGGTTCACCACCGAGACGCTTCTGCTCCTCAAGAGTTATCCTCCCCCCGGTGATGCCATTCATCACCTTCTTTCTGACAACCGGGTCAGGCTCATGGAACGAGATAGTGCTTTCGGGGATGCTCGAGGACATCTTCCCCCCGGTCAGGCCCGGCATGAAGATATGGTACGTTGAGGAGGGGGTATAGAAAGCAAATCCCCCGTGAGCCCGTTCGATCTCACGGACCCGGGCAGCGACTTCGGCGCACGTCCCCCCCTTGATATCGACATGGCCTTCATACTTTTTCGCATGGGGAAATGCCGATTTGACTGCATTGAGCGCAGTTTCAGGGGCATTCTTTGAACGGACACTGATGTATCCCTCGCGCTCTTCGATGGTAAACATGCGCATCTTGTGAGCGATGCCCCGTGCAAGGCGGATATGGGGGTCCTGGTCGACCCCGACCGGGACCACGGTCGGGGCAGGGCTGCTGTCCACCTGGGGGAAGAGGATATCAGCAACCTGGGTGATGACGCTCTCTGCATGGGCGAGCTCGGTATCAGCCCCGAATCCATAAATAGCCGTGAGCTCCGAGAAGTTCACCTTGGTTGCGGCCTCGAATGCAAGATCTTTGAGCCGGTTATTCCTGCTCTGGAAATAGGTCTTACCTTCGAACCCGAGGGCGCACAGGCAGGCGAGATACTCCTTGCCGAATTCGTCACATTTCTCCCAGGATATGTCCCGCACGGCATGGGCCTCCCTGTCTGCAATGGCCACGTATCCGCTGCCACCCTGCTGCACATGCCAGACCACCTCCTTCATCACCATCAGATGGCCGAGATGGGGATGGCCGGAGGGCATGAAGCCGGTGAGGACATGGAACGGTCTTTTATCCCGGATACATCCTGCGATCTGCTGGTAATCGCGGTGACCTATCACGATTCTCCTGCGCATGAAGGAGGGGACTTCCGGTATCATGGGCAGGACATTTTCGATTGTTTCGATGCCAAAATCGGTAAAGAGTTTCTCAACATCCACCAGTGGCTGGCTTGACCAGGGATTTATCTCTTCCATGCACCACGCTCACAGTTTGATCCGGGCAAATTCGACGTATTGGATTCCCGCAGTACCTTGTGCCGCAAACAACATCTTCTTTTTCACGCTGTGGGCGAGGCGGACTGATCGGGAGATACTGCTCATTGGAACCATGTCCCCCGGTGCAATGGCATGGACCAGCATCTCGGAATGTGGCTTTAATCCGGAGTATACCCTGAAATGATGCCCGAATTTATACCCTGTCCGCGGAATAAATCCCTCCTGCCGTAAATTGGTATAGACTACCATTTTCTGTTCAAGCTCCTTGTCCTGATCGGCAACGAGAGAGAGAAAATCGTCCAGCCGTACTGGTCCTTCTTCGTTCCAGAGGGTGAGGACTCCCGCACGGGCAAGGTAGATGATCTCGAGGGGGGAGAGGATCAGGCGTTCATCATCGAGGGCTATCCCAAATGATGCGAGACGTGTTCGTTCTTCCTCGCGAGGGCAAACGAATGCCGACTTTCCCACCAGCAGCCCTTTCAGGGGCGGGAAGGGTTCTTCGGGAAGAGCCGCCGGAAGGTTCTGGACTTTTATCTCATAATACGTCAGTTCACTTTCATCGTCAACAATAGCCAGGATGTGCTGTTTCCGCATGTGGGTTGATGAAGTCGTTTCCTTTATGAGGAGGGAGAAATCCACGACATCCCGCTCGGAAAGAACCCGGACCATATACTGGGACTGCCCGCTCCCCGGCTTGTGGCCTCTCCTGAAGACGCGAAAATCCTGGGGACCGGTCTGGACCGCATACCCCCTTTCACGGAGATCACGGTATACCAGAAAAGTTCGTAAAAATTCTGGATTTTTCGCAAAATGCGCAGAAAGCTGGTCGAAGTCATACCCGGGTATCTCAATCCGTTTCCTTGAAAGGAGGTAGCATGCCTCTTCAGGAGAGAGCCGTAATCCACTCCCGTCAGGCCTTCCATACCCGCTCTGGTCGTACAGGGAGCGCCCTTCACTTCCAAGACGGACTGAGACCCCGTCAAGCCTCGCTTTCATTGGTATTGTTATTCGCTCCCCGTTGTAATAATATGCTCACCAGATCAGGTAAGGCGGCAGTAGACACAGAGATTGATCGCCTCCCTTTTCCACGAAGAGTGACAACATACTGCCCCGAAATTTGCAACCTTAAAACCCGTGAATCACGATTCCGCCCCGAATTTTCTCGTATTCTATAAACCGGGAATCGGCCTCGTTTCCCTGGAATAAACCATATGCCGCTATATCTTACGCCGGCGTGGAAGGAGAGGGAGTGAGAGGGCAGACCTCTGGTTTCCGGATGTGCTTCATGATGATTTGAAGATTTTAAAATCAAAGGCTCCCACCGGGAGAAATGCAGGCCCGGACCTTGTCTTCCACGGGGGACTTATCTTCCACTAATAGGAGTGAAAAGACACGAACAGGAGTGAGAAGAGGAGTGAATAAAAGATACCGGGAGATGGGAGAAGCGGCTTTCAGATCAACAGGGAGCGGTTTCACCTATCCAACGGATCTCCCTCCTTCGCCAGCTCAACAGCAGAAACACCATTCCTCACCCTGCAAGGTGACGGACCTTTTTGATATTCCCCACGTCATCCCTTCTCTCATCAACCGGGGTCTCACAGATCAGGGGGAGATTTCGCAGGGGGGGAGTGGAGAGGATCCGTGCAAAACCCTCTTCACCGATCCGGCCCAGACCGATATGTTCATGGCGGTCGAGGCCCGAGCCGAGATCGCCTTTCGAATCGTTCAGGTGAATGAGCCGCAGGTGTTTCAGACCGAGTGTCTCATCAAACCGGTTCAGGGTCTCCTCAAGTCCTTCACCTGAACGAAGGTCGTACCCCGCCCCGAATGCATGGCAGGTGTCAAAGCAGAAGCCAATCCGGGAGGATTTTTTGATACCTTCCATGACAGTAGCGATATCTTCGAAACGGCTCCCGATTCCGTTCTTCTCGCCGGCTGTATTTTCGAGGAGGAGAAGCACCGGATTGTCTACCTTGTCCAGGGCATCGTTGATCAGGGTGGAGACACGCCGCTGCCCGGCATCCTTCCCTTCCGGCCCATAGTGTCCAAGGTGGGTCACCAGGTAGGGGATCCCCAGCGTCCCGCACCGTGAGAGCTCGGCAACCAGCGTACTTCCTGATTTTTCCGCGAAATCCGGATTCATGGTAGCCAGGTTGGGGAGGTAGGGCATGTGGTCAACGGCAGGGGCTAGTTTGCTTCTCCCGAGCTCCTGGCGGAAAAGGACCACCTCGGCAGGTTCGAGATCCCTGAACATCCAGCCTCTTGGATTCCTCGAAAATATCTGGAAGGTATCACACCCTGTGGCTGATGCCCGTCCCACAGCTTTTGAGATACCCCCGGCGATTGAAACATGTACTCCTATCGTTACCATCAACCGGTCTCCTTCTATCACCTAGGGTTGGGTGTGTTGATACTTCGTTTTTGGGTTCCTCCCTTACCTGTTCCTGATCTCAAGGGGAAACAAACCTCCATTCAGGCACGTCAGGGGAGAAAGGATAAGAATATGGGATGATGATATCAAAAACAAGCCGCACATCGGACGATATGCCGGCAGTTCTTCGCCTCAATATTCCGGATGGAAAGAAAACGGGGGAGGTGAGAATCCTATCGATATACCCCGGGAAAGAGAGCAGACGGATACACCAGGATCCAGTCCTGCCAGGGAGGGGGGGCGATACCCGCTTTTTTCAGCACCGGGGCACCAACGCCTCGAGTTCTGCAAGGACAGCCCCGGCAAATTCAGAGGTCCCTGCAGTTCCTCCCAGGTCCCTGGTCTTTATTCCCCGGGCGATTGTCGCCCTGATAGCCTGCTCAACAAGCCCGCAGGATGCGTGCTCTCCGATATGGTGGAGGAGCATGGCTGCACTCCTGAATGCTGCGACAGGGTTTGCAATATTTCTTCCGGCAATGTCCGGTGCACTCCCGTGCACAGGTTCGAAAAGGGAGTGATCGGTACCGATATTTCCGCTTGGCAGAAGACCAAGCCCCCCAACCAGATATGCGGTCACATCTGACAGAATATCTCCAAACATGTTGGTAGTGACGATCACATCATAGCGATCCGGATGCTGAAGCACATCGAGGCAAAGCGCGTCAATGAAGCGTTCCTTTATCTGGATTGCGGCTTTCCGGGCTTCCTCAAGGCAGATGTCCCGGAAGAATACATCCGATTTGAGAATGTTCGCTTTGTGACCGATCGTGATATCGTGGCGTCTCCTGGCAAGGGTGCAGGCATACCGGGCTATCCGTTCACTTCCTTTTCTCGTGATGCAGCGGAGCGTGCATGCCGAGTCATGCTCTATCTTTTCAAGACCGGAATACAGTCCCTCGGTATTCTCCCTGACAACGATGATGTCAAAACCCTCACCCCAGACAGGCCTGACATTGGCATAGAGATCAAGCTCTTTCCGGATCCGGACAATGACGCTCCGGTAATCACGCGAGGGAGGGGTGGTAACCGCCCCAAACAGGATCGAATCGGCAGTGGCAAGCAGCGCGATATCATCCTCCGTTATTGCCTCTCCGCCCCGCTGCCACCTGTCAAACCCGGCCTCCACCTCGAAAAATTCGATGTCCGGCCGGATGATATGAATCGCCTCACGAGCCGGCGGTATGACTTCGTGACCAATCCCGTCTCCTTCGATGATGGCAACCCTCATCTTCCCGCCCTCCATCTGGCAAGGAGATCACTGACTGCGGAGAAGATTTCAGAGGGGGACGCCCCCCAATGGACCACTGCCCCGAACTTCCCCCCATGTGTCCCGATTCCTTCTCTCTCTTTCCGGCAGCACCGTGCGATGAATGGTTCTTCGGCGACCATTGAAAGGGGGCAGATATCCGTCACCTCGAACCCTTCACCATAACACTCCCGAAGAAACTGGGTGGCAGTCAGGCACCCGGCCACCTTCTCTCCTCCCAGGAGGAGGTCGGCATCAAGGGTCCGGTCAAACCCTGATGCCCGGCAGGGATAGATGTCAGCATCCACCTGCGAGATGTCCCGGAGGGTGTGCTCGAAGGTTACATCGAGCCCGGAGAACAGACCCGCTTCTTCAAGATCCCTGATACAGGCTGAAAGGCTTGGACGGGGAGGGATGACATCATACACGGCCACGGTCTGGAAGAGCGAGAGGTCAGGATCACAGACAAACGTGGTATGTTCATCGATCCCGGTGAAGATGGTGCACCGCTTACCCGAATCTGAGGCGAGGCGCACGAGCAGAGCCCGGTTATGCAGCTGTACCTTGTCCGGGTAGAGCCAGGTCTCACCAGGGCCAGCGAGAACCCGCGTCTCTACGACCTCCCGCATCAGGCCTTTCCCTGCCGGGTCCGTTGTCACTTCGAGGATTTCCGGGCCGGAAGGGGTATCATGGATCAGGTAGCGGGAGAGGAAGTACACCTGATCTCCACAGGGGCGTGTTGCTGCAATCCCCACCTCCTTGCACTGGCGGGGGAAGATCATCGCTTCTGCCTCCAGTGCGATACGAGGCCTCCGGCTGCAAGCATCTGGAGCATCCGGGGGGAGAGGGGCCGGATATCCCGGGAGATCCCGGATACGGTGATCAGCCCCGCCGTGAGATCGATCTCAACCATATCCCCGTCACTGCATGGTATCTCCGCCTCAGCAAGGGGAAGCCCGATATTGATGGCATTCCTGAAGAAGATCCGTGCAAAGGAAGGGGCGACGATGGCGCGGACCCCTGCCTCCTTCAGGGCTACCGGGGCCTGCTCACGGGAGGAGCCGCATCCGAAGTTCTTTCCGGCAACAATTACTGCCTCGTGAAGCTTTTCAGCAAGATCCGGATCGAGATCCTCAAAGACATGACGTTTCCAGATAGAACGATCCTTCGTCCGGAGATACCGTCCGGCAATGATCTGGTCTGTGTCGATATCTGCCGGAAGACAGACCGCGTGCCCTTCGATCTTCATACCACTCCTCCGGGGGCGGTAATCTCCCCTTTAAGGGCTGATGCTGCAGCGGTTGCCACTGAAGAGAGATAGATCTCCCCTCCTACCCCCATCCTGTTCCTGAAATTCCGGTTCGAGGTCGAGAGGCACACTTCTCCCTCTCCGATCACTCCCATGTGTGCCCCTAGGCAGGGACCGCACCCTGGCGGGAGCACTGTGCAGCCTGCGGTGATGAGGTCTGACAAAACGCCGGTTTCGGCTGCCTTGCGAAGGACGTTTTTTGAGGCAGGGCCGATGATGGTCCGTATTTTCACCTTTTTGCCGCGGACTATCGAGGCAAAACGGAAGAGATCCTCATACCGTCCGTTTGTGCAGGTCCCGACAAAAACCTGGTCGAGGGGGATCCCTGCCAACTCATCGACGGGCCTGACGGTATCCACGCGGGGGGGGACGGCAATCACTGGTTCGATCGCTTCGAGATCGAACGTATACTCCTGGGAGTATGCACAGTCAGGGGGGTCCTGCACCGCGGTTTCGTGGCGGTATGACAGGAGGTACGCACGGGTCACCTCATCGGCGTAGAACATCCCGGTTTTTGCCCCTGTTTCAACCGCGAGGTTGCAGATCGTCATGCGGGAGTCCATAGAGAGGGAGGATACTCCGTCTCCAATGAATTCGAGGGCATGGTAGGTGGCCCCATCCATGCCGAGCCGGGCAACGTACGTGAGGGCAAGATCTTTTGCTTCGGCTCCGCCCGACAGAGTTCCTGAAAGGAAAAGCCCTATCGTATCCGGTATCCTGAACCAGGTCATCCCGGATGCGAAGATCGCCGCCATGTCAGTAGCTCCCACCCCTGTCGCAAATGTTCCAAAAGCTCCGAGGGTGCAGGTATGTGAATCGGCGCCGGCAATGATCTCACCGGGGAGCGCGATTCCCTCTCCCATCAGCTGATGGCAGATCCCGCCACCGATATCAGAGAACTGGAGTCCCGAAGAGCGGGCAAAGTGCCGCAGTTCGTGCTGGAGATCTGCGGTGGTGGAATTGTTGGCCGGCACGATATGGTCAAAGAGGACATACGCCCGGGAAGGATGGCTCACTTCAGTGACACCAAGTGCCCGGAACGTCTCATAGGTCAATACACCCGTGCCATCATGAACATAGGCACGGTCCACCTCGCGGTCAACATACTCCCCCGCGCCTCCTGCGAGGATCCGCTCTGACAGGGTTGGCATCGCTTACTGCTCCTTCCTTACATGCCGTATCAGGGCAGTGAGAGTATCAGGGGTAATACCGCACTTACTCTCCCCGAGTTCCTTCACTTCATCGAGCACTTTGCAGATCTGTTGTTCTGAGAGCGAGTATCCGAGCGTTGCCACGACATGCTCGAGCGCCTTTTTGCCGGTGTGCTTCCCGAGGATGAAACGCCGTTCTCCCCCGACCATGTCCGGGAGGAAGTACTCATAGGTCTGGGGATCTTCGAGTATCGCGGCGATATGGATGCCACTTTCATGAGAGAAGGCATGCTCCCCGACCACCGCTTTCGTCTTCTGAAGGGAAATGCCTGAATAGGCCTGGACCATCATTGAGATATCGCACAGATGGGAGAGATCATACCGATCCACCCCCCCGTTCATGCGGAGCGCCACCAGCACCTCCTCAAGCGCGGCATTCCCAGCCCGCTCCCCGATCCCGTTGACCGTGGTATGGAGCTGAAAAGCACCTGCCTCTGCAGCCGTGACCGTGTTGGCCGTGGCACAACCCATGTCATTGTGACAGTGGGCACAAAAAGGCCGGTCAACCGTGGAGACCAGCGTGCTCATTACCCTGAACATCTGCATGGGGACCAGGCTGCCTACGGTATCAGCAAAACTGAGAAGGTCCGCACCATGATCCGCACCGCCCCGGTATACTTCGAGGAGGAACTCCAGGTCGGTGCGTGAAGCATCCTCGGCAGCAAAACGAACGGCGAGCCCGTGGTCCCTGGCAAAATCAACCATCCGGAGTGCCTCTTCGAGCACGGCCTCCCTGGGCTTATGGTACTTGTGCCTTATATGCCGATCGGAGGTGGCAATGAAGATGCTCACCATGTCCACATTACAGTCAACTGCCGCCTCGACATCCCCTTTACGCGCCCGTGCCAGGCAACAGATCCGGGCATCAAGCCCCATCCCTGCAACCGTCTTTACACACTGTTTCTCGTAGGGTGATACAACGGGGAAGCCGGCTTCGATTACCTCCACCCCGATCTCATCGAGTTTTGAGGCGATTGCCTGTTTCTCCTCGCAGGAGAATGAAACACCAGGGGTCTGCTCCCCGTCCCTGAGTGTCACATCACAGATCTCAATATTCCACGGTTTCATGGTGTCTCCCTTCCGGGCAGGTTCCCTGGACAACGAGGGTTACGGGCTCTTCCGGAATGGTAATCAATTCTTCGAGTTGTTCTGTGGCCGATGCCCTGACTGCGAGGGGATCTGCCCACTGGATATATTTGCAGGGGGACGGAGCCTCCTGCCCCCCGGTCATTCCCATGCACCGGTTCTCGAGCACGATGCAGAGGAGGGCGAGTCGCTTTTCATACACATCGATGAGGCTCTGGAGCCCCGAATGCAGGAGTGCGTAGTCGCCTATCAGGGCAACATGCGTGCTCCGGGCAGCAACCCCGATGGCACTGCCAAGACCATAACTGGCGCTTGCGATGCGATAGGGAGGATTCAGCGCCAGGATCGAACATCCTGCATCAGCGATCGCCTGTATCCTTTTCCTCTTCATGATGTCAAACACCGGGGTAAACGGGCAGTTCCGACAAAATGTCCGGTAAAAGCCCCTGCTCTCCGAGGTTTGTGGCGGAGGGATTGCTGCAGGGGGGAGAACCGCCAGATGTTCGGCAACAAAAGGTCTCCCGATCTCATTTATCCGGGTGAACCCCGCCAGTCCGGGAGGAGGGGGGTAGACCGTCACAATCCGCGAATCGCCACTGGCAGCTCCGACACCGGCAACAGCGCCGTTCATCCTGTTCAGCCGGCTCCTCGCCGACCATGCAAACATCCCGGGAAGGAGCGAATCCGCCTGATCCACCCTTCCTTTCATGGTAAGGCGGGGATCAGCAATCCTGCCTTCGCCGGGCCTCTGCGGAACAGCAGTCGCCACGGCCTCGCCAAACACCAGTTGCGGAGTAACCCGGAGGATGGCGATCCGGGAGAACGCTTCTGATGCGGAGAATGCTTCTTCAACACTTTCAGAACAGACCTCCGGATCAGGCTCGAGCACGGGGGTCTGTGCCAGCTCGCCAAAATAACGGGAGTCCATCGCGTTCGTGGAACCTGCTGCCATGGGATCGTCCCCAGCAACAATCACCACTCCCCCGACCAGTCCCTGGGTTGTCGCCTGGACAAGGAGATCGGCACCGTTGTTCAGTCCCACGTTCTTCATGATCACGGCCGCCCTCTTCCCCCGGATCGAATCGCCGATGGCATACTCGAGCGCAACCTTCTCCGCAATCACCGGTTCGGCCTTTGCCATCGCGGAAAGTTCCGTGACCGGGTATCCCGGGACCGCATAGCAGCGATAAGCACTCCGGGAAAGGGCAGAAGCCAGCACCTCAAATCCTTTCATTACGCTCTGTCCCTCCCCGGCACCAGGTCACACCCGGTACATTCGATGCACATGGTGAGAGCACGACAGGGATCAAGCCCTGCAGCGGAGAGTGCCTCGGTATGGAATGCAAAGAGGCGGAGGAGCCGTTCAGCAGAGGGACGGCGGAACCCTGATAACTCCCCGGCGGGATTGAGCGGCCGGAGGACAGGGACGACCCCGAGTTCACAGAGGTTCCCGATACAGCACTCTGCCTCTTTGTCGGTCTCCCCAAGTCCGATGATAAGATTGGAGAATACATGGTTCCTCCCAAACAATGGTACGGAATCCTCAAGGGCGTCCCATACGGAACGGTACGAAAGTCCGGGGCACATGTCCGTGAATAACTGCTCCGTTGCCGCCTCCACATTGAATTTCACCTCAGCCACCCCGGCAGCATGCAGCCGCTCTGCAGTACCTTTGCCGGGAAAGATTGAGACTCCAATCGGGAGACCGAACCGCTGCAGTCTCCCGGTCACCCGGATGACATACTCCTCTTCCTCCTCGATGCTCTCCAGCACCCCGCTGGTAAGGGCGATCGAATCACTCCTGTCCCGTACTTGTTCCACCATCGCTTCAATCTCTTCGGGGGTCTTTCTTCCTGCGCCAATTGCCGGGACCTCGCAGTATCTGCATCGGTACAAACACCTCCCGGAGACCGTGATATACGCCTGCCTGGGGCAGTGGAGCGCAACAGGCTCGAGATTCCCCCTTATATCAAGATGCCAGGCTTTCAGGATGGCTCTCCCGGATCCGAGATGAACGATCTCGAGCGGGCTGTTCTGATCAATAGCAAGCCTGACCCGGCCTTTGCCGCAGGAGAAAAACACCGAACCCCCCGTTCCCGCACCCGGACCGGCAGTGGATGATGAACGGTACCGCAATGCAGGTTTTCCTGTGAGGCGGACCGTCCCTTCCGCAAGGAGCCTTGCCTTCAGCTCTGGCCAGTCCATAACGAGAGTGCCTCCTCAAAACGGGTGTAGAACGGAATCGCAGCGACCGCACCAATAATTCCTCTCCCTTCCATGATCAGTTCAAGATGCCCTCCCTCGATCTCGGGCAGGAGATCGCGCCGTACCTCCCCCTTCTTCACCATCCAGGCAAAGGGGAGGAGGGGGGAGGGATCAAATCCTGTGAATGCAGCCATCCCTGTTTCATCCGAGAGTGTATACTTCCGGAGCAGATTGTGGAACCTGGCGACCAGCCTGCCGGGATTGGCGGAGGCAAATTCGCAGACGATACTGACACAGTTTTTGGTCCGGTACGGAACGGGGAAGAGCTGCACGATGGTATGCGAGAGGTACCGTGCCGTTTCATCTTCAACTGCCCGGGCAATATTATGGGCAAGCGTCCAGCTCGCCCCCTGATCCGGGGTATCGGTATCGTCAACTCCGATCAGGACCCGCTGCATCCGGGGGAGCCAGATCGTTGCACCTGCCTTCCTGCCCCCTCCCGAAGGATCGGTCTGGTGCCGGATGACGCCCCCTGCATATGATCGGCCGGCAGAAGCGCCCACTCCTCCTCCGCCAAGCCCGATATAGGAGATGGCAATCTCGTTATCGCCGATTTCTGCTCCACAAATCCCGGCAGGGAAGGACGACCCCTGGAGATCCAGATACGCGGTTCCCGGCCTGAGGAGGTATCGGACCGATGCCCCGACACTCCGGGCAGACCGGACCAGCGGGCTCCCGACATAGTGGTGCCTCGACCACATGGCACCACCGATGCAGTCAAAAAATTCGATGAGTTCGATCACTGTTCCTTTTTCATCGGCAAGAGCCACAATCCCGGGATACCGTATTTCATACGGATTGCCGGGCAGCTCGTCCTCTTCCCCTCCCTGAGGCGATGTCCCCGGCCTTTCTGAAATCCGGAGTTCTGGGCATGCATCAGCTTCTTTTCTCCTTTTTGCCATGAGCAAAAAACGCTCCCGCGAGATGACAGTCTCACACCCATATTTTCGTTGCCGAAAATATCGTTAACAAAATAATCGGCAACAAGATATTTAATCCTGATTGAAACGGGTGGGGGAGAAAAATTAGAGGATTTTGTTCAGTTCAAATTTGTAAGGACCAAGAGATCCGCCAAAGTTACCGGCGGTGATATATTTTACCCCCGGAACCATGCAGGCGGCATGGATCCCTTTTGCCATTGCTTCACCTACACATTTCTCATCGATCCCATCGATCACAATTTCGTACACTCCTTTTATTCCTGCCGGCACCTTGCTGTCCGGAACCTTCTCGCGGATAGTCGGGCAGTACTTCTCGTTGGTGCTCGCCGGCATGAATTTGTACTTGTTTGAACCTACCTTGGAACCGCTTGCCACCACGCCCCCTGGGAAACTCGTGATGACCCCGCAGACCTTATTGATAGCCTCCACTGCTGTCTGGGCTCCCATGAGTGCTGCCATCTGGTTCTCTCCCATGACAAAGAAATTGCCTCCGGCAACCCCTTTCACAATACCAAATTCTTCTTCACCGATATATTCGCCTTCCATGATAGGAATGACCCAGCATTTCCTGCCACCGACTTCTTTCTGGTACTCATAGCCGTCCCCGAAGAAATGGAGTTTGACCGCAATCTTTTCTGCCGCCTGGGGAAGACCATCAAACACTGCGGTGGTAGGAGAGGTAAGGACACATTCGGCGAGACGCTCGACCACCTGCTCTTTCAGCTTCTTCTTTGCAGCGCAGATCAGGATCGACACCCCGGGTCTTCCATCAGGGGTCTGGTCTGCCCTGAGTTCACTCTCGATCCCGGCCTCGCAGGGGCATCCGATTGCCGATGTCGCAAAACCCGTGGCTTCGGTCGCTGCTTTCCGGGCCCATTCCGTGTTCACTGCAGTGATGATGATCCGGGAGATCCATGTGGGGAAGGCTTCCGCGTAGGTATCATCAATTGGTACTCCGTTTATCTCCATGAAATTCCTCTTTTTTTATACCAAAGATAGTAGGATAGTGCTAGAATAAATTTTCTAAATACCTTTCCATGAAAGGTTCCCCCCTGAACTGCAGAAAAAAAGAGGTCTTTCATCAGATGTGATCATTACAATTGGGGAAGAATTGAACAGGGAATTACTATTTCGTACAGGGAAGTGCGATTTTTTTCCATGAAATGCCCCATGATACCGATGGGTCACATGCCTCCCTCATGAAAATCGCGGATGGGATTTTGATGCCAAAACGCCTCCTGCAGTTTCATCCCGTTATGCCCGACCGAAGGAGGGATATCAACTCTGTATATGAAAATGCTCCGGCAGGTCCCCCTTGTATGCTTCTGTTCCCTCAATGAAATCAGGTAATTTTTTCCAGGAGGACGGGTAAGGGATATGTATTATATATAATTTCCTATTTGATGTTAGTACTTAACGAAGCGCAGCCAGAATAAGCGGTGATTTCTCAGCATTATATTAATTATACGGGTTAATAAACAATCTTTTATTGACACTGGTCCTGTTGAATCGGCCTGAATGCAGGGGGGATTTAGACAAGTTTATGTGTATAATTTAACCATTCTTTTATAGTCGATTTTTGAATCGATCTAAAGCTGGTGCGTGATACAAGCATGGCATTTGCATTGCACGTTAACATGGAGCGTTGTACCGGCTGCAATAATTGTGTGGTCGCATGCCCCGTTGATGCGCTTGAACTCTTCACCATAGATCCTGCGACAAACGAGAAGATCTACAAGGTGAAGCACGGGAAAGCGATGGTAATCGACTTCAAATCCGAGCTCTGTGCCGGATGCGGAGTCTGTGTCGAGGCATGTCCACATGATGTGATCCGGCTGGCGGGACGCGGGTCGGTAACATCGGAGGCCAAAGTTGGTTAACGTTCTGAACATGGACAAACTTGAGGTTATTGAATGACACTGTTTCCAAAATTCTCAAAGAAGCGGGATGGCGTCAATGTCATCCAGGAGCAGAAGCTTCTCCAGCAGGTGAACCACCTGATCCTCAATTCCGAGGTCTGCACCGGGTGCGGTATCTGTGTCGAAGCCTGCCCTGAAGAGGCAATCGCACTCGGCCTTGTCGGTGCCACAAGGCGAGGCGCGGTCTCATACGCAGCGCCCGTAGATATCGATGAGGCGAAATGTTCCTACTGCGGAGTCTGCGTCGTCTTGTGTCCGTTTAATGCACTGACACTGAAGATTGACGGTGAGGAGCGTCTCCCCATTGTGGAAAAAGAGGGCTTCCCGACATATGACATGGTGGCGGATATTGACGATGAAAAGTGCGTCAGATGTACCATCTGCGAGGAGGTGTGCCCGAGAGATGCCATCGATCGGGATGTGACCGAATTTGAAGGAACCCGGGCTGATGGAAAAGAACGTCAGCTGGCCATCAAATCCAAGACCACCTTCAAGGTAGACGATGAGAAGTGCACCCTCTGCGGTATCTGCGGGGTACTCTGCCCGGCAATTACCGTCAAGCACAAGCCTTTCACCGCAGAGTCAGGAAAGGTCGAAGGTGAAGTGGTCTGGGACGAGACGAAGTGCGATGCATGCAAGGTCTGCGTGGAGGCATGCCCCGAGGAGTGCATCACCGTCGAGCGTGAGGTCGAGAGTGATAAACTGGAGGGTCAGGTTGACATCGACCAGAAGATGTGTTGTACCTGTACCTGGTGTTCGCGGAGCTGCCCGACCGAGGCCATTACCGTCGAGAAACTCTTCGAAGGGGATATCGAATTCTTCCCGGAGAAATGCCCTGGTGGATGTTCCACCTGTGTCGAGATCTGCCCGGCAAATGCCATATATCTGCCATCTTCCGTGCCAGCAAGCCAGTTAAAGGGCAAAGTTGAGCCGACCATCGCGGTCAACAAGGACTTCTGTATCCTCTGCGGTGCATGCGTGAATGCCTGCCCCGGTGAGGACATCATCAGGCTCCACCGGACCGGCATCCGCGTCAAGGGCAAGGAGACCGATCTTTTCAATAAAATCAAGGAGAAGTTGTGCACCCCCAGGACCTCCAAGGTCAAAGAGGAGACCCCGGGAAGCGTACAGCTGAAAATGATGGAGAAGGCGTGAGGGGATAAGACATGCCAAGAACGAAAGGATACCCTGAAGCACTCGATAAGAAACTCGCTGACACCCGTCTTTATGAAGATGAGCGCCACCCCGAATTCACAAAGACCGTTGAAAAACTCTCAATGAGCATCCCCCACATGTGCTACCAGTGCGGGACGTGCACGGCTTCATGCCCTTCAGCTCCCCGCAGCTCATACCGGATCCGGAAGTTTGTCAGGAGAGCGCTCCTCGGCCTTGAAGACGAAGCCCTCACCGACCCTGATCTCTGGCTCTGCACCACCTGCTACAGCTGCACCGACCGCTGCCCCAGGGATATCGCTCCGACCGATGTGATCATGGCGATGAGGAACCTCGCATTCAAGAGAGACATCATCCCGGTGAACTTCTTAAAGACCGTCCAGGCCATTTACACCACCGGGCATGGTGTCCCGAACAACGATGTGAACCGTGCAGCACGGAAGAAGCTTGGGATGAACCCTGAACCGCCAACCACCCATGCATTCCCGCAGTATGTCAAAGGAATCCAGAAGATCATCGACTACTATGAACTCAAGAAGAACGCCGACAGAATTGTCAAAGAGAGAGAGGGATGATGACTGATGCGTGAATATGCATTTTTCCTCGGTTGTATCGCACCAAACCGGTACCCTGGTGCAGAATCTGCATCCTACAAGACCGCAGAAAAACTTGGTATCAAGCTGCTTGACCTTGAAGGTGCCAGTTGCTGCCCGGCTCCGGGCGCATTCGGTTCAATATCCCTTGAAATCTGGTATGCAATGGCCGCACGGAACCTTTGCCTTGCCGAACAGATGAAGAAGGATATCGCCCTGATATGCAATGGTTGTTACAAGTCAATCTGGGAAGTCAACCACAAGCTCAAGCAGCACAAGGAACTGAAGGAGAAGGTGAATGAGGTTCTCAAGACCATCGACATGGAGTTCAAGGGGACCATCGATGTCTGGCACCTTGCGGAACTCTTTTATGATCCTGAAATTGTCGGTGTCCAGAAGATACGGGACAGCGTGAAAGTCTCCCTGGAAGGGACAAGGATCGCCGTGCACTATGGATGCCACCTGATGAAACCAAGGAAGGAGAGGCACTTTGGCACCACCGAACATCCTACCTGGCTGGAAGAGATGGTTGGAGCACTCGGCGCAGAACCCGTCGAATACCGAAACAAGATGCTCTGCTGCGGCGCAGGTGGCGGGGTCCGAGGATACGATCTGGTCCACTCACTGGATATCACCAATGAGAAAATGATAAACCTCAAGGAAGCCCGCGTGGATGCCCTCACCGAAGTATGTCCGTTCTGCCAGCTCCAGTTTGACAGGGGACAGATCGAGATTGAGGAGAAGTTTGGTGTGAAATACAACCTGCCGGTACTCCACTATTGTGAGCTGCTGGGACTGGCACAGGGAATGAGCCCGCAGGAGCTTGCACTTGACCTCCATGGTATCAGCTGCGAACCATTCCTGCAGAAGGTCCTGTAAAGGAGGGAGAAAAGATGGCAGAAAAGAAGACAAAGAAAGAGACTGCTTCCAAGAAAAAGGAAACACCCAAGGCTGCCGTACCAGCAAAGACTGAGAAGGCACCCGCCGTAAAAGCTCCCGCGACTGAGCAGAAAAAGGCCCGCGTCGGTGTATTCATCTGTCACTGTGGTACCAATATTGCCGGATCAGTTGACATCCCCGATGTACAGGAGTATGCAAAGAGCCTGCCAAACGTTGCATTTGCAGACAACTATCAATACATGTGCTCCACCCCGGGTCAGTCAAAGATTATTGCTGCGATAAAAGAGAATGACCTGACCGGCATTGTGGTGGCAGCCTGTTCACCACGTCTGCATGAACCAACGTTCAGGACAGCCACCAAGGAAGGAGGGCTCAACCCGTTCCGGTTCGAGATGGCCAATATCCGCGAACAGGGCTCGTGGGTGCACATGCATGACCGTGAAGGTGCCACCGATAAAGCCAAGGATGCTATCCGGATCGCCGTTGCGAAAGCGTCGCTCCTGCAGGACCTCATCCCGAAGACCGTTCCCGTTGAGCATGCAGCCATGGTGGTTGGTGCAGGGATTGCAGGCATGCAGGCCGCACTCGACCTCGCCAATGCCGGGATAAAGACCTACCTTATCGAGAAGAACCCGACCATCGGCGGGCGTATGTCCCAGCTGGACAAGACATTCCCCACCCTCGATTGTTCCCAGTGTATCCTCACCCCGAAAATGGTGGATGTCGGGAGGGCTGAAAACATCGAGCTGATGACCTGCGCTGAGGTTGAGAATGTCGAAGGATATATCGGCAATTTCGATGTTACCATCCGGAGGAAGGCCCGCGGCGTGCTCACCCCTGCAGAAGCCGAAGCAAAAGGCATTGTGGGTGGCGGCTGCAATGGATGCGGAGACTGTGAAGCAGTCTGCCCCGTCATCAAGCCGAACCCGTTCGAGATGGGCATGAAACCCCGCAAGGCAATCTATATCTATCACCCCCAGGTCGTGCCCCTCATTTACACCATCGACTGGGACTCGTGCATCAAGTGCGGGCTCTGCGTTGAGGTGTGTGGCGAGAAGAAGGCTATCGACCTTGAGATGAAGGATGAACTGGTCAAGGTCAAGGTTGGTACCGCAATCCTCGCAACGGGATATGATCTCTTCCCGATCGAGAAGAAGGAGGAATGGGGTTACAAGAAGTACGAGAACGTGGTGACCAGCCTCGAGTTCGAACGGCTGATCTGTGCATCAGGGCCGACCGGCGGGCACCTTGTCCGTCCAAGTGACGGGGTGACACCCAAAAAGGTCGCTTTCCTGCTCTGTGCAGGTTCCCGTGACAATACCGGTGTTGGAAAGCCATACTGCTCCCGGTTCTGCTGCATGTACTCTCTCAAGCACGCCCACCAGATCATCGAAAAGATCCCAGGGGTACAGCCCTATATATTCTACATGGATATCAGGTCCTTTGGAAAGATGTACGAGGAGTTCTACTACCGCATCCAGGATGAAGGCGCCAAGTTCATGAGAGGAAGGGTGGCAAACGTCCTTGAGGATCCGGATACGAAGAACCTCCTGATCAATGCCGAGGATACCCTCCTCAACCGGCCAATCAAACTCGAGGTCGACATGGTGGTGCTCGCCGCTGCTGTTGAGCCGTCGGCAGAGACTGACCGCACCAGGAAATTATTCGGTGTCTCACGGTCGATGGATGGATGGCTTCTCGAAGCCCACCCCAAGCTGAACCCATGCGGGACAACTACCGCAGGAGTCTTCCTTGCAGGGGTCTGCCAGGGACCCAAGGATATCCCAGATACTGTTGCCTCGGCAGAAGGGGCTGCCTCAGCAGCAAGTATTCCCATCCACAAGGGAGAGGTGGAGCTTGAGCCCTACTTTGCCCAGTGCATCGAAGAGAAATGTGCAGGATGCGGGATGTGCGTGAACCTCTGCCCGTACCAGGCATTGTCTCTCGTCGAGAAAGAGGGCCGGAAGGTCATGGAGGTCACCGAGGCGAAGTGCAAGGGATGCGGAACCTGCGGAGGATTCTGTCCGGGTGGTGCCATCTGGATGCAGCACTTTGCTACCCCCCAGATCATCGCTCAGATTGATGCATTCCTTATCGGGGGTGCAAAGTAATGGCAGATGCATGGAAGCCCCAAATCATGGGAATCATCTGCAACTGGTGCTCCTATGCCGGCGCTGACCTTGCAGGCAGCGCCCGCACCCAGTACCCTCCCGATATCAGGATCATCCGTGTCATGTGCACCGGGCGTGTGGACCCCCTCTTTATCCTCAAGGCATTTACTGACGGGGCTGACGGTGTCCTTGTCTCCGGGTGCCACTTCGGGGACTGCCATTACCTCGAAGGAAACTACAAGGGTGCAAAGCGGATGTTCATGGTAAAGAGCCTGCTCAAGAACATAGGTCTTGAGGACAAGAGACTCCGGATGACATTCGTATCTGCATCCGAGGGTGCAAAATGGGCAAAAGTTGTTGAGGACGTTGTTAAGACGGTCACCGATCTTGGCCCTAATCCGCTCAAAGAGCTCGCACCGTAGGGGGGTCGGATCAATTGACCAAAGTTGCATTGAATCTGATCAGTGGGCGTACCATCCAGCAGGGTGTGGCCATGGAAGGCGGGAAAGAGAAAGACGCCTATACCAAGGCCTGCGGCATCATCGAGATGGACTCTTCCGATCTCAAGAAACTCGGTGCCTGGCGGAACACCAACGTCCGCGTGACCAGTAAACACGGGAGTGTGGTGGTCAAGGCAGTGGAGGCCACCCAGGGCCCCCATCCCGGCCTTGCCTACATTCCCATGGGACCATGGGCAAACTCTGTCACGGACCCCAATACCTACTCCACCGGAATGCCGACATTCAAGGGTGTCCCGATCGAGGTTGAGATAGCGATGAACGAAAAGGTGCTGAGCTCTGTGGAGCTTGTGCAAAAAAAATGCCGGGGTGAGATCTGATGACCAAGACAATCCCCGATGTGGTCTGTCCCTTCTGCGGGACGCTGTGTGACGATCTTGAGGTGGAGGTCTCCGATGACGGCAAGACAATCGTTGATGTATACAATGCGTGTGCGATAGGTGCAGAGAAGTTCATGCACGCCCAGTCCAAGGACCGGGTCAAGCGCCCGCGGATGCAGCAGCCGGACGGCAGTTACAAGGAAGTCACCTATGACGAGGCCGTGGAGTATACTGCCCAGATGTTTGCGAAAGCCAGAAAACCGCTGATGTACGGGTGGAGTTCGACCAGCTGCGAGGCGCAGAGTGTCGGGCATGAGATCGCCGAGAAAGCAGGGGCGATCGTGGATAACACCGCGACCGTCTGCCATGGCACCACGCTGATAGCCGTCCAGGACGTGGGGATACCGAGTTGCACGCTTGGGGAGATCAAGAACCGTGCGGACCGGATCCTGTTTTGGGGCTGCAACCCGACCCATGCGCACCCGCGTCACCAGTCGAGATACTCGATCTTCCCGCGTGGATTCTTCGTGAACAAAGGGCACAAGAACCGGAAAGTGATCGTAGTGGATCCGCGGGTCACGGATACCGCCAAGATGGCGGACATCCACTTCCAGATCGAGCAGGGACGGGACTATGAACTGCTGAGTGCACTCCGCGTTGCGGTCCGGAACGAACCGCTGCCTGACACGGTTGCCGGCATCCCGAAAGAGAAGATCTACGAGGCTGCGGAGTTGCTGAAGAGCGGACGGTTCGGGATCATCTTCTTCGGCATGGGCGTCACCCAGACCCTTTCGAAGAACCACAACATTGACGAAGCGATCATGCTCACGAAGGACATGAATGAATTTACCAAGTTCAGCATCATGGCCATGCGTGGTCACTACAACGTCACCGGCTCCGGTCAGGTGCTCGGCTGGCAGTTCGGGTACCCGTACTGTGTCGACCTCTCGAGAGGATTTGCGCGGTACAACCCCGGGGAGACCACGTCAAACGACCTGCTCCGGCGGGGTGAAGTGGATGCGGTGTTTGTGCTCGGGAGCGACCCGGGCGCCCATTTCCCGATCAGCTCAGTGAAGAAGATCTCCCAGTTGCCTTCCGTCTGCGTTGATCCCCACATCACGCCAACCAGCGAGATCTCAAAGCTCCATGTGCCCGTGGCGTTTGTAGGAGTCGAGGTCGGCGGCAACTGTTACCGGATGGACAACGTGCCGATCGATGCCCGGAAGGTCGTTGATCCGCCGGAAGGTGTCCTGACTGACACCGAGTTCCTGACCCGGGTCAACAAGCGGCTCGGCGAACTGATGGGGGTGGCGTGATGACCGGCTCCGAGTACCTGATCAGGAACGGGTTTGTGTTTGACCCGGTCCAGGGGATCAAGGGAGACAAGGCGGATGTTGCCGTCAAGGACGGGAAGATCGTCAAGAGTTCGGAACTCTCATCGAAGGCGAAGGTGATCGACGCCTCCGGCAAGACCGTGATGGCCGGTGCCGTGGAGATCCATGCGCACATTGCCGGGCCGAAAGTCAACGAGGGCCGGAACTACCGGCCCGAGGACAAGCTGTTCACCTACACCCCGAAG